>Ga0316604_10003326_pt1 | contig 11394 bp, 15 predicted proteins | sample OWC_soil_day20_C_FD_207650 | JGI IMG/M metagenome (GOLD analysis project Ga0316604, IMG submission 207650) | Wetland soil microbial communities from Old Woman Creek delta, Ohio, United States - OWC_soil_day20_CT | ecosystem: Environmental > Terrestrial > Soil > Wetlands | place: USA: Ohio... | reverse complement strand
AGTGATTGCCTCCTCGTTGGTGATGGTTGTGTGAGAACTCCATTCTACCATGTGAGGAAAAAGTCACTATGGACTTTTTTCTAGGTGTTCAATTTCATTTTACAATCGGCCGTTAAATTTTTTTTTGATTACTTACTATAGAAATATGATTTAATAAAACAATCAACCCCTTTCTAATAATTTCATATGTGGTATAATTTCCTAATACTACGAGGTCTTTTATTATTTATATCATATTGGTATTCACAAAAACAATCGAACACGTGTTCTGTGTTATCATAGATTATTTAACTTGTCCATTATTTTACAATATTTGATAATTATAAAATAAAACATGGGGAATTGAAACGATGCATTAATTTTTTAATCGTACTAAGTTATTCATAATTATGCCCCTTAAATCGTTGCTTAAATAACCCCATAATGTTAAAATCTAGTTACTAGGATCAAGTACACTATAGCACCAACAATAGTAACTATCAATAGTAAGAAAGGGGTTATTATTTTTGATTGCAAAAAAGAACGGGTTTCCTTTTAAAGGGGAATGGGTTTCTATTCAGAATGCGTTTATAAGAGATATATCAAAACCAAAACCTTTTGATCATCATCCTCCAAAGGATCTAATGTTTAGCTTTAAATCATCACCAATAGCAAAAGAATATAATCCTTTTGACTACTACTACAACCCTATACCTGAATCTATTGTGACTGATATTTTAGGAGAGAGATTTAATATACAAAATATTACGCTTTATAATCTCTTTGCATCTCTAGACCCGAACAACCAAGAGCAGATATTGAAATGGGCATATTATTTTGGCTTTCCAAGATATATGAATCCGTATCCGAAAACAGTTCCCTTCTCCTCGCCATATAGTTTTGACGTCGATGACTTACTACATGATGAAAATTTTATCAATGTTGACTACGAACAAGAATATTGGGATATTGCACCATATCACTTAGTTTCAAACGATATTATTGGATTCAAAACATTTTTAGAGCTAGTAAAAGAACAACAACAGGGAACTAAAGATTTATACAATGTATTTCCAGAAGAACAATTCAAAACAATGCTACGTAGTTTTGAACAAAAAAACACTTATTATGAATTGAAAGATACGGAGCATTGTTTTTACATAGAAACGCTCCCGTATATAATGTTTGGTAAAGATGTATTCAATAAAAACTTTACTGAATCTATTGATAGCATTTTAGAAAAAATCTCTCCCTCATTGGAATGTAAAGACGGTAACTACCACTTGATATGGAGTTTTTCAAATCTCTTGTCCTCCATGTATTTTATGCTTTCCCTTGATTTAGTAAGTGATAAAATTCCTATCCAATGCGCCAATAATCTATGTAAACGATTTTTCACCCCTAACAACCCAAATGCCTTATATTGTTCTGACACTTGCCAACAACGAGCAAAACAACAGCGTCACCGGGCGAAATTAAAAAACAAAAACCAATAATTCTTACCCATCACTCCTACTATTTTGTCGTGTAATGCAGGAAAATTGTGTAATTTGTTGTAGTTTATTAATTACAATATATTAGGGAGTTGAAACGATGCGAAAAATATGTTTAATTATATTAATGTTGCTGGCTTTTTCATCGGTGGGGTTTGCTGGAAGAGGAAACATATTGTCCGATAAAGATTTCACGGATATCGAAAGTAAAGTAAATTTTCTTATATTGGATGCAAAAGTAGTACCATTAGATAATGGTATAACTATTACTTTCGAATCTCCGATTGCGCTATCTAATATTGGTAGAACCTATGATAGTGAGCTATATTACACTGCAAGTTATGGAGCTATAGCTATCCATGGTGTAGCAATGAGCATAAAGAACAATTCTGAGCAGATTAAAGTAATTAAATGGGGAGAATCGTCAATAAGCACAGGTAATTATTCAGGGACCCCTTTTCTTGACGGAATGAAATATAAAGACGCTGGTAATCCTTCTTCTACGCCAGACACACTTATCACTCCTGGGCAGACAATTACTAAAACTGTTTATCTACCTTTAGTTAAGTTTATCCCTGGTGCCGGTTGGGATAACTCCGGGGAATTGCTCCCCCGTAACGGATCTGTTACCTTCACATTTGCACTAAAAATCCAAAACGCCGACAGCACTTCACAATACGTAAGTCTAAGAACCCCTCCAATTGGAATTCCTCAACCACCTCAATAAAACCCACAACCCCCTCAGTTCAACGACCGAGGGGGCTCATTTTTGCCGCCATAAAAAAATAACCCCACCATTCCGGCAGGGTAAATACGTCTATATTATCGATCAGCGCAACAGAGGTGTGAGAACCAGTTACGCTGATCGGCAGAATTTATTATACAACATAATTACTTGAAATAATACATGATAAAATTGGAAAGGCGGATCCGTCCTCTTCGAAAACATCATTATTTGTCTGCATTCTTATCCAATCTATCGGCAATCCTTCTTAATGAGTTTGACATGCTATAAAAGAAATACAAAAACGCTCCTATAACAAGTATATAAATTAACCCAAATATCATTCCAAAATATCCAAACGAACCATACATCATATAAATCTCTCCTTTTATTGATTAGCATTCACCTTCATGAAAGAGAGTATAACTATTAAATTTTTCCAAAGCTAAGTCCATCGGAGAAATTTATTCATAAATGTTTTTGGCAGTGCAATGGGTAGGTTCCTTCTTCTATTGCATATTTCTTGTTCGAAAAAACATTATTTCAGCAGGAGTTTACACACATTAGTCGAAATCCGTCAAATATTAATTGAATATGATAGGCAAACCTAGCGAAAGTTAGGGACGCAAAGCTATGGGTCTACTGACATTTGTTTATGACCGCCAAGCTGCAGCTAATTAGCAGTTATTGGCGGTTTTTTATTTGGGAGGGAATAAATAATGCAAATATTGGTGCTAGATGACTCGGATACCATGCGAGATATAATTGTAAAAACTTTATTAGAGATAGGTTTAGAAGACGAGCAAATTCATCAGGCCACTAATGGAGCTCAAGCTATACAAATGCTCAGCGAAACGACCTTTAGTGTACTCATTCTTGATATAGTTATGGATGGTGTTAATGGAATTGATGTTTTGAAAGCAGCTAAGACGATTCAACCCAGCGCCAAAATAATCATGTGTAGTACTTTTAGCAAAAGTGAGACAGTTAAGGAGTTAATCGATATTGGTATAAATGATTTTGTAGTAAAGCCCTTCGATGTAAATCGGTTAAAAGAGGCTATTCTTAAACAGATACCTATGGGACCGTCAAGTTTCCCCTAAAAAAATTACACCTAACTCCATGCCTCTTGAACATAAATCTTGTATTATAACTACTCCTAACATTCACTACTTCATAGTTGAAAGGCTGATGCATCATGGCAGAAAAAGAGTTGCTAATTACAATCGAAGATGTAAGGAAAAAACTAAATAAACTAACACGATACCGTACTTGTAATGATCCAGGTGTTATTGATATAGGTAAAGAAATGGATAAACGCGCCCTGGCTTTTATTTCAATTTAACCATCCAATACAACAACTTTGTTTTTTATCTTTTTAGCCTCATACATGACTTGATCTGCTAAAGTTAGTAACCGATTATAATTACCTGTTCTATCATCACTGACTATGCCTATGCTAACTGTCGCTCGACACAAAAGCTTCTCCGCTTGCTCAACTTTTACCCTAATACGTTCGCAAACTGAAACAGCATTTTCCAAACTCATGTCAGGGAATATTATGGAAAACTCATCTCCCCCTAGTCTACATACACTATCCGTATCTCGCGTATTATTAACAAATACTTCTGCCAAATAGATTAATACATTATCTCCGGCAAAATGCCCGTAAGTGTCATTTACTCTTTTAAAGTTATCTACATCTACCATGGCTACGCATACGGATGACTTCTTGTTTCTGCTGTTATCTACTTCATATTTTAGCGCCTTATAAAAACACCTTCGATTTAGTAGCATTGTTAAAGGATCGATATATGAAACAGTTTCCAATCTTATCAAAAGTTGTCCCGCCATAAATCCTATCCCTGCACTGACTACAGCCAAAACTGACCATAGAATTATGATTGAATTTAGTAATAAATCAGCAGCATACCCGATTACAGCAAAAATAACCCCTGCAACTAATAAAAGAACAGGGGCCCATTTATAACGGACAAACTTAGTTAATTTACGTTTTTGTTTCTGGAACATATCCTTTTTTTGCATTTTCCACTCCAATGCAATCTCTACCTCATCAATATAAGCTCCGCTACCTATCCCTCGCAGTACATAGCCGAACCTAGAAAATATTGTTTATACTATTTCGGCAATCTTTTCAACCTTAGTTGCCGAGACAGCAAGTTGCTCCATGGAAGATGCAATTTCCTCAGCAGCTGCTGCCTGCCGTTCTCCATTAACTGCCGTTTTTGAGACTGTTTGAACAATTTCATCAGTGTCATGTTGAATGGAAGATAATATCTTTTTTATATCTTTTACTGATTTTTCGCTACTATCCGCCATCTTACGAATTTCTTCCGCCACGACAGCAAATCCACGACCATGCTCCCCAGCTCTTGCTGCTTCGATAGCCGCATTGAGACCTAGTAAGTTAGAATTGGCCGCTACATCGCTTACAAACTTCAATATTTCATCTGTCTTTTTTATTTCTGAAAGTACATGCACACTTGCCCGCTTTAATGAGTCTAAGTCTTGGGCAAGATGAGTAGCAGTAGCCGCCAGTTCTTCTGTTGTTGCTGTAATTTCCTCTGTGGTTGCGGCTATCGTCTGAGCCGACTCATGTAACATTTGCTGCGTTTCTAAACTTGTTCCTGTCGCCATTGCACCAACAATTTTCCCATCTTCCCAAATAGGAGTGGCAATAGCTTTAATAGCAACACCATATAGCTCTTTACTTAGTGTTGTATGAACATCTTTGCGATTTTTCAAACATTGATCCAAGGAGCCACCCCTAGCAGTTCTATCGCCTTCTTTTACACCCATATCAAATGTTTTAGCAGGCAAAAATTTTACAATTGTACCTTCTGTATCACAAATCATAATGCAGCAATCAAGGGCCATTAGGGACTGATATTTCTGGGCCGATTGTATAATGCTTTGTAATTCGCTCAAATTAACAGCTCCTTTTCTTTGTAAGTATTTTAAATTTCGACATAAATCGATATTAACCTCCAGGTTACTTGTAAAGAAAAATTTAACATTTAGTAGCAAAAAATACCCCTGCCAATGATAGGGAACTGAATTGGGGATATATAATCGATGAGTATAGCCCAACTGTTAGGAGGCAAGAAAACTATATTCATCGCTGATTAATTAGATTGTATGTCATAAAACTGAATTTTTTATGAAAAATAGGACATTCATCAGAAGGTACTTTGCATTATTGATATAATTTCTACACCATTACGACTTTGAAAGGATGTTTATATTTGGAAAAAGAGAACATTCAAGAAGAAAAAACATCTGAGATTATAAGAAAATATTTAGATTACTATGGAAATGATACTACTGAAGATAAAGCAGATAAAATTTTGGAATTGTACTATGACAGCCAAGGAAACTATCTCAAAGCACGTGTTTTAGCTCTATGTAGCAGAGTCCATTCTATGCTGCCTTATCAATTTATATATCCTTTATAAAAATATTATATCTCAGAAGGAATTCCCTTTTATTTGCATAATTTTCATACTATTAACAATTTGAAAGGGTGAAATAATCTCTATGCTAACTTGGGACAAACAATTTAGTGTTAATCATCCTGAACTTGATCAAGACCATCTGAAGTTAAGCACCGTTTTAAGTACACTTCACTCAGCTGTGAAACAAGAAAAAGGTATTTATATCTTAAAAGCTTTACTTGCAGATCTTGAACGTTATGCATACGATCATTGTTCCCGTGAAGAAAAGTACCTTTTATCAATCAATCACCCTGATTTTCAGTCCCATCGTCAACAACATGAACTATTTTTTAATAAAATAGAGGATATCAACAGTAATTTTCTGTTAGGAAACATGAATACCGCTGCTGAAATGCTTTCATTCTTAAATGACTGGTTTATGACTCATATATTTAAGGTTGATATAAGCTACAAAGTATAGTATAACGAAAGGCACCCAAGACTATATGTCATGGACGCCTTTTATTACGCCGTCAACCTATCGACAGCAATACTCCAATATCCTTTTTCAAATCCTATTCTCGTTTCTTTGCTACACTAAATTATACCCTAAATCGGGAAACATTCTCCCGTAGCTCTTCCGCCAACTTTGCTAAGGCTTGGCTGGATGCTGCGATTTCCTCCATAGATGCTGACTGTTCTTCTGTAGCTGCAGAGACAGTTTCCGATTCTCTTGCTGTATCATGACTAATTTTATTGATTCCCTTAACAGAAGTTACAATTTGCTGACTGTCATAAGCCATCTTCTTACTGGCGACAGAAATACCTTGAATCTGGTCAGATACTTGGCAAATAAGGCCGGTTATCTTTTTAAACGCCTGTCCCGCTGTGTTAACGACTTCAATTCCTAATTGAACTTCCTTGGTTCCATCCGCCATCGCAACAACTGCCTCGTCCGTATCTCCCTGGATTTCTCCAATCAGTTCAGCAATCTGTTTTGCCGCATCCTGGGACTGTTCGGCCAATTTGCGCACTTCTTCAGCCACAACCGCGAACCCCCGCCCCTGTTCTCCAGCACGCGCAGCCTCAATAGCGGCATTTAATGCAAGAAGGTTAGTTTGTGAGGCAATTCCTGCTATGGTAGCTACGATCTGCCCAATTTCTTTGGAACGCTCGCCTAGTTTTGTAACAACCTGCGCCGAGTTCCCCACTGTGGTTGCGATATTGGCCATTTGGCTAGTAGCTTTCTCAATAGCCCCACCGCCTGTTTCAGCCGCATTAGAAGTCTCATTAGCAGTTGTAACTACACCTCCGGAATTGGCAGCAATTTGTTGAATACCAATCGACATTTGTTCCACAATATTAATTGTCGACTCAACTGTCTGTAGCTGCATCGCGGCTCCTGTAGCAACTTGCGTTATCGCTCCCGCCACCTGATTTGCTGCCTGAGCGGATTGTTCAGCACTTGCAGTCAGTTCTTCAGAAGAAGCGGCAACTTGCTCCGTAGCGCCAAGAATTTTCTGGATAAGGGTGCGCAGATTTTGCGTCATCTTTTCAAAACTTTGACCCAACCGCCCAATCTCGTCATTCGAATTGATATTCATTTTTGTAAATGAGATGTCGCCAGCTGCAATACGGTCAGCCGCTGCTTCAAGAGCCTGGATCGGCCTCGCCATCCTGCGGGCATACCACCCGATGAAGATCGCGGTAATGATCAGTATGACAATGATAGTTGTCAGCGATACTGTAGTCAATACCGACAAGGCTCCCGTTATTTCCGCCACTGGAGCCGTTACCGCCAACGACCAGTTTGTCCCAGGCACTGGCGCGAAAGACAACATTTTGTCGATACCGGCATACTCGTAGCGGATAAGACCTTTTTCTCCATTAACCATTCGTTCAGAGGCCGATTTTAGCGCAGGCACGCTGTTATCCTGCAGAGAGTTTAACTTCATTGCTAATTCTTTACTAGGATGAATAATGATCAGGCCGTCGCCCCTCAGCACGTAACCGTAGCCTGACTGCCCCATCTTCACTGACAGAACCTTTTGGCTGACTGCCTCCATGCTGATCGGCCCGAACAAAATACCGATAATTTTACCGTCAGTCGCCTTAACAGGAACCGCAACTACCGTGACAAGATGCCCAGTCCCCTTGGATACTACGGGATCCGATACGAAGGTTTCGCCTCTCATGGCGGGTTTAAAATAGGCCCTGTCGGCTACATTAACCATCGTTCCGCTCGTATCCCAAGAATTGCCCGATGTATCAGCAAAGACTATGGTGTCATATACCTTACTCGCGCTCTTTGCGGCGACAAGAATCGGCACAATCGCTTCCGGGTTTCCGCTCACTACCACTGGATTACTAGCGAGAATTGTCATTTCGCCTTTGCGGGCGTCCAACCAGTCACCTACATCGTTGGCGGAACTCACTGCAGCCTTTTCCATGTCAACTGTCAGGTTTTCGGTAATGATGGCTCGAGCTTTCCAGTAGTTGAGCCCTCCAAGAGTACTAAGAGCCACTAAAAAGATGATAAGAATAGAGACAGTAAGTTTGGTCTGAATGCTTTTCACGGCGAACCCCCTTGCTAAAATTCGACAATAAATTATTAATTTCGCGTTTGTTTAGCGGTTCCCTTTTGTTTAACCAATACCAAATTGTAGAAATTATTTTTACCAGAAGAAACGCAGAATCTTCAGAGCTTTTTATGCCGCCAAGCGTTCAATATCAATATCAATATCAATTATTCAAATAGCACAATAAAATGGAAAAACCCCTCAACCATACTCACAAGTCCGAGGGGCTTCACTCATTTACAACCAAATATCTTCCTTAATATAGGCAATATATTAACAGTAAATTTAAAATCCGGTATCTTCATGCAGCCATCACCTCCAGCGCCTTTAACAAATCTGCAGGCGTTACACAATCCGCATATACCCCCGGCAGCACATCCACCCCACCGGCGCGAAGTATCCGGGTGACAGCCTCCGAACAATTCACGGTAATCTCACCATCGCCAGGAAGCATAACGCCTGTCGTATCGTATATGCCACCATTTACGCAATCAGACCAGCCATAAGGAGTATAGAGCAATCTCTTTGCTTCTGCTTCGGCATCTGCTATATTAGGAACCTCGACGCTGACTATTTTAGTTCTACTGTTTGCGTATTCATCGACCGGAGATTTTACAAAGCCAGCGTCTAAAGCTTCTAAAAGAGAATCAAACATAAAAATTCCGGTATGCGTTGGATTGTCTCCCTTGCCTTCGAAGAATTTAATAATACGACCAACCCAATTAGTACCGAAATAGAACAGCACATTTACCTTCATTATATACACTCCTCTCCCCATTCTGGCAAATCAACAGTTTGACCTGCCAGTTCATGACTGCAGTCACTCAGGAATTGAATCTTACCATTGCGAACAAAACTATGGCATCGCGGCGACGAAGGATCATGATATTCCAGGATTCCATTCACAAGAATTGACGGGCTCAGAGTTGGGCTGTTTTCATCTCCCGAAAAGTCCCAATGGTAGGACTTACTGCCCTGGATCGGAACGGCATGAGCTCCCTTACACCCCGGGCAATGAAAAACAACGCCTCTATAGTTCGTTCCTTCCTGAAAGTGAATTTTAGCCAAATAAATCCCTCCCTAAGATAAAAAGTAAGGCCCGATCACGTGATCGGGCCAGCAGTATTTATTAGGATATTTTGTCTTTGAGTTTGGTAACGAGTAAGACAACAGCGGCGGCTTCGCCAGCCCTTCCAGCGGCAATTAGTGCTCGTATAGATACGGCCTCAATTTTGTCTCTGCAAGCAACGAAGAAATCAGTAGTAGTTTTTATTTCTGCTTCTAACCTATCAGCTTCTGTATCACCCAAGGTAAATAGCCTTTCTAAAAACTCCGTCGCTCCACTTGTTACAGAACTAATTACGCTAGTGATTGCAGCAGTTTCTGCCGCCGATGATACATCAGTAGTAGTTGTTGACACAGTAGATTCCCCCTCGGTAGTTGTAGATTCAGCAGTTAAGGTGATAGTTCCGGTAGCGGTTTCAGCGGCGACAACGGTCACATCAACACTTCCACTGGCATAACCGGAAAGCGTAGCGGCAAAACTGTAAGTGCCAGCGGGAAGATCGCTAACGGTCAATTGTCCATTAGAATCCGTTTCACCGTCACAAGTGGCCGAATTAACAGTATAGGCTAAGGCTACACCTTCAAGGGCATTTCCGTCACTATCCTTAACGGTGATTGTTGCGCTACCAGTGGTAACAGTAGAATCTTCGGTTGCTTCGGCTTCGTCAGCTGCTACTTCTGCGGCCACGGTTTCAGCGTCGGCGGTCGTTTCGGCTGATGTAGTGGTTTCCTCGTCGGCAAATCTCTGTAAATTAAATTTCATGGTTAAATACACCCCTTTTAATTTTTTATATATCCACCGCAATAAGCGGGATATAGTCCTTAAACCGTAAGGTATTACTGCCTCGGCTTCCGCTTTGGCGAAACTAAAAATCGCCACTTTTGCAGCCTCAACTTCCGACTGCACAAAGGGCGATTTAGCAAGGTATTCTATTATTTGTTCGACTTGTTCAGGCGTCATAGTCTGTCACGCCCCTAGCTATAGCGCGGGCAAACTGCTCTTGCCAGTAATGATCACCAAGCTTTGCGGCGTCATCAGGATTTGAGATAAACGCAAGTTCGGTTAAAACTGCCGGCGCATTTGTATGTTTGGTAACATATAGAGGCGTAACCTTTAACCCGCGATTAACCAGACCACCAAGGTCAATGAGTTGAGTCTGGATACAATTGGCCAGCCTTTCCCCTCTTATGCTACCGTCAGCGTATATGGTTTCTGTCCCAGACGGCCCGGGATCACCAAAAGAATTACAGTGGATGGATACAAATACATCTGCGCCAAAGTTATTGGATAAATCGCACCGGGGCTGTAATTCCTCGGTGGCTGAATCTCCAGCATAACCGACATCTTTATCAGTTCCGCGGGTCATAATTACCTCGCATCCGGCAGCGGTCAAATAGTCCCTAACCTTCAAAGCCACAATTAAAGCAATGTCTTTTTCTTTTAGACCATTACCACAGGCCCCCGGATCGGAGCCGCCATGGCCTGGATCAATGCAGACTTTCATGCTTATATCCCCTCCATTCCGTCAATCCTTTTGTGTGCCGATTTCGTGCTTTCCTCTACCGCGACCAGGCGTTTGTCGATACTCTTTTGTTCTTCCGACAAGTTATTGAGCATCGTTTCCATTTTTTCAATGGATTTTTGTAACGTTTCAATTGCCCCTTGTAGAGGCTTAACTATCAGCAATTTAACTATGACTGATGCAAATCCAATAACAGTTATCAACTGAACGGTATTATTTAGATTTAACTCCACGCCCTCACCCCTATAAAATGACATAAAAATAACCGCTGTTAGCGGCATGGCTCCCTTGCTCTATTCATATTTCCATCAACTCGTACTCGTGCTGGTTGTCGTAGCTTCATACCTTGGACAACTACTATTGGTGCATTTCCCCGTCGAAGTATTTAACTTTGCACCGCAAATAAAACATCGTTTCGTCATGAAATCGCCTCCAAGGCTGCCGTATACTCGGCTTTTAATGTTGCATAATCCTCCTGCACCTCAGTTGCCGTAGTGGTATCACCGGCCATAAGCGCAGTCGAATAAGCCTGGGCCAAAGCATCAAACTGCGACTCATACTCTTCATCCAATGCAG
>Ga0316604_10003322_pt1 | contig 11399 bp, 7 predicted proteins | sample OWC_soil_day20_C_FD_207650 | JGI IMG/M metagenome (GOLD analysis project Ga0316604, IMG submission 207650) | Wetland soil microbial communities from Old Woman Creek delta, Ohio, United States - OWC_soil_day20_CT | ecosystem: Environmental > Terrestrial > Soil > Wetlands | place: USA: Ohio... | reverse complement strand
TCGCACCATTACTTTTCGCAATTACCGAGCCCCAGTTTCTATGTTGTTCGGATGAACCACCCATAAAATTCGATATATCAACCACATCATGGACCAAAAATTTTACGCAAACACCTTGATGGTGCATCTCTTGGATATATTCTAGATGCGAAATACCAATCTTTGACTGGGAAGCACAACCAATAAAAATATCGCCAAAATAAAAATCAATCGGTTCATCCGGTAATGACGCGAGGGGAGAATCCAATAGCTTTAGCGAAAACTGCCGTGCATAGTAATAACCACGATCTAACTTCGCATAGACTGGTTCTACACGAACACCTACCATAGGGTGACGCAACCACTCAAGAAGAATGCCACGAACAACACGCTGGATTTCCGCCCGACTACCGCCTTCAAGCAGTTCCGAAACATCCACGAACACTTGCTTAACCTTCACGACAGGGGGTATCGATATTGCTATAGCCGATGCCAAGCTAGGAAGATCCTTCCCAGTCTCACCCTCTAAGGCGCCTATTGCACCAACTAATGAGTGCAAGCCTTTTGAAGCTTTTCCGTAAAAAGTCTCAATTGCGTCATGATATTGTTTGGCACAGACCGTTGGATTATGCCTATTAACAATTAATTCTCTTGCCGATCTGCCCAATTCTGATCGTTTCTTGGTGTCCCCAACAAAATTTTGCAGGGAGTTTATGAGTTGATCGTCAGTAAAATCGTCGGGCAACATGCAAACACCAACTTCGGGAAGGTCTGCCATACTGCCATTCGCATTGATAATTGTAGCCAATCCATAATTCATACAATCTAAAACAGCCGCAGATGTCTCTCCGCGTGACAAAGTCCTTAACTGCACGCCAATATCCGCAGCTGCAAGATAACTACGGAACAGCGTTTCATCCGCCCAGCCAGTAATGCGAATCCGATCACCTGCATTGGTATCTCGAATGCGGTCCATCAACTGATTTCCATACTCCCCTCCGTGATTCTCACCTACGAACACGAGATGGCAATCAGACCTATCGGCCAAACCGGATTTAAGCCATGCGTCCAGCAATCTATGATTGAGCTTGGTAGGACCAAGCATACCGAACGAACACACCAAGCAATCGTTCTCGTCCAAGCCTAGAGCAGTTCTGGAATCCTCCCTGCTCAGCTTGACTCTTGAATCACGCACAAGGGGAATTTCCACCCAATCAACAGATGCAAGGCTTCCATACCAATCGTGTACAAGTCGCATGGAGTTCCGAGAATGTACGATCACCCCAAGCGCTTCTTGCAACACACTCAAATTGCATGGATATTTCCAGATTACCTCAGCAGGGTCCATTGCCAGATAACGCTCAGCAAACGCCCCGTAACCATGCGAATGATATAGCTCTTTGGCCCAGACACCCTCGTCAGCACCGCCTCTTGCATCACGATAGGCCATGATGCCACTCAGGTAAAAATCGTGGAGAACAATCACCCCAGGAACGGTTTTCAGCAAATCAAACATATGCTCATGAAAAGCCGAGTTACCGAAATGATAGAGCACGCGATCATACTGATCAGAGTTTCGAACAAGCCAATCAACAGAACGAATAGTGCAATTCGATTTGATCCACTCGTCAGATACAGACTCCTGAGCAACGATGACATCAATTGCATAAAACTTCACAAGTTCAGGCAACAACTCAGCGCTATAATCTGCAATACCACTGCGCTCTGCCGGCAATGGCGACACGTAAGCCAATTTACGGCGAGAATCGCGTGAAACTTGCCGGATAGGCTGGCGCTCCACATGCAATCGCTCCATCGCAGCTATCGCTCTCTTCGCACTCTCGTCCCATGAAAAGCATGTAGCTTGCTTCTGACCATGCGTGATAAGTGCCTTTCGATAAGCCTCGTCCGTAAGACCACGAGTAATCGCCACTGCGATCGCCTTATCCGAATGTGGATCGAACAAAGCTTCATCCCAACCAATCACCTCAGGTATGCTAGAGGCATTTGCACCGATCACCGGAGCGCCACAATGCATGGCCTCTAACGCCGGCAAGCCAAATCCCTCGTGCAGCGAGGGGAAAACAAAGAGTTTGCAGATATTGTACAAAGCCACCAGATCATCCTCTGGAATGAACCCTGTAAACACAATTTCACCATTGGTAAGACCATGACTTTCTGCCAACTTCCTCAGAGCCTGCCTGTTTTCGGGTTGGACAGAACAGACGATAGCCAACTGATGAGAATTGCGCAAAGATTCTTCCAAGCTCGCAAAAGACCGGATCAGTCCCTCAATATTTTTACGATGATCAATGCCGCCCGTGTACATCACAAATGGCCTCTTCAAGCCATACTCTCTGCGGAGAATCGCTTCCCTATCAGACGATATTTCCAACTTGGAAAAATGCCCATCCGATGCAGTTGAAACATTAACAACTCGGTCGATGGGTAACCCAAGGTAATCAACCCCCTCCTTCCTGGAAGAATCGGAAATCGCAAGACAAAGATCGGCTTTACGAAGATAACCGACTTTATGCATATACCATTTCTCTACCAGGGGGTTTTCAAGATATGGCCGCCGATGAATCAATGGAATTAAATCATAAAGGGTCACCGCCGTCGGAAAACTATTAGTAAACAACCCAATGCTCGTAACAGCATCGTCCGTCAAACCTTCAAACAAGCTGGAAACATGAACGATATCAGGCTCAAGGCTTGCCAAAAAAGCTTCCCGCAACATTTCCGAAGAATGCCGTCGCCAATCATTCCCACTACCTAAACCAGAAACCGACCCAAGTGGATGCCAGACACGAATATTTTCTGGTGGCAACAATCCTTCAAAAGCAGAACGAATTGCACCCACAGATTCCTGAAAACGACCATTAAGGGCTAGCAATACTTCGTGTTGACCTCGATAACGGACTATTGCTAACGCAAGGGACAAAGAATAACGACCGATGCCTCTACTTCGGGACCCGGTTGACTGAGCCCCCTGCAAATCAATGACAATACGCATTATTCTATATTCCGATTACGCTTATGAACTTCGCGTTGCAGTGCTGAAAATATTATTTTTGAATACGACGATAACGAATTCCCCTCTTTGCTCTGAGCAGTTTGGTTAGCCGTTCCAAAATGGAACCTACCATGCATTGCCACACCCAAACGTCGTAATATCGAAAAATCCCCCCCCACAATACGACGAATCGCACGTATAGGCTTAGTCAAACGCCAAGAGGTGCTGGTATAGAGCAATTGCAATTGAGCGGACCTCTGGTCTGCGAGCGCCTGAGCCTGCTGAGCCCTGCTTTCAGCCTGCTGAGCCCTGCTTTCAGCCTGCTGAGCCCTGCTTTCAGCCATAACAGCACGAGATTCAAGCCGCCTGCAAAATGAATGTGAGCTAAAGCCACTCAACTCGAAATCATCGAAAACATTAGTTGGGGCTTTGAATGAAGTCAGCAGTTCTGGATGAGCAGGTGAAACGTAATACCTGTTGAGGCCATCGAAATAGGCGAATGTATATTCTTTGGCCAAGACCAGAGGCTCCCACTCCTCATAATTTTCGGTTTGGGTCATTGGCTTAGTGCTCTCAACAACCAGAATCCATGGTTGAATCAATGATATTTGCCAACTCTCAAGAACAGATTTTTCCGCACCCTCTACATCTATTTTGAGCCAATGAACGTCGCGACTATCAAGCCCTTCAAAGACCGTGTCAAGTGAAACAACTGGCACAGTTGTCTCATTAACAGTAAAACCTCGCCCAACGTGCTCCAAAGCAATCGTCTTATCAGATGTTGAAAGCCCGCTATCCTTTATCTCAAAAAAGGAAAGAGTACCTTCGCAGTTACCAACGGCAAATTGATAAACCAACTCGTCTGGACGTGCTCTCCTTAACTTTTCCGAATACTGCCTCGTTGGCTCAATATGGCATCCGCGCCAACCCTGCTCGTAGAATCCCATGCTGACCGAATCGATGACCGGATCTTGAGCTCCTACATCGATGTAAAAACCATTCTCGACATGCTTCAGTGCGCGCCAGAGCATGACATCTTCAAAATTCTGTGCATAGGAAACAAAACTCATATGCGCTTTTCCTCATATAGCGAACACATAAATTCACCATCTAAAATAAAATCGACGATATTGAGATTTGATTTTTCTGCCAGCAAAGCCCGCGAACGTCCCAAATAAAAAAACAAATGAAAACGCGTGTGCTCATATAAATATTCAAAACATGGCGTAGCATGCGACATACGCCCCCCTGGCTTAATTATCCCCCGCATAAAAACCAGCTCGTCAATAGGATAACGTAGATGCTCTAGGACATTATTTGAAAAAATACCATCAAATTTTATTTTTTTTAAATCTTCACTAGAAGATATAACGTAATTCGAATTTTCCTGAGCCGAGCCATGAGGCTCATAAGCCATCACATTCCAACCTTCATTTCGCAAAACCTGAACACTCTTCGACCACGCACCAGCACCGTAGTTAAGATAAATACCAGACTTTGATGGATTAAGTGCATGAAACGCTCGAATCTCCTGTGACGTAGAATCCCCCTCCTTATAAACCTTATAATGCCACTCGTAATCGCCACTTAATTCTAAAGGACTCAGGTCTAGCATCTTATCAGGGCCAAAAATAAGATCACAATTCTGGCATTGATATCTAACTAAAACCCCCCCGCCAAATATACAATTTGATGTAAACTGCTTAAGCGCATTGATTTTCGCCGAAAAACCACACAAAGGACATGAACACAAACGGTTTGGATCATTAAAATTACGAGAAAAATAATCAACAATCGACCATTTTTCAGCTATTTGATGACGTAAAATATTATTCTCAAAAGATGAAAAATCCTTGCCTAACCTTTCAATTCTATCTTCAATGATCTTATGTTTTTTATCAAGAAAATCAGTATTATTTATTTCTAAAAATCGCTCAACAGTTGATCTACGCACCACTGCCAAACCAATATATTTGAGCATCGAGTTAATTTTTTTTGAAATAAACATTATTGAAAATAATCTACACTAACATCCGGCTCAAGCCATACACAACCAGCAAAATGGTCATGATTAAAGTTGGCAACAGAAAAAACAAGCGCCTGATCTCGCCATTCATAATTATCGGACAAATGATTTTCGCTACTAGTTAGCGCAATTGCCACCGAATAACTACCCGGTCCAAGATTCATGGGAAAAGTAAATTTATAAATATATTTTTCATCCGGCCCGACATTTATAATTTGTTTATTCTTTAGAGAAGTGTTTGTACCAAACATTGGCAAGCCAAGTCGATCCTTGATCAAATATCCCATAATAAGTTTTGGCAAATATTTATTTGTGACAACCCTTACTTGCAAAGTGACTAATTTTCCAACTCCAGCCACCTCTATTGGCTTCCCAATTTCGTCCAATAGCGCAACATCAATAATTCGGGCTGTTCCATCTCCGGATACTGTTTGGACTCTTCCGTCGTCGAGAGTTTCCTGTATTACGACTTGATTTTTATCTTCCGCCAACAAGGCATTGTAATAATCCATTACAGCCTCGGGTTTTCCCTCTAGCGCTAACCTCCCACCATTAAGTAGAATTGCGCGATTGCAAATTGATTGAATCGCTTGCTTATCATGAGAAACAATCAGTAACGTCGTTCCTTGTTTGCCGAATTCTCGAATTCGATCAAAACTCTTGTGCTGGAAATAGGCATCACCGACCGATAGTGCTTCATCAACAATGAGAACATCCGGTCGATGCGCCGTGGCTACGCTGAAAGCCAGGCGCATCTGCATCCCGCTGGAGTACACGCGAACAGGCTGATCGATATAGTCGCCAATTTCTGCAAAGGCTTCTATTTCGGGCATCAATCGCGCAATTTCCTCGACGCTGTAGCCAAGAAGCTGCCCAGCCATGAAAGCATTTTGCCGACCGGTAAAGTCAGGGTGAAATCCCATTCCGAGTTCGAGCAAAGCCGCGACTCGGCCAGTGATGCTAACGCTACCGGTGGTTGGCTGGGTGGTACCGGTAATCATCTTGAGCAAGGTACTTTTGCCAGCTCCGTTAATGCCGATGATCCCCACCGCCTCGCCGGGGCTAACCGTAAAGCTGACATCCTGCATGACCCATTTCAGGGTATGGCGGGGTTTATGGCCGGGAGATAGCCACTCGGCCAGGCGCGACCAACGCGTTGGGTATTGTTTGTAGGCCTTGCCAAGATTGGTAACCGAAATACTACCCATCAGAGTTCGTCCACCATTTCGCCGGCATGGCGGCGAAACAGACTAAAGCCGAGCAGACAAAAAATAAGCGTTAGCGCAAGCACCGGCCACAGGCTGTACCAATTGGGCCATTGACCATCAACCAGGATGGTCTGAAATGCCTTGATCAGCCGTGCCATTGGATTCAGGTTCATAAAAGGCTGCAGTTTCTCCGGCAGAATGGTCGCGGGATAGACAATCGGCGTTAGCCAGAACCAGAATTGAAGAAATATCCCGAAAAACTGCCCGACATCCCGAAAAAACACATTCAGCACCCCCAGGGTGATTCCCAAACCAATGGCAAATGTAATCAAGATCGCCAGTACCGGAATCAGGGCAAAATAAGGCAGCCCAGGAAAAGTGCCGGACAACACGAGGAATACTGTGAATAGGCCAAAAATAATGGCAAAGTTGAGACCGGCGTTGGCCACGACGACCACCGGCAAGCACAACCTCGGAAAGCTGAGCTTCTTGAGAAGATTGGCGTTATCGAGAAATGTGTTCTGGGCTCGCCCGACTATTTCGGAAAAAAAACCCCAAGTCAGCGTTCCTGCACAAAGATAGATACTGTAAGCAAAGGTTGAATCCACACCGGGCAGCTTGGCTCGCATGATCTGCGAGAAGATCACCGTGTAGACGATGATCATGGCGAGCGGGTTGATTACCGTCCACGCCGCGCCGAGCAGGGAATTCCGGTACTTCGACTGGAACTCCCGCATGATGCTGCCGACAATGAAACCACGATAGGCCCAGAGCGGGCGCAGGAGGCCGAGCGCCATCAAACGCGCCCGTAAACGTCTTGGAAACGAACGATATCGTCCTCACCAAGGTATTCACCACTCTGCACCTCGATCATCACCAGATCTAGCACACCCGGGTTCTCCAAACGGTGCTGATGCCCGGCCGGAATATAGGTGGATTGATTGGTGCCGACGAAAATCTCGCGATCGCCGTTGACTACCTTCGCCATGCCGCTGACGACGATCCAGTGCTCGCTACGATGATGGTGCATCTGCAGGCTGAGACTGCCGCCCGGCTTGACTTCGATGCGCTTGATCTTGAAACGAGGCCCCTCTTCGAGCACCGTATAGGTCCCCCAGGGCCGACAAACAGTACGGTGTAATTTGTAGGCTTCGTGATTTTGTTTTTTAAGTTGTGCAACAACTTTCTTTACGTCCTGCGCCTTATCGGCACGTGCTACCAGCAAGGCATCTTGGGTATCGACAATGATCAGATTTTCAATACCGACAGACGCAATCAGTCGATCTTCGCTTTGGACAAAGGTATTTTTGCTGTCGACAAAAATAGCCTCGCCTACTGCCCGATTGTTTTCCGCGTCCGGCGTAGCCAAGAGGCTTACTGCATTCCATGAACCAATATCGCTCCAGCCGAAGTCGGCGGGCACCACGGCTACATTGGTCGAACGCTCCATAATGGCGTAGTCGACCGAGATATCCGGTACATTCGAAAAAAAATCAGCCGGTATTTCAAGCATTGAATCTTTGTTCGATACTCTTTCCTGCATGGCAGCCCAGCAGGCTTCAGAGGCTTTGAGTACATCAGGAGCGTGCGCTGCAAGTTCTTCAAGCACCGTACCAGCCTTGAAGCAGAACATTCCCGAATTCCAGAAAAAGTTACCTGCAGCCAAATACTCCTTCGCCTTTTCCAACGAAGGCTTTTCGACAAAGCGCTCGACCGATCTTCCGGCGCCACGAACACCACCTGCTTCAATGTAGCCAAAACCAGTTTCTGGGGCATTTGGAACGATACCGAAAGTCACAAGCATGCCGTCCCGGGCAAGATTAGCTGCCTCTGACACAGCCTTGGAAAACGCTTGCTGATCCTGAATCAGGTGATCTGCTGCCAATACTAGCAAAAGAGCATCGCGCCCGTGTTTTTCGGCCACATACAAGGCGGCCATGGCTACTGCCGGCGCCGTATTCCGTCCAACCGGCTCTAAAAGATAGGTACCGTTTCTCTGCTCGCCAAGTTTGGCCTTGGCGAGTTCATCCTTACTCATGAAGTAGTAATCACGATTGGTTACAGTAAGGATCTCGCTCCCCAAGGCAACATCGGCCGCCCGAAGATAGGTTTTGAGCAGAAGACTCTGGCCATCGGCAAGTTTCATGAACGGCTTGGGATGACCTTCACGAGAAACCGGCCATAGCCGCGTACCAGCACCACCAGACAAAATGACAGGAATGAGCATTTCAATTAATTTTTCGCGAAAACGTTAATTTTATCGCACTGCACAAATTAGTCCCAGCCCAGCTTTAGTCATAGAACCTCATGCAAATGCGATTCTTAAAAATGTATCCCACGGCCCCTTCCTGAAAAATCACTCGCCGCAAATACGCAAAAATGTCGCAAACCGGGGCAATCCTTTTTCCGTAAAGTCTCGATAACGGTAGGTCACCATCGTACCAATATCCGGCGGATTGCGACGTTGTTCATCGCTAAGCCCTGAACCCAGATAAAACTCCCTGCCCTCCGGCGTTCGTACTCGCAGAGCCCCCAAAGCACCGGCATGCTTTCCCCTACCTGGCTTATGACCAACCACCTCCGCCTCGGCATCATCCCAAGGTTTCATTTTGAGGAGCACGTCGCTACGTCCGGTCTGGTACGCGGCGCCGGCATGGTGCAGCACCAAGCCTTCGCCGCCGGCCTTAACGACCTTACCGAAGTGTGTTTGCAAAGCGCTACGGTCGACTACTAAAAACTGCTCAATTTCACGCAACCATGGGACACTGGCCTGGCGGACTATTTGCTGAATGACTTCGGCGCGCTCCCTAAAGCTACCTGCCGCGCCAGGGAGTTCAAAAATCATGTAGCGAACTTGCCGCCACTCGGCGTCATCAGGTGAATCGCGGCGAACGGCACCGGAAAGACGTTCGAAACTGCCCCGTCCCATCCACAACTCACCGTCGAGCGATTGTTTGGGCAACCCCTCCAGAAACCAGCGCGGCGCTTGAATTTCTTTGCCGCTCCGAAAGCTGAGCGTTTTGCCATTCCATAGGGCACGGACGCCATCCAGTTTCTCGCTGATTAAATACCTGGAAACATCGACTTGCCCACGATAGGTTTGCGCCAGCAGAATAGGCGGTGGCTCCGCGGCAAATGTATAGAGCGGCTGAACCAATGCGAGCCCGAGCAGCAAGGCACGCAACAGGCGTGACATCAGTTGTCGCCCGCCCAGCTTCGCCTCGCCTGGCGGGCGATGCCAAAAACCTCTTCCAGCCGTTCGCCGTCATTGTGCGCCAAGGCCAGTCGAAGTTCATCGAGTTGCGCCCGGTAGCTGTCGAGCTCGCCGAGCAGTGCGGTCCGGTTGGCGAGGCAGATATCGCGCCACATTTCCGGGTGACTGGCCGCGATGCGGGTGAAGTCGCGAAAGCCAGAGGCGGCGAAGGTGAAGAAGAGGTCGGCATCTTCGCGCACTGCCAGGTCGTGCACCAGGGCATAGGACAGCAGGTGCGGCAGGTGACTAACAGCGGCGAAGACGCGGTCGTGCTGCTCCGGCATCAGTTCGTAGATGTCGGCACCGCAGAGCGCCCAGGCCCGCTTGACGCGGTCGAGGCGGTCGTCGTTATTCTCCGGTAGCGGAGTAACGACCACTTTCTTACCTTGATAAAGATCCCGGCGCGCCGCCCCAGGGCCACTGTTCTCTGCACCGGCAATCGGATGGGCCGGCACGAATTTTCCGATATGACCACGGAAAGCGGCGCGGGCTGCGGCGACCACGTCGCCCTTAGTGGAGCCGCCATCGGTGACGATGGTGTTCGGCCCAAGGTACGGAGCGATACGTGCGAAAATTTCTGGCATCTGGGCGACTGGCGTCGCCACCAGCACGATATCGGCATCGACGATCTCATGCGCCGGGTTGATCCCGGCCCGGTCGATCACGCCGAGTTGCTGCGCGATACGCAGGGTCGACGGCGTGCGGCCAAACCCGACCACCTCCTCGACCGCACCAGCTTCTTTCAGCGCCAGCGCGAAAGAACCGCCGATCAGGCCGGTACCAAAAACGACAACCTTGCCGAACTCGGGCGCATTCGCGGACATTTAGAGGGCTTTCTCCAGCGCCTCCAGGAAGCGCGCATTTTCCGGCTCGGTGCCGATCGTCACCCGCAACCATTCGGGCAAGCCGTAACCACCGATCGGCCGGACAATCACGCCTTGCTGCAGCAGCCTCTGATTGACCGCCGCGCCGTCGCCGGTCTTGAAGGTCACGAAGTTGCAGAACGACGGAATGTACTCAAGGCCGAGGCGCTGCAGGCCGGCTACGATCTGCGCCATGCCACGGCGGTTCAGTTCGTAGCTCTCGGCAATAAACTCATGGTCGTCGAGTGCAGCCAACGCGCCGGCCAGGGCCAGGTTGTTTACATTGAACGGCTGGCGGACGCGGTTCATCAGGTCGGCGATTTCGGCGGACGCCAGGGCGTAGCCGACGCGCAAACCGGCCAGACCGAAAATTTTCGAGAAGGTGCGGCAAACCACCAGGTTCGGGAAATCCTCTATCCAGGCTGCCGTATCGGCCCGCTCTTCGGGAGGCAGGTACTCGTTGTAGGCCTCGTCGAGCACGACAACAACATCCTTCGGTACGCTTTCCAGGAAAGCGCGCACTTCCGGGTAAGGCAGGAAGTTGCCGGTCGGGTTGTTCGGATTGGCGATCCAGATGATCCGCGTATCCGGCCGAATAGCGGCGCGCATCGCCTGCAGATCGTGACCGTAGTTCTTGGCCGGCGTGACGATCAATTCGGCGCCGGTCGACAGCGTGGCCAGCGGGTAAACCGCAAAGGCATGCTGGGCAAACACCGCCGAGCGACCGGGCGCCAGGAAAACGCGGGCAACCAGATCGAGCACATCGTTCGAACCGTTGCCGAGCACGACCTGGTTCAGGGCGACGCCAGAACGCTCGGCGACGGCCTTGATCAGATCAAATTGATCCGGGTAACGCTCGACGCCGTTGATCGCCGCTTCAACCGCCTTCTTGGCTTTCGGGCTGACGCCCAGCGGATTTTCATTGGAAGCCAGCTTGACGATACTGTCGACCGGAATGCCCATTTCGCGGGCCAGTTCGGTGATCGGCTTGCCCGGCTGGTAAGGCGAAATGGCGCGGACGTAGGAGAGCGCTTGTTCGGCGAGGCTCATGAAT
>Ga0316604_10003321_pt1 | contig 11400 bp, 9 predicted proteins | sample OWC_soil_day20_C_FD_207650 | JGI IMG/M metagenome (GOLD analysis project Ga0316604, IMG submission 207650) | Wetland soil microbial communities from Old Woman Creek delta, Ohio, United States - OWC_soil_day20_CT | ecosystem: Environmental > Terrestrial > Soil > Wetlands | place: USA: Ohio... | reverse complement strand
CTAGAAAAAAAGGCAATGGAAATCCAACACATTTCGGAGAAAAAGGAAATTACACCTGATAAAGCGTTAGGCTCCGAAGATAAGCCCCAAAAGATAACCCGCGAAAAGCAGATGGCTCAACAAACATATGATACAGCAGAAACGGAAGCCACAGCAGAGATCGGCGAAAATGCTATAGACAAAGCCAAACAGCTACAATACTACAAAGACTATTGTAACGCTGTCACGGCAGAAGACAGGGCTAAAAGTGAAAAGCTGATGGAAGATAACTCGACAGATGCTGCAAAGCTACGGTCAACAATTTCTACTAAATTATCAGCAGAAAAAGAATATTACACTAAGATTAAACAGTTAGCACTGGAACAATATCAGTATGAGAATCGCTACCAAATAGCAGCACTAAATGCCTATAAGTCCGGTGTCGAACAGGCTATGAATAGCATCCTTACTAAAACAAAGTCATTCAAAGAGGCGATGCAGAGTATTTTTAGTAGCCTCTGGAAGGCTGTAGCCCAACAGTACAGCTCAGACTTTGCCCAAAAATGGACGGCTAATTTGAATAAATTGGTGTTGGGACAAAATCAAGCTAATAGTAAAATAAAAAGTTCTGCGCAAACGCTATCTACCAATTTATCAAGCATTACGGATGAGTCGCTGGCTAAAACTCTTTCGCAGCAGAATAAAGAAGTTTCTATAACTCAGGGCATTGAAAATAAAAAAATCAATATTACTCAACAAGCAGATAAATTAAAGGAAACCGCTGATACAGAAGCTTCACAAAAGGCTGTAACCAATATAGGTACAGAGCTTACGGCCATGCTTGAAATGGCGGCTATTATGTATGCTTTATCCGCTCTGTTCGGTGGTGGATCCAGTTCATCGTCCAGCACAACCACCCGTTCGTCGTCTTCTTACTATGGTTCCGGCGCAACAACGAGTCTACCTAGTTATGATGTAGGTTCATGGGAGTTGCCGGAAGATACGCTGGCCCAGGTGCATAAAGGCGAAACAATATTCCCTGCTGACGTTTCAGAGAACTTGAGAACGGCGGCACAAAACGGCGGTCTTTTCGGCAGTGGAAATAGCCAACAATTCAGCGTGCCGAAGATAAGCCATAACCCAACTTACAATATTACCTCAATGGATGGTAAGGGAGTTGGACAAGTGCTTCAAAATAATAGCCGTGAAGTTACCCAGGGGCTTGCTAAGGTTAGTCGAAGCTTGAATATAAAAAATGCCAGTAAATGGGGGAGGCCATAAATGAGTGACGCAGTATTTCCAGACTTAAATGGCCTGGCATTAGGTATAAAGAAAAAACCGGAGTTTGTTACATTGCAGCAAACCAGTACGTTAGGGGTAGATAAAACTCTATCACTGCGGCCTTACCCACGATGGACATTTACTTTAGCTTATGATTACTTGATAGATAAAAGCTTAGCTACCGATGATATCCAACAGATTATTGGCTTTTATTTGAATCGCTATGGAAAATGGGGCGATTGGCTTTATCAAGATTTGTACGATAATACCTGCTTAAAACAAGTATTTGGCGAAGGTGATGGGTCAACAACAGTTTTCCAGCTTTGCCGCAGCTATGGGGCTTTTATTGAGCCCGTGATTGGTTTAGCAGAGAAACCGACGATTTATATAGGCGATACAAAAACAACGGATTTCACTTGGACGACAAAAGGCAAAATAACGTTTGCGTCAGCACCGGACGATAGTAAACTCTATTGGTCCGGTGGTTTTTATTATCGGTGTAGATTTACCGAGGATGAAACGGAATTTGAAGAGCTAGTAAATAATATTTGGACAGCCCCAACAGTGCTGTTTAAGTCGGTGTTATTATGAAAAGTTGTTCAACTACATTGCTTACTCTGCTTAATTCAGCCACTAGCTTATGCATGGCTGAATTATTTGTTTTTACCCTAACTGATGGAACCATATTCCGTTTCACTTCTTTGCCTTATACGTTCAAGTGTGGAAGCTATAATTATAGTCCGCTACCAATTGACACCGGGGATTTTAAGCAATCGTTAGGCTTTTCGGTTGATGAATTGTCATTAACTATGTATTACGATACTGATACGCTGACCATTAACGAAAAGAGCGTTTATATTCCCCGGGCGTTGCGTGCTGGTTCTTTCCGATATGCAGTATGCCAATATTATCAGGTGTTTATGGAGAGTTGGGCTTTATCGGCTACGGAAGATTATCGGTTATTATTATTCGCCGGCCGGACTGAGGTTGAATCTGCCGGCAGAAGTAAGGCCGAACTAAAAATAAAATCCTTTAATGATATTTTATCGACTAAAAGCCCGCCTAACTTATACCAGGCGGGCTGCGTAAATTGCCTATACGGTTATGTTTGCGGCTTAGATGAAGATGATTGGACAGAGCAATACATCTTACTCGCAGGTAGTACAAAAAGTACATTGTATGTGTCTTGCGCCCATTCTGCATCTTATTATCAAGGCGGCTATGTCAAATTTAAAACCGGTGATAATTATGGACTGAGCCGGACTATAAAATCTCATACTTATGATTCTAGTACCGGGATAGCAACGCTGAATCTTATGTGGACGCTGGAATATACACCCGAAACGGGGAACAAGGTAAAGTTTATAGCGGGCTGTGATCATACAATGGCGCTCTGTAAAAGTCGGTTTAGCAATTACGATAACTACCGCGGAACGCCATTTATTCCAGTACCGCGGGTAAGTGGAGGTTAATTTCATGACTGAATTAGAGAAACAGCAAAGACAGGCCGTGGTGGAAGAAGCAATATCTTGGCTAGGTACGCCTTATCATAATGAAGCCCGTGTAAAACATGGTGGAGTTGATTGCGGTCTATTTATCCTTGAAGTATTTGAGCGATGCGGGTTAGTACCTCATATTGAAATCCCGCATTATTCATCATCGTGGCATTTACATCATAGCGAAGAACAATATTTGGGTTGGGTTAGCAAATATAGTCACGAAGTTAAAAACCGTGACCCACTGCCTGGCGATGTAATTTTATATCAATATGGGCGATGCATTAGTCACGGGTCCATTGTGATTGATTATCCTAAGATCATCCATTCTTATATTCGGCTTGGAGTTGTTTACACTGACAACACGCAAGGCCAATTACCTAAAAGGCAAAGGGCTGTATATTCGTTTTGGCCGGAAAGCTAGGTGGTGTAATTGGGTGGTTCAACAGTAACAACAGGAACAAAATATGATTGCCTGGACATAACTACATCTTCTTTTGGTGAGCCAATAAACATCATTTTTGGTACGCATAAAATTAGCGGAAATTGTATCGATTATATGGATTTTACCGTCGTAACGAACTCTACTACAAGCGGCAAGGGTGGTGTCACTACTGAAAGTTATACCTATGAAGTAGCGGCTGCTATTGGGTTGTGCGAGGGAGAAATAGGCGGCATAGGCCGAATTTGGGATTCCAGTACTGCATATGAAAAACACGCTATAAATTCTAACTGGTCACTCGATAGTACGACGCTAGCGGCCATAAAGGCATTGTATTATGATTCGGACGGGGATGCCTTAGACACCGAAGACGATTTATCAGTGTTCTATGGTTCGAAAGATCAAGACCCGTGGTCGTATATGACAAGTAAACATAACGGAACGACAACATATACCGGAAGTGGCTCGGGCGTTGTATCTTCGGCCAATTCTTATAAAATAACAATTACCGTTCCCACAGGCTATACTTTCGGTAGCCTTAAGTCGGTAAGCGTTGACAGCGATTATTACAGCTTTAACTCATCCAGTTTAACTTTTACATTTAGCCCAGTATTCACCAATCAAACTATTACCTATACCTATACTTATTATGGATATAACGTATCGGATAATCATGCACTGGTATATCCGTATTTGGCGTATGCTGCCGGGTATATTAGCCTGGGATCGTCAAATTACCTTACATCCTATGGCTTTGAGGTATTTGGCAAGCATATCTACGGTTCTGGTAATTTAGACTGTGAGCCGTACTGGATAATCAAAGGTTTATTGACCGATGATGTTTTTGGTATTAATTACCCTACTGACTATATCGGAGACTTGACGGACTACCGAAATTATTGTTTGGCAAGCGGCATATTCCTATCGCTTGCAATAGACAGTCAATCGGAAACATCCGAAATACTAAATAACATCATCAAAGCTACAAATTCACAGCCGGTAACAAGCCAAGGAACCCTAAAACTGGTTCCTTACGGTACTTCGACGATCACTGGCAACGGGGCAACTTATACGCCGGATTTGGATCCGATATACTCCTTAACCGATACTGATTTTATTTATGATAGCGACGATCCGCTGAAGCTCGGAACAGACGATACCAGTGATATTTATAATTTCCAACAGCTCACTTTTAAAAATAGGGCGGATGAGTACGCCGATGATGTGGTAAGCTGTGAAGATTTGGCCTGCATTGATGATATCGGTTTAAAAAAGGCCGATTCTGTGACGCTTGATTGCGTTACTACGTCAACCATAGCTGCTATTGTGGTACAAAACATAGCTGAGAGAACTATTTACCATCGCAATCAATATACTTTTAAAACGCCATATTTTCCGTTCATTTTGCTTGATCCAATGGACTTGATAGAAATAACGGATGAGTACCTTGGACTTGACTGTGAATTGGTTCGCATCATTTCTATGGATGTTGATTCTAATAAAATAATTTCATTTACAGTTGAGGAAGTTGGTATAACTAATAGCGGCACAGTTGAATACACAACCCAATCTGCCGTTCGAGCTTCAGCCAATACCGCCACAAGTCCCGGCAGCGTAAATACGCCGGTGATTTTTGAGCCGCCTAGCGAGTTAGGCAACGGCTATGAAGTTTGGGCTGGTGTAAGTGGCGCCAGCGAAAACTGGGGCGGTTGTTATGTTTATCTTTCTTCTGATGGTGACACCTACAAAAATGTTGGTGAAATCACATCCAAGGCAAGACAGGGCGTTCTAACCGCGGCGTTAGCGAGTGGTGATGATCCAGACACAACCAATACGCTGAAAGTCAGCTTAGTGGAAAGCTTAGGCGAGTTAGCCAGCGGTACCCAAGACGATGCCGACGACTATAATACGCTTTGCTATGTTGATAGTGAGCTTGTTTCTTATGAAACGGCAGCATTGACGGACACAAATAAATACACCCTTTCTTATTTAAGAAGGGGCGTATACGGAACAACTATTGCCGAACATGCCAGCGGATCCGATTTCCTAAGAATCGATTCGGATAGATTTTTTCAGTATGAGTTTACCGAAGCGGATATAGGAAAAACTGTTTATCTGAAATTCTGTTCCTACAATATTTACGGGGCAAGAGTGGAAGACTTAGCGGACGTAACTGAATATACCTATACCATTGCCGGTTCGGCTATGTATTCAGCTCTGGACGATGTTGAAAATCTCTCTATTTCCTACTCAAATAATCAAGCGGTTTTATCATGGGATGCGGTTACCGATTTTCGGTCGCCGATTTATTATGAGATTCGTAAAGGTGATACATTCTCAGAAGCCCAGGTATTAGGTAGGGTTAGCACAACAAGCTATACGCTACAATCTACCGGCACGTATTGGATTGCGGCGGTATTCCAGAAAACCTTTAATGGGAAAACCTATATTGCCTATTCGGCAGATTGGGAAGAAATTGAATGTACGCTGGCGACAATAGCCACCAATGAAATCTCAAGCATTGACGAAACTGGGACGGATTGGAGTGGCACTTGTTCCGGTGGTGCAGAGATAAAGGACAATATACTTTGTCTTGGTTCTGCTAATAACGTTGATGTTATAACCGTCAATGTGGATACTATCGACGATTGGGACGAATACGGCGGGATTTCTACAAGTGGGATTTATACCATTCCGACCGATCATATTTTTCATGTGGATGAAGACCAGGCAATTACATTTACAGCGTCCTATGATGTTTCCGTTATATTGGTCAACGGAAAGTTTGATGATGTTACAAGCGTCGATGCTTTATCTTATTGGGATAATGAAGACCCGAATTATGGTTCGGCTACTGTTCAAATCAATGTGGCTTTATCAGATGGAACCTATACTGGATGGCAGGATTTCACTCCTGGACAGTATTATGGTTCCTATTTTAACTTCCGTATTGTTTTAGCAACAACCAGTAGCGATTATAACGTGTATGTTTCGTCGTTCATAGTTTCGGCTACCGTTGACACAAGGTATGAGAGTGGAAATATTACCGTTTCAACCAGCGGGACAACCGTTACCTATACGAAAAAATTCAACAATGTCCCGAAACCTTCTATAACGATTTTTGATGCAGAAGAAAACGACACCATTAAGTTAACAAGTCAAACGTCAAGCGGGTTTACAGTCGCAATTACCAATAGTGGTACTGCGGTTTCAAGATCAATCAATTGGACTTCAATCGGATACTAAGGAGAGTGATGATATGTCACAAGCAATAACAACGGTTGCTAATGGGACAGGCAAGGCAGTACGTACAGGATTTAACTCAGCAATACAAGCAGTACAATCTATGTTTTACGGCTCTGGCGACCCTTACACGCTAGGCTATTCCGTTGCAGGGATGATATGGCTTGATAGCGGTAACAGTCTTGTAAAACAATTAGCAAGCGATGCCGCAACATGGGAAACCATAGGAACGATAGATAGCAATGGAGCAATTGTAATAACCTCTCATAATGCTTTGCCACTTGCTGGTGGAACTATGACCGGGGCAATAAAAACACCAAATCCAATAAGCATAACGAGTTCTAGTGGAGTTGTCACCCTAACATCGGGCGGCAACTCCTTTGTTGTAAGCGGCACAGAAGCAGTAACTAGTATAACTGGCTGGACAGCGGGAGTTGTAGTAATTCGCTGGGCTACGGCCCGGACGTTAACTTATAATGCCACTTCGCTTATTTTGCAAAACAGCCAGAAACGGACAACGGCGGTGGGCGATATTGGTATTTATGAAATGACCTCTGCTGGGGCGAGGGAAATCAATTATTTTTATGCTTCGACCAGCTCAGACACGGCTTCTTTCCCTCTAGGGACAGGCGATTATATAGCTAGCGATTTAAAAATGTCTTCTATATCTAGCCTAGTAGCTACAATTGGCTCTGGCGTTGCAGTTATTGATGATACGCCAGTTTCTGTTGGCTCTGGCACAGTAACCCTTACTGCAAATGCCGCTAGTCTAATTTATGCAAATTCAGCGGGTGAATTGGGTTATGTTGCGGCGGCATATCCTACCAGTTATTTAGATGACTATACTATCGGCTTTTGGGAGTTTAACCAAACCACTTCCGGGGCGACCATTCCCAATACAGCGACCAGTTATTCCAGCAATGCGGTTGAAAACGCATTAACGCCTACTGGCGGTGTTTCTTCGGTTGCTGGATGGTGTGGAGATTATGCGTTAAAGTTAGACGGGACAAGCGGTTATTGGGTGGGGGCGAATACTACAAACTTCCCGTCAACAACTTCTACTAGGGAAATTAACTGCTTATTCACCATAAATAAAATCAATACCTCTGCACAGGAAACCTTATTCTTTTATGGTGCACTAAGTACAGGAAATGGTTTTGGTTTAACAATTACCACCGCGGGCTATTTAATGTTAGACGGCTATTGTTCAAATATAACCACGTCGTTCATAGTTGAAACTGGAAAAACATATCTAGCCACGATACAGTATGACGGGTCATATGTATATCTTTATATAAATGGTTCTTTGATTTATAAAGGCAGTTGGACACCTTCTACAACCCTGACTTATTCAATGTATGTAGGGGCCTTGCCGGGTGTCTCCCAGTATTCTTATGCTACCTTTCATTTTCTTGAACTGCGGACAAAAATGCATTCTGCCGCAAGAATAGGAGCAATGGCAAATTCATTGATGTTGCCTTGCTTTTATACCAAAAGTGCTGCAACTGCCCCTACGGTTCCCTCGGCGTATTCCTCAACATACCACGAATATTTATTTGCGGATACAAGCACAACCGTAGCCGACAGTAATACTACGACTTCTGCGTTGGATGGAACGGCAACCAATACCACGGCGGGGGTTACGAGTGATATTGGATTAACTTATGGCAGAACGTTTACGGCTGGTTATGTGTCGTTAGGCTCTTATGCAGTAGCTAGCACTTTTAGTTATATTGGAGTAGTTAAGATTAGTTCATATTCCAGCAATCAGGTTTTATGGAGTAATAGAGCATCAAGCAGTGTTGGAATTGCCTTATCCATAAACACAAGTGGCTATTTAGTTTATTCTTGTGGTTCTACCGTTACTGTTCTTACAAGCACACCAATAACAACTGGAAGTGCTGTTTTTATAGCGGTCACAGTAAATGGAACGACAGCCACTGTTTACATGAATAGCGGACAAAAAACGCTAACGGCGGTAGTAACCACACCTTCCACCACTTCGGCGGCGGCTTATATCGGCTATGATGTTTATGGTTCTTATACTTTTACTGGCAAATATGATTATTGCATGTTTGTTGACTCAGAATTGTCTCAGGCCGAAATTAACTATTACTACACCGAATTGATGGAAACAGGGCGCAGATCAATTATTGATGATGTATTGTCCAGTGGTGAAATTGCTGTTGCTTTTGCCAAAACCAATGCAAGTAAAATTATTGAGTATAACGATACTGACTATAAATTCGGGCGCAGAGAAAAGGCGACTGGCGGCAATAGGCGTGTTTTCTTAGGATGGAAATATTTTAGTAACACAACCGTATTAAGTTGGGATAATCCTTTTGGTAGTGGTAAATATAAGGCTGAATTCCATTGGGCACAAGATGCTAATGGCACTAACGAAACGCCATGTATTTATTATGCTTATAATTCGTCTACTTATGGAGTGGCTGATAATGCTGGTAGTAGCGGATATAATGATGCTCAGAATATAAATGCTAAAGTTGGTAATGGGGGCGCTACCATATTTAATGGAACATGGCAACAATCTGGTTACATCGGTTGCTATGCGCAAGCCCTAGAAGACTACGAGGGGGTAGCGTAATATGACATTGTACTATAATTCAACGACATGCGAATTAACCAGCACAGCACCATGGGGAAATCATTACTATGATGATGATTTAAAAACAGAGCTATATAGCGAGTGGTCGGAGGTTGCGGATACTTATACGCCGACGGTTACGTTATCTGAAGCACAGACAACCGCAATAGCATCATTAAAAACCCAGGCGGCGGCTGAATATGTGGCAGGGTTTACAAGCTCTGCCACGGGGACAGCCTTGTACTATGATTCTGACACCACCACGCAGTCACAGATCACAGCGACGTCTTTATTGGCGGTTGCTTCATCTACCCAGTTCGCCACGCTCTATCCTTCGGGTATTACTATTCGGGCCAAGGCTAGTAGTTCAGCCGATGATAGCACAAAACAACAGTATGCTCATACCGCAAGCCAAATCATTACGCTTAGCACCGACATGCAGACTATGCTAGCTGCTGTAAAAACTAAGCTATGGGCCTATCAAGACAGCGTTTACGCCGCAACTACAGCGGCGGCGGTAGAAATTATTATGTCCGCTGTTACGTGGTAAGTGAAAATGAATAGAGCAAGAGAGCCATGCCGCTAGATGCGGTTATTTTTATATCAATTTTAGGGGAGGGGAAGGCGTGGGAGAGTTAGATTGCATGGCACATTCCGGGCATGAATCAAGAATTAAGCAGTGTGAGAAAAACGATGCCGACATTTTTAAGCGGCTCCGTGAGTTAGAAATGGCCGTTTGGAAAGCAGCCGGAGCTAGTGGCCTGGCTACAGCGCTATTAGTAGTTTTATTAGAAAGAATGATGAAATGAGGTGGAGAACATGAATGTAGTACAAAAGGATTGGTCTTGGCCGCACGATTTAACCCAAAGAAGTTTAACCCAGTATATAGTGGTGCATCATACGGCAGGCCCGCAGATGCAGGATACTCAGGCCATATGGGATGAGCATATTCAGGCCGGATATAACGGTATCGGCTATCATCGGATTATTAAAGGTGACGGGACTATAGTCCAAGGACGGCCAGATGATGTTATAGGCGCTCATGCCCTGGGGGTAAATTCCTGCAGTGTAGGCGTAAGTCTTGAAGGTAATTTCCAGGATGGCGATACTCCGACAGATGCGCAGATAGCGGCATTAAAATGGTGTTTGGATGATTATAAAGCAATGTATCCTGATGCCGAGATTATTGGCCATCGGGATGTTGCCGGTATTACCGATCGGTCAGACTATGCGACAGCTTGTCCAGGGGATACGCTGTATAAAATGTTGCCGGATTTACAGCTATGAATCCAGAAGTTGAAAAACAGGTACTGAAGTATCTCATAGAACTTGCAGAATCGCCACCAGTGCAGGCCGAAATAGAGGCCGCAAGGGTGGCGATTCTTAATATCATCGAAACGGAAGCGGCCCAAGCCGTACCGTGGGGTTTAAGGACCATCGCCCGCTTAATGCGGTGGATATATAAAAAATTAAAAGGGGATGTAAAAATTATGAGTGGAATTGCAACTATTACCGCTAATGATGGAACCAATGTATTGGATGGCGTATCAATCGCCTACACGGTAAACAGCGTAGCCTGCACAGCTACAACTGACAGCACAGGTATTGCTACTATTGAAGGGCTGGACGCTGGGAGTTATGAGTTTACCGCGTCATTGTCTGGCTACACCAGCGCAAGCATTACGCTGACTGTCACCGATGATGCTACTGTTACTGGAACCATTAGCTTAACTAAAGAAACTACTACAACTACTGAGGGGGAATCTACTGTGTCAACTTCAACTGATGTATCTTCAGCGGCAGAAACTGCGGCAATCACTAGCGTAATTAGCTCTGTAACGAGCGGAGCAACCGAATTCTTGGAAAGATTATTTACCTTAGCTGAAACGGAAGCAACGAGGTTAGAAGGAGAAGTAAAAACTACTACTGATTTCTTTGTTGCTTGCAGAGACAAAACTGAGGCCGTAGCTTTACGAGCATTAATTGCTGCTGGCAGAGCTGGTGAAGCCGCCGCCGTTGTCTTACTTGTTAGTAAACTCAAAGATAAAATTTCCTAATAAGCAGTTACTACAAAGCCCCGGTCTTAATTGATCGGGGCTTATTTTTATATGTTGGGAGAGTTGATATTATAATGAAAGTAAATGTATTGTTTTATTACGGCAATAACTGGATAGGTAAGATTATTGACACCGTAGAGGGCAAAGGGAAGGACCCTAGCCATACTGGTATATTTATGTTTGGCTATCTCCTAGAGGCAATGGAACATGGCTTTATTGAGTCGCCTGTCGATGAATATAAGGATTGCGATACTAAGATTATTACTGTTGATGTACCAAGTTTACAGGCGGCAGAAG
>Ga0316604_10003319_pt1 | contig 11404 bp, 10 predicted proteins | sample OWC_soil_day20_C_FD_207650 | JGI IMG/M metagenome (GOLD analysis project Ga0316604, IMG submission 207650) | Wetland soil microbial communities from Old Woman Creek delta, Ohio, United States - OWC_soil_day20_CT | ecosystem: Environmental > Terrestrial > Soil > Wetlands | place: USA: Ohio... | reverse complement strand
GAAATGGAATTTAATCCGGATGAAAAATCAAAAGATGAAAATCCTAAATGAATAGGTGAAATTAGAACAGGCCAAAGGAAAAGCCTAAGAAGCGACAATCTCTTAGGCCTTTTCTTTTGGCCTGTTTCGACGATTGTGTTATTTATTGTCACTATCCATAGCATTCGGAAGATATCTTCCGCTAAATAATAAAAAACAAATTTAGCCTGAATAATTAAAGCTATTTGGCAAAATGGGTGATGATATGAAAAATAGTTTGAATGTGTTTGAATTTACTTAGAAAAATTGATCGCCAATTTAGGAGGAATACTGGTTTTGGGCTAGAAATAAATACAAGAAGTGATATGCGTTCTGTTTTTTATGGATTGATTGGTAATGATTATTTATATTATCTGAGGAACTGTCCGGTATAAGCGGTGCTGATATTGGGGTTTTATATAAGAAGAAAGGAATTGTGGCTAAAAAAGATAACGGTGGGAGGACACAATATGATGAAACCCAAAGCATTACGAACAAAAAACAAAATCATTGAGGTAGCCTTTGAGTTAATGCAGCAACAAGGCTATGAAGGGACGACGGTTGAAGAAATTATCAAGTATGCAAATATTTCCGTTGGGACGTTCTATCATTATTTCAAATCCAAAGCGGATATCTTGCATGAAGGGTATAAAACGCTTGATAAATACTTTGAAGAGTATGTTGCCGACAGATTACTCGCAGAATCTACGCCGATTGAAAAGATCATCACATTTTTCCATCACTATGCTTTGCATACTTCTTCGGTCGGGGTAGAAAATGTACGGTCCATTTATAGCATGAATAATCCAATGTTTACGAAAAGACGGCAGATGGAAATCATTTTAGAAGATATTATAAAGGCCGGACAGGAAAAAGGTGAACTAACAACTGATGAGACGCCTGAAGAAATAAGACGGTTTTTCTTCGTGCTAATTCGAGGTCTTGTCAATGATTGGTGCATTCATAACGGAGATTATGACCTGGAAAAAGAAGTTGATAAATTTGTAAAAATTCAAATTCGGGCATTTAGGCCGTAGCTGCTGGACCGTAAGGCAGCAAAGCCTTAAAATAGAGATTTTTCCAGTAACACGCAAGCTAACTGTTTGCAATAATATAAAAGCGAAAAACTCCTGCCAGGTTGTATTTACTTTGACGGGAGTTTTTTGTTTTGTGCTACAATATATAAATTAACAGGGAAATATCATTATGAGGAGCATTTTGTATGAAACAATCCGGCGTTATGAAAACATATATAATCCTCTTGCTAGTGCCTTTATTTTGGGGCGGGGCATTTGGCACGACGAAACATGTGCTTACTGAGTTATCCCCGTTGACAGCATCCGCTCTCCGGTTTGTAATAGCCGGTTTGCTTATGCTAATGTGGAGCAGTTGGCGTAAAGAATTGCAATGGGAATTAATTAAGAAGAATTTTCCCGGCTTATTTGCTCTCGGAGCAATTGGTGTTTTTTTCTATAACTATTTTTTTGCTACCGGTTTGCAGTATACGTCTGCCGTTACCGGAGCATTGGTGATTGTTGTGAATCCGGTTTTTACCGCCTGCTTTGCAAGCCTTTTTATGGGTGAAACACGCAATTGGCGTACATTAGCCGGTGTGATTTTATCCTTAGTCGGCGTATCTTTGGTAGTAAGCAAAGGGGATTTGAACGTATTTACAAATTTGTCGGTTGGCACTGGCGAACAATATTTATTTGGCGCGGTAGCCAGTTGGGTTGCATACACGTTGCTAACCAAAAAACTAACGAAAACTTTATCAGCGAGTTTAGTGACGACAGTATCCACTGCCATCGGAGCAGTTATTTTATTGGTTGCGTCGGTTGTCAAAGAAGATCAGTGGGGCAGGGTATTAAGTTTGTCTAATCAGACCATGCTGGAAATCCTATACTTGGCGATATTTGCAACAATTGTGGCATTTCTTGTCTTTAATTGGGGAATTCAACGCATCGGTGCGACAAAAGCATCCGCATACATCAATTTGATGCCGATTAATGCGTTGTGGATAGCTGTTTTGCTATACGGGGAAACAATTTCAGCCTATCATCTGATAGGAATGTCGTTAACCATTGCCGGAGTGTTGATTACTACGCAAAACAAATCGCAGTCCACACGGCCAAAAGTTAATGAAGTGTGTTCCTGTTGCCGGATCTAACAGACCCTGTTTAGCCTATATTTGAATCGATGATAAAATCTTCGCCAAATTTTTTGCGGTGTGCTTGTGCATAGGCGTCAACAAATTCTTGGTCCGAGCAAGGTTCCAGTTCAGTCCGGAGTTCTTCAAGCAGATCATGATCCATTAACTGTATTGCCAAGGCAAAATCAATCATTTGGCCATTAAGGCTGACCATAGTGGCATCTGCTTCTACTTCACGAAAATAATTTTGCAATTCCGGCGATAGCGCATCTACCGCAGATGCAATCCATTCATAAGTGATGTCATTTTTTTTTGATAACGTACTGTTGTATGGGGCGATCTCATCTGGATTTAATTCGGATGGTTTCCCCCGCTTTTCTTCCCAATCGCTGATCGCGTTTTCTAGTGTATCGCCTACGCCAAGAATACCTTTTCCAACTTGGACGAGATAATATTTTTCCATATACATCCTCCTCATTGCTGTCTCTAATATGCATCGCCGGTTTATAAAAGGAAAAACAGTTTCACTATTATTATACAATAATAGACAGAATATTACAAAAAGAGTAACAAAGTTTGCTTTTATGATATAATTAATTCTAATAGATAATAACTTTTAGTTTGTTTGGCAATGTTGGCATTAGAGACGGGGGTGGGTTCTGGTGTCTGTTACGGAAAAAAATGAAGAAGTGGCGTGCTTCGCAAAAACCTTTCAGGAATTATCGGAATCTGAGCAGCAGATGATTAATCTGTTAAACCAAGTGCAGGAAAAAAACGGGTATATTTCGCAAACTGATCTGCGACAACTGGCTGCGTTAACCGGGCAGCCGGAAGCAAAATTGCATGGATTGGTTAGCTTTTTTGACAGCTTCCGAACTCGGCCGTTGGGAAAAAACCATTTGTCGGTGTGTTATGGTACTGCTTGTTATACTCGCGGCGCTAATTTGCTCTATGACCGTTTGGCTAATGAGTTGGAGCTTGATGCGGATGGGACTTCTACGGATGGCTGGATTACTTTGGATAAAGTGCAGTGTGTTGGGGCATGCAGTTTAGCGCCTGTGATCAGTGTTAACGGTAAACTGGAAGGCAAGCTGAAAGCCCATCAAATGCCTTCAACATTGCAGAAATTGAGAGACGATCATGCTGGCAAATGACAATTTCCTTACCGATACGCGAACAAAACTTGGTTTGCCGAAAATAACGTATACGCCGGCCTCTCCGCCGCCGCCTGTTTTTCCGCAGGCGGCGATGAATATTGCGCCCGTATTGTCTGCTCGCTATGGCTTGAAAAATATTCCTCCCTTGCTGGCAGAATTGGCTGAACAAGGCCATGAATTATTATGCCCGTCTAATATGGCCCGCATTAGCGTGGGCTTGGCCACTTGCGGCCAGGCTGCCGGAGCGGGCAATTGGTTTAAATTATTGGCTGCGCGCCTCGATTTTAAAAATAAGGTAATTGTTCGTCATGTGGGTTGTTTAGGCGCTTGCTATGGGGAACCACTGGTTGATGTGCGGACTCCGGACGGTAAACATCATATTTTTGGTAAAGTGGGCAGCGACGTACATTGGTCTATTATTCGCACTGCGCAGCAACATGTGTCGCAAAGAGGCGCATGGATGGTTTTGCGTGAACGCGAGCCGGGAATTTTAACAGGTTTTGCGGATTTAGAAATCGAAAAATCCTTTCATTCTGCCTTTGCCGATTTTTTTGTCCATCAAAAACGGCGGGTTAGCGGTAACTGTGGGTTGATAGATCCGCAAAGTCTGCCTGAATATATTGGGGCTGGGGGGTATTTTGCGTTTGCAAAAGCGTTGTTCGAGCGTACTCCCGAACAAGTGACTGCGGAAATGACCGCATCCGGGTTGCGGGGGCGCGGCGGCAGTGGCTTTAAGACAGGACACAAATGGGAGATAGCGGCTTCGGCTAATGACCAGGATCGTATTGTCATTGCAAACGCAGATGAAGGCGATCCAGGAGCCTATATGGATCGAACTTTGATGGAAAGCGACCCGCATCGGGTCCTGGAAGGGATTATGATCGCTGCTTATGCCGTTGGCGCCCGTGAAGCCTATATTTTTATGCGGCAAGAATACCCTTTGGCAGTCAGTCGTTTGCGGCAAGCGATCAGCGATGCACAGGCAGCCGGTTTGTTGGGAGAGCGTATTTTGGGTACCGGCTTTTCTTTGCGTATTGGAGTGATTCAAAGCGCCGGGGCCTTTGTTTGCGGTGAAGAGACGTCTATGCTTCAAGTGATAACCGGCCAACGCGGGGAACCATGGCCACGTCCTCCGTATCCAGCCAGCCAAGGGCTGAATGGACATCCCACTGTTATTAACAATGTAGAGACATTGGCCAACGTTCCCTGGATAATAGCTTATGGTGCAGAAGCTTTTCGTGAACAGGGAAATGGTGATAGTCCGGGAACTAAAATATTTTGTTTGACCGGTGATGTGCCGAAACCCGGTTTTATAGAAGTGCCTCTGGGAATTAACGTTCGGAAAATTGTAGAAAATATTGGCGGAGCTGCGCCTGAAACCGTAAAAGCGTTGCAGATCGGCGGACCTTCCGGCGGAATTGTACCGTATTCAGATTTTGCGATGGATTTTTCCGCTGTTTCTTCGATTGGCGCAATGATGGGGTCCGGTGGATTAGTTGTATTAAATCAATCGCGCTGTGTAGTCGATTTGACTCACCATTTGGTTCGGTTTATGGCGGATGAATCATGCGGCCAATGTTTGTTTTGCCGGGATGGATTAACCTGGTTAGAAAAATTATTGTCGCAACTGACTGCTAAACAGGGAAAACCAGGCATGATTGATATTTTAGAGAACCTTGGACGTGATATTGCCGGACTTTCGCTCTGTGCTCTGGGACAGTCGGCGGTAAATCCTCTGTTAACCACGCTGCAAAATTTCCGGGAAGAATATGACGCGCATCTTGCCGGAATTTGCCCGGCAGCCGCTTGTAACGCGATGATTCATTTTGAAATTATCCATTCTCGTTGTACGGATTGCCGCGGCTGTTACCGCGCTTGCCCGGTGAAGGCGATTACGGTTGAGGCGGGCAAGGGACCGGCAGGGTATCTATTTGATCATGACCGCTGTATCCGCTGTCGGACTTGTGCGGAAATTTGTCCGCATAACTGTGTTGTTGCTGTTTCCGGGGGTGAACAGAAATGAAAGATGAAATCCGGATAATAATCGATGACCTGGTATTGAATGCGGAAGTCGGCATGCCTCTACTGTCCCTGTTAAAGGAATGGAAGATTGACATACCGACTCTATGTTATCATTCTCAGTTGGGACCGTTGCACCGATGCAGCTTATGTATTGTTGAGGTGCGCCGCAGTGGAGAGTGGAAAGCAAAACATGCCTGTATGCTTGCTTGTACATCTGGATTAGAAATTAGAACCATTTCCTCCGATATACACCGGCTGAGGGCCCGTGCGGCCCGGATTCTTTTGACGCGGGGACCTTTTGCGAAACCTTCCGTGGAAATTATCCTGCATCGTATATTGAGTGCGGCAAAAGCTGCAGGTATTCCGGATGATTCGCAGTTTTTGCCGATTGAAATACCGGAAGAATCTATATCTAAAGATTTATTGGACCAAGACCCGACTGCGCAAATGAGGCAGCAGGGCTGTGTTTTATGCGGCCAATGTGTTGAAATGTGTAAAAAAACAGGAAATAACTTTCTGACTTTTTTGGGCCGTGGCAACAAACTGCGCATCAGTTACGTAAATACAGCTGCAACTTGCGGCAAATGCCGTGCCTGTTCCCACGTTTGTCCTACCGGTTATATTCATTCCACCGGCCAGGCTGCATTTGCAGCAAAACTCTACCGGTAAAAATTAGTGGTCAGACTATTTGAAAAGCCAATAAGGCTTTACTGTGCGAGGGTAATCAGATCGCCATTTTTGAGTTCCGTTACATTACTAGTTATGACCATGCCGGATGAAGGAAAGGCGGAAGTAATTTCTGTAAATTCACCAATGGTTTCGCCAATGGTAATTTCTTGTCGTAAGGCTTTCCCGTTGTCTGCTATAAATACAAAATGATGTCCCTGGTTGTCACGGAGCATTGCTATGGTAGGAATTACCGGAACCGTTACTGTTTTACCGGTATCGATTCGGACAGTAACCGGCATATTGAGTTCTAAGGGAACGGAAGGATCATTGAGAAGTTTAATATGAGTGCGAAAAACGGAAACTTGATTTTCTTTCACTTCAGGATAAATAGAGGACACTTGTCCGGCTAAAGTTTGCGAAGACGTTTCGATGAGCCCCGGAGATCCTAAATGAACCAAATACAGATCCTGTTGTTCAATCGAAATGACCACTTCTTTTTCTTGCCCGCTTCCTAAAAACAGCAACTGCTGTTCGGCTTGGACTGTATTTCCGGCAGCGACGGAGAGACGGGTTACGATGCCATCAACCGGGGCATTGGTTGTGGCCGATCCGGTAAACGCGGCCGCACTGCTGTTAGCTGACGATGGGTTATTCGCCAGGTTTACTTGGGCTTCTTGTAACCGCGTGGCAGCATGATCCAATTGTTTCTTTGAGATACCGCCTATTTCATATAATTTTTGATAACGGTTAAATTCCTTTACCGCGGCTTCATAAGCAGTTTGAGCTTGTTGGGAAGTACCGGTATTTTGTTTTGGCATGCTTGTAGTTGAAGCGTCAGCGGCTGTTTCAGCGGATGCTTCAACTGTAAATAAAGGCTGGCCGGTTTTGACGCTCTGGCCGTCTGTTACGTATAAATCGCTAACACGACCGGAAAAACTGGTTTTAACCGGAAGCGGGTCGGCGCTGGCTACTAAACCAGGCCAGTTGATGTTTACTGCTTTATTCATGGCGTTAATCGGCGCGGTGGTAACGGCGACAGGTGTTTTCACAGCTTTTTGCTGTGTCCAGCGAGAAATTGAAAATACATTATCTAAGAAAGTGAAGCCCAGGATAGCAATGAATAACAAGATGCCAGCAAGAACGGCCTGATTTTTTCGAGTCAATTTTTTCATAGAATTCATCTCCAGTGCGAATGTGCGATTGGCAGTTCTATATTGTCACTTTTTAACCCATGCGTCAAGTATTACGTGATTATGAAGAAAATGGGAATATATAGAAGGCAAAAATGTTCAGATTCCGTTATAATAGATGCAAATGATGAAATGCTGTGAAAACCACAGTAACAATGATTAGGGTCTTCTAGTGAAAAGGAGAAGATGCGAAAATGCGTAATTCGCATGAAACAGATAATAAGCAAGCAGCCGCTTCGGCGCAAAAAAAGAAAAATTCTTCAAAATGGGTAGTAGGTTTTTTGTGTTTCGGCATCATATTATCCCTCGGTATTTTCGCCAACTATCAGCGAACGATCAGCGCAGGCGGCATGACAACAACAGCAGTAGAGCCGGTACGGCATAGTGAAATTTCGCAACCGGTGCAAACACAAGAATTGTTAAAAATGATGCGCAATACGGATAAATTGGCAACAACCCCCTCCCTTTGGCCGGTTGTTGGCACTGTTACTTCCCGTTACGGCTGGCGTGTTTCGCCTTGGAATGACGGCAATGAATTTCATGCCGGGATTGATATTGCCAACGGCATCGGTACGCCGATCGTTGCAACAGCGGATGGAAAAGTTGTGCAAAATACCTGGGCTGATGGTTATGGGAATCTGGTGCAGATTGATCATGGAAATGGGATAGTTACGCTTTACGGGCACAATTCGCAGGTCGTTGTCAAAGTTGGCCAAAACGTGAAGAAAGGACAAGTAATTTCCTATATGGGCAGTACGGGGCGAAGTACGGGACCTCATGTCCATTATGAAGTGCGGGTGAACGACAACGCCATTGATCCGGTTCGATTTATGGTCCAATATTAGTGGGATCTGCATGCGTAATGAATTTATAACAACGTAATTTCATTATGGCTGCAATTTTCGGTTAAACAAACGAAATGAAATATGGATAGGGAATTTTAATCGTCTGAACTTTGTTTGGACGATTTTTTGTGGTTTGCCCTTCTCACAGCCTGTAATACCCACAGGGCACAGGAACCCCGCCCTCTTAGGACGGAGATTAACAGGCTGTAGTTCGGAAGTAAATTCGACTATACCCAAAGGGCACAGGCACTTCAGATGGAGTATATACCCCTCCGGGGCACAAGGCAACTCCACCTGAAGTAAGTCTACATTTATATTGCCGTCCGCCGATGGGAAAACGTGGATAAAAACGGGGTAATGTGTTACGATATACATATATATAAATAGTTTGATAATTTCGAAAACGCTATTTATTCTCGGCAAAGCGATTTTGTTACCGTTCGAACGATACAAGTGGGTTAAATTTATTAAGACCGCTGTCGTGAGGAGGGGGAAACATGGGCACTTGGTTTTTTACTTCCGAATCTGTAACAGAAGGACACCCTGATAAAATTTGCGACCAAATATCGGACGGGATTTTAGATGCAATTCTAGCGAAAGATCCACTAGCCAGGGTCGCTTGCAATGCTTCCGTATGCACGGGACTGGTTTTGGTTACGGGACAAATTACAACAAGTTGTTATGTAGATATCCCTAAAATTGTACGGGATATTGTGCGGGAAATTGGCTATACGAAATCGGAGTTTGGCTTTGAAGGAAATAGTTGCGCAGTTCTTACCGGTATCGATGAGCAATCTGCCGATATTGCCGTCGGTGTGAACCTATCTGTTGAGTATAGGGAAGGATCGGTAGATGAACTGGACCTTCTTGGCGCCGGAGATCAAGGCATGATGTTCGGTTTTGCCTGTAATGAAACCACGGAATTGATGCCCATGCCGATTATGCTTGCGCATAAACTAGCAAAACGGTTGGCAGAGGTACGGAAAACGAAAGAGTTGCCGTATTTACGACCCGATGGGAAAACGCAGGTTACCGTGGAATATTTTGCGGATCAGCCTGTACGGGTTGATGCTGTTGTCATCGCTTGCCAGCATGACGAAGCTGTGACCCAGGAACAGATTAAACCGGATATTGTGGAAAAAGTTATCAGAGCAGTAATTCCACTGCACTTATTGGATGAAAAGACAAGATATTATGTGAATCCTACCGGAAGGTTTATTATCGGCGGCCCTCAGGGAGATACGGGATTAACAGGAAAAAAAATTATTGTTGATACTTATGGCGGGTATTCCCGGCATGGCGGCGGATCGTTTTCCGGAAAAGATCCGACCAAAGTTGACCGGTCAGCAACATATGCAGCGCGCTATGTTGCCAAAAATATTGTTGCTGCCGGCTTGACAGAACGATGCGAAGTCCAATTGGCTTATGCGATAGGGGTGGCTAATCCTGTTTCCATTATGGTTAATACATTTGGCACGGGTAAAATAGCTGAAGCAAGAATACGGGAACTTATCAAAAAACATTTTGACCTACGGCCAGCGGCCATTATTGCAGCCTTTGGGTTGAGAAGGCCGATTTATCGACAAGTTGCAGCGTACGGTCATTTTGGCAGAGAGGAGTTAGATCTTCCCTGGGAAAAAACGGATAAGGTAGATTTATTGCGGCAGGAATTAACAAGATAAAATAGGGTGGCCGGCGGACAAGAACAAGGCGAAAAAACACATGAGGGGTGAATGGTAGGATGAAGGAGGCAATTTTATATCATAAAAAAGAAAACGACAAGGTGCAATGCGCTGTTTGTAATCATAGATGCATGATTGCTGACGGAAAACGGGGGATTTGCGGCGTGCGGGAAAATCAGCACGGTACGTTGTATGCTTTGAATTATGGTAAAACAATTGCTGTCCATATCGACCCGATCGAAAAAAAACCACTTTATCATTTCCTGCCACGGACGCAGATTTATTCATTTGCTGCGGTTGGCTGTAATTTCCGCTGTTCCTGGTGTCAGAACTGGGAGATATCGCAAAGCCCTAAACCCAATAAACCGGTAGAGGGGGTTGACATTTCGCCGGCGGAGCATATACAGCGCGCCCAGGAATACGGTTGCCCGTCCATCGCCTATACATATTCTGAACCGACGATTTTTGTTGAATATGCTCTCGATACCATGAAATTAGCAAAAGATAAAGGATTGAAAAATGTTTGGGTGACGAATGGTTATTATTCACGGGAAACATTGGATGTGATCATTCCTTATTTGGATGCGGCCAATGTAGATTACAAAGGACCAAATGGAGGAGTTTATGAAAAGTATTGCGGCGGAAAGGCCGAACCAATTATGGAAAATCTCAAATATCTTCATGCGGCGGGCGTGCATATCGAAATTACAACATTAGTTGTGCCGGATGTGAACGACAAAGTCGATCAGTTAGAAAGCATCGCGCAATTTATCGGTTCGCAGTTGAGCAAAGATGTGCCTTGGCATGTTACTCGGTTTTTTCCTAATTGGAAAATGATGGACGCACCGATTACCCCTGTAGAAACTCTGGTAATGGCGAAAGAGATCGGCGAAAGAGCGGGGCTTAAATATATTCATATTGGTAATGTATACTAAGATATAAGTGAGCCTTAGGTTCGGAGGGGGTTATTGCCCCCACCGAACCCTTAGAGCGAACTTAAGACTGAGGCTCGAAATCTTTGATTTCGCGAAGCCGAAGTTTCCCTTTAGGGTTTCGAGTTTTATAGCCTGTTGATCCCCGACCTAAGAGGGCGGGGCCTTACAGGCTGTTAACGAGATAAAAGGAGGCGGAAACCATGCTTGTGTTCGGCGTAATTAGTCCTCATCCCCCGATTATCATTCCGGAAATTGGCGGCAGTGAAACGGAAAAGGTAAAGAAAACTATTGCGGCATTGGAGTCGGCAGCCGACAAATTGGCAGCGGCCAAGCCGGATAAATTGCTTGTGATTTCCCCGCATAGCGAGCATGGCTATACCGTTCCGCTGTATTATCTTGCGAAAGATTTGGCCCCCGAAACAGAGTTGGAAAAGATATTGGTCACCCATTCTTCGTACACCTATTACTATGAGTTGGGAAAACAATACGGAGAAAAAATTGATGCTGCAAGCAAACGAATAGCCATAATCGCTTCCGGTGACTTATCGCACGTATTACGGACAGACGGTCCGTATGGGTATAATCCGGCCGGGCCGCAATTGGACGGAATAATTGTTAAGGCAATACGCAATAAGGACGTCGACAGTCTGTTGAGCATTGATGATGAAATTCTTCAAAATGGGGCGGAGTGCGGGTTGCGGTCGATTTTGTTCCTATTTGGTGTTTTTGCGGGAAAA
>Ga0316604_10003318_pt1 | contig 11406 bp, 17 predicted proteins | sample OWC_soil_day20_C_FD_207650 | JGI IMG/M metagenome (GOLD analysis project Ga0316604, IMG submission 207650) | Wetland soil microbial communities from Old Woman Creek delta, Ohio, United States - OWC_soil_day20_CT | ecosystem: Environmental > Terrestrial > Soil > Wetlands | place: USA: Ohio... | reverse complement strand
TGTCGGTGATGCAGACATCACAGCAAAAGGCGTGGGCTTTGGTGTAACTTGTAAATTCTAATAGGAACTACTTTATAAGGTTTTGTTCAATCCCCGGCTCTTTGTCGGGGATTTTAGTATAGTGATAAATTAGGGGAGCATAGATATGGCAGAAAAAGGGGATTTCCCTGAGTGTGAAAAATGTACTTCTTTTCAGTGTACAACCTGTGGATTAGAAGCAAGTCGAGGTGAAGGTTTTATAACAGCACGTAAGAATGCATTTAAAGTGTGTAGTTACCTTGCTCTGGGGTTAATCGTAATTTATAGTTTACATCTAGATAAAATGTCTTTTAGTAAAATGATTTTTTTACTGATGTTTCCATTATCAGGAATGTATATTGCTATTCGGCCTCAAATTAGTATTGTCTTTGTGTATCTATTAATGATGGCTATGTCAATAAGTTATTTTTTGATTTAACTTGGACGAGAAGTTAAGCCAACGAAATATAATGATGGTAAGCGAGGAGTAGTTATATGAGCAGGAAGAAAATTGGCCAGTATGTAGGTTTAATGTTTGTTTTATTAATAGCTTTAACATTTGTTGCAGGCTGTGGTCCTTCAAAAAAAGAAATTGTGTCACAGTACAAGCAAGCGGTACAGCCTATTTTGTCTGAGTTGGAGCAGGAAGGGAAAAAATGGGATACATTAAGAAGCAAAAGTAGTAATGGTCAAATTTCGGATATTCAGTTTGTAACGACAGTAAAAAATGAACTACTGCCTAACATGCTAAAATTGCAAGGCAGAATGGAAAAGATAGAACCCAGTAAAGATTTACGTGCTATCCATGAATTAGGTATAAAAATGATAAGCAAAAATGTCCAGGCTATGAATGAAATAATGGCAGTTTTATATACAGGAGATGCGTCTAAAATAACGTCTGCCAATAATTTATTAACGGAATCGCGAGAATTAGAAAGAAAGTATGTAAATCAATTGGAAGACTTTGTTAAATAAATAGAAAGGGTAGGATGCAATAATGAAAAAAGATATACAATGGGTTGGGACTTTGCTAATAACGATAGTTTGCTGGATCGCTTTTTCTTCAGTAAGCTATGCTGCTAATTGGGATTATGTTTGTTCTGGCAATGATGGAACAAAATACTACCTGGATATTTCAAGCGTAGAGAAAGATGGTGAGTATTTACGTTTTTGGCGAAAAGGAGTGAATGCGGAATCTCAAGATGGCGAAAAAGAATTCCACAGTTATCATGAAGTGCATTTAGCCAAGCCATTAGAAACCAGGATGCTACAAATCGTATCCTACGATGATAACGGGAATGTGATTCGGAATTATAGCAATCCTTCCGAGTGGCAAGGGTTGCGTTCTGGCAGTATTCTTTATTCAATTGCCAATGCAGCAATGCATTATGTTCAATAAAGAGAAGCAACGCAGCAGTGTTAGTAGGTTAGGTTAATAGGTATTATTATTAACCTATTAATATGAGGTTTTCTGGGTGTTCCGAGTGATTCTGACTTCTGCCTGAGTATTAAACTGAACATAAAATAAAAAAGAGGTTAACCTTTGTCAATCCACAGACAAAGGTTAGCCTTAAATCATTTTGAAGTTTTATGTAAGCAGATTACTGTCTAAAATGACTTCGATTCATTACTTCCGCAGTAAGGGCATGTACCCCCATATCCATTGCCAGAGCAGTTTCCACAATAAACGCCACCACAGTCTTTGCATTTTTGTAAAGAGCCCATACAGGCAGCATCAGCACCACAATTAGGACATTTTCTCACATTATCATACATTGATAAGACCTCCTTAGTAATAATAATTCTATCGTATCACCTAGAAGTATTGATGAAAACGGTAAAAGGCATAATCTGAAGGAGAATTCCTTAAATTAGTAAAAACAATGGTCTAATTCAATATGGTGCATTAAATAATAATCATATTATAGGAAATAGTTTGTATAACAGAGGCACTACAGCGTTTACAGATGATTTCTTTATAAATGGTCAATAGGTACTATTGTTCATGGAAAGAATATGATTCTATGGAAATCATTAGTTTATACTCATGACGATTATGTACTTGAAGAGGTTAGTGGTGGTCATGTTTTCGCATTATTAGATGGAAGCCTTATTCGGGAAGGTGTATCCGGGAGCGTCATAGCCAGTATAAGTGACAATTATGTTCGTGAGGGAGCAAGCAACGGTCAGGTAATGTATAAAGTAGACCACTGTTTATCTGATATTGAAAAATGTGCGTTGGCAGTAGCTATAGTTAAGAAAAAATAAACAATCCATTACACGTAATTCCATAAAATTTTGCAAAGAAATCTAATGCTAAAAGAGGATTTCTTTTTTTGTGTAGAATTTTAATTAAAATACATAGAAGATGATTGAGAGGATTAGTGAATGACTAACACCGACACATTAATTTTGGCAGCTTATGAAAAATTGAAGCAAAAAAATTCCCCTGAAAAAATAGACAGAATTGACTCTATTTGGGGAGAATTTTTAAGAGTAATTAAGGAATGGCCCTATAAAAAAGATCAAATACTTACTTATGCTACTAGTAAAAGTATTGGAAAAGTTGCCGGCGTTACGCAACGGGGAAGTTGTTATGAAGCCAAAAAAAATTTTGAAATATTTCTAACAGATTCGACTTATGTAAATCCACGGAATGAGTATCAAACTGTTGAATCTGTACATACCACGGATTTACATAAGTTTTATAAAGATATAGAGGAACACAGTATTTCTGGCATTATTTCACTACATCTAATGTATAGTCAAATACCTCAAGGTAAAGTGTATCAGCAATTACCATATATTGATGTGCTTCATAATGCGGTATATAATCGTATGCTTAACTACACTAATTATGAACACGATTATAAGCCTAAGGCGTTTACTCGAAGATTTTTAAATTTAGCGTTTCAACAGTCATTTACAACAATAATTAATGAAAATAAGTTAAATAAAGTGGCTGGGAAATTAGGAATTTCAACAAAACAGTCATATGTAAATAAACAAATGTACACTAGAAGCATAATTGAAGATTGTATAAATGTTTACTATTCCGATGAAAAAAGCCAATATGTTAGGGCGGCCACTGCATGGTGGATTTCTTATTTATAATCTTATATTGATTGGGTTCTATGATAAATTAAAGGGGTGATTTGGTTATGCTTAATTATCCGGATTTTGAATATCAAGAATACTACGACAGGTATCTTAGAGAAAGAATTGAGGCAGTGGAAAAAGACCTTGATTGGGAATTTATGCTTAAACTGTTTAGAGACGAATACATAGATGTAAACAACAAATTTATGTCAACAAAACTGCAAATTGATTCTCCGAAAATATATAATGCGATATTTTCTCGAACAACGAAAGGTATTAAAAAAGTGGTTAAGGAACTTGGCTGCGTGAGTACAACTAGGTGTTGTGACAAAGAAGGTGAGGTATCTCCTAAGGAATTGGAAGATTTCAATAATTATATTAAGATAAAATCTCTTTCGGATAAAGATATGAGTTATGAACAAATTGCCAATGAGATAGGTACAACTAAGCAAAATGTGCATAAAAAGTATAAGAGATTGACAAAGAAATATGGGTAAAAGGTAAAAAATTAGTTTAGAAAATTTTTAAAGGTTGACGGATTAAACTCCTTGATTTTCCTGGGGTTTATCCGTCAACCTTTTTTGCTTTTCTTCTATTTTTGTCTAAAATGTATTCCTTGTCCGGTATAAAACTGCATGGTATCCTAAAAATGTAGTTAATAAACACAAAGAAATATAAATGATTTTGCAAGAATTGTTCTTTGATAATTTTATAGCAGTGGACAGATAGACCAAGAGATTGGTGGGAAGTATGAATCCTGCCACCAGTCTGCCTATTTTTAGTTTTAAGAATATTCGGTAAAATTTAAGGAGGATAACTTATGGAAAAAGAATCATTAATTTCAGCAATCGTTAATGCAAAGTCACGAAATGAGAGAGACGCGGTAATTGAAAAATACGGAAAGCAAGCAGTTGGTCAAATGCTACTGAAACTTAAATATATCAAAGAAGAACTTGAACGAGATCAAAAGACTATAGATTTGGAGTTTTATTCAATTGAATCAACATTTAAAAGGAGATGCAATTAACCATGACAATACAAAACTATGAAATCCATGAAGTAGCTAAAAGATATCCTGCAATGAGTTCGCTAGAAATTGAAAAAATGAAGGAAAGCTTGAAAAACGAGCAGCGTAACCCCATTTACCTTTATAAGCAAGATGACAGTTTAATGATCATTGATGGTCGCAATCGTGATAAGGCACTAAGGGAGTTAATTAATGAAGGCTTTGAACTTGCTTATGAACCTAAATATGTTGAAGTAGATATCTCAGAGACTGAACTTGAGCAATTTGTTGATGATTTAAATATGCATCGTAGACACTTAACTTCAAGTCAAAGAGCTGTTATTGCACGTAGACGTTATTTACCTCTTAGGGAAAAAGAAGCAACAAAACGTATGCAGGATGGGGGTAAAGATAAAGGTAGTAAAAAATCTGAACAGGCTGAAGAAAAAGGTAAAGCTATAGAATTTGCAGCGAAAGATGCTAATACAAATCCTGACTATGTTAATCGTGCTGGCAGAATCGAGGAAGCATCATCGGAACTCTTTAAGCTTGTTGAAGAAGGCAAAATCAATATTATGGATGCCAGTAAGGTAATCAAATGGGATGAAGATAAAAAGGAAAATGTAATCCAACAGTTACAAGAAGGTAAGTCGTTTAAAGACTTTGTTAAAAAATCAAAACCTGCACCTAAAAATGAAGATGAAAAACCTGACATTACTATTACCGCAAAATATGGCATCGAAATTCCAGAAGAAATTATAAATAAACTAAAGTCTATATGCCAAGGTGAAGTGCTAGTTAAAAACTTAAAGCAATCAGCAAATGCTAAAAAGATTGAAAAGGTAAAAAAGCAAATGGGTCAGACCGAATCCTTACATAGTGATTTAGAAAATCCCGCAATATTTTAATTTTGTTAAGTTTCAATGCAGAAACACCGAAACACCGAAACACCATACAAAAAATATGTTAACTTGTTAATCGAGTTTATCTATCATATGGCAGTCACGGTGAATTATACCTAATTTTAAACGAAGAGAGGTGAAGCAGTTTTTTGGCACTTAGTGATTGACTATATAAAGTCTAGTAAAAATAAATGTTAATAATTTGGAGTACGCAACAATATGTTTCGGTCACGGATAATTATAAATAATTTTTTATTAAGGGGAGTGTTGAAGATGGGTTATTTTACTAAGAAATTTACGTTTGAGGATTGCGAGATTTATGAAAGGTCAAAGAAGGATTTGTTTTTGTATCCAGTTGATAAGCGTGAAAAAATAACGGGAATTGCAGAAAGAATCATGATGGACAATAAAAATTATCTAAGTACTCATTGTTGCATGATTGATGACAAAATTTATCTAAAAATGATTAACAGATATAAATGGGATAAAAAAGAAAGAGAGTGGCTTGTTGAGTGGGAAAGCTTAGAAACAATCAGATTATGGTTTAGCTTTGGTTTTGGAGTCAAGTTAGGAAAGAAACAAATTAAAGAGTTGTTTAAAAAATGCGAAGCAAATGGCTATTTTCCTGAAGAAACTAAAGATGTAGTGTATGCTAAATTGGTAATGGAAAAATTAGTAAATAACTAAAAGCCTTGAAATGGAGATTAAATTCAGTGTTAAAAATTATTCGGGGCATGAGTATTATATGGCTGTCACGGATAAATATAAATAATTTTCATGAAAGGGGGTGGTTCACTTTGCTTCTATAACTAGATTTGCTAATTATGCCAAAATTATTATTATGGGGGATTTTGTATGAAGAAAAAAATTATATTAAATCAAGATAAACGCCAAGCAATTATAAATCTTGCTCGTTGTCAAATGGAAAAGGTTGTCCTTTATGTAAGGCTGGAAAAGAGCCTATTAAACGTTATACATTTAAAGTAATTAATCGTGATGATGGAAAGGCTTATGTTTTAGAGCTATTGGATTTAAGGATTTGCCTGTCGAAATTATAAATAGCGAAGAACCAAAGAAAGGCAACTTTGATTGGGATACTCTATAAAAAAAATACTGGACAAGCACGCTAATGCTTAATCCAGCAATAATTAAAAAACTGTTAACAAAATTATATATGATACCTAGCTGCTCTGCAATGGGCAGCTAGGTAAATAGAAGGAGAATGGAAATGCCAAAAAATACAGGAAAATTTAATTTAGCGAAACAAATTGATGGAAAATTTTATTTAAGCAATAAAGCAAAAAAAATGTTTTACAGTTTACTTTATTGGAGATTGTGTCAAGTACCACCAACATCAGCTCCTATGTCACTTGTTGTTTTAAGCGCAATAGCTATATATCTTAAAACAATTAATCTTGCAGAAGATAAAAAAGAAAAAGCATTATTTACTGAGCTTAACTTTGAGCAATATTATACCAATGTTAAGCAACGTGTAGTAAAAAAGAATGGCAATTTTGCTAAAAGATTTATAAAGCTTGCCGACAGACTTTATAAAGATGATGTGAAATTTGAAAGGAAAAAAGAGGATATGGAAATTGCTTTGGAACTAGGATTGTGTTTTTACGATTATTTTCTCCATGAAGTAAATGATATTGAATTTAATACTGATTTACTTTTCCAATGAAAATAAAATAAAGGGAGAGTGCTATATGAACGTAATAAAACTAGATGATTATCGCGCTAAAAAAATAATAGTTTCAGGCAAATTGAAGGGTTTTTCAATAAAGGTTATAGATGGTGATAAGATTCTTATTTTAGAGCTCGAAGACGAAACAATAAATTTTGTTAGACCTATATCTAATCCTGATTTACACGATATAAATCGAATTTTAATAAATTCAATGATAGCTAAAATACCTATTTGTATTGATACAGAATATGTTGACGATTATGTTTATCATATCAATGATATCGGGTATTATGTGCAAGATAAATAATCAATCGCAGAGGGGAGAATAGCACTTGATTGACAGTGGCATGACATTTATGGAAGAGGTGGTTTATTATGTTGCTAAAAACGCAGCCAAGAGATTGCAAAAAACGTTAAAAATTCTCAGTGCTTAAAAATAAATGAACAGGCACATCGGCGATGTGCCTGTCCAAATAAATTGAATGATTTATAAAAGTTTGTTGTTGTTGGAGCGCGGCACCCAAGTTTGAGTGCCGCGCCTAAAATCAAAAATGGAGGGTTCTATGAGTAAACAAGATTTGTATGGATGGGAAATTGTGCAACCCGTACCGGGTTTTGATCCAAAGATTATAAACGGTAAAGTAACCACTATAAGCCAGAACCAGTTAGAAATACGGCAAAATCAAGCGAAATGCGGCTTTATTTATTGGCAGCATGGCATATGCCAAGTTAATCCGAGTGCGTTAAAAACTTGGTTCGCCAATTACGGGAGATCGTTCTATGACGGGAATTTCCAATATATTGACAAGGTGTTGTATGGGTGGAACGGGAAATACTGGGTCGCCGATAGTGAGTTTTTAAATGAGTACACTTATAAAAAGATATACGAACGATTTCATGTTGCAATCCCAGATAGATCAATGGATGATATTGTGAAAGGATGCAAATATCAAGGCTATATTCCTCGACGGGGGAATCGCACTAATTATTCGTATAACAATACTATTATTGTGACATTCTGTAATGGTACCTTAGAAATAGATTTTGTAAACAACCGATATAAATTTCATAAAGGAAGATTCTTCAAAGAGCATAACGCACTTTATATGTTGCATCATGATTTCCGTAAAGAGTTAATGGAACCGGAGTATTGGACACAAGGCTTTGTGGGGAAGTACTTGTTAGGTTACTACAATGACGAAGGACGAGATAATTTACAGCAGTTTCTGGCGGCAGTACTAATTCCAGAATTCGAACTGCAACAATCGCTGGTAATCCAGGGTGACGGCGGCGATGGCAAAGGCGTGTTGATGGGAGCATTAAAGAAATTATTTGGTGATGTCGTCACGGAGCTAAAAGTATCTGAATGGGAGGGAAAACATGATACTTCTGTCCTAGTCGGATCGATTCTTAACATAACCAGTGAGGTTCCCTCGCGGGAAATTAGTCTTGATACATGGAAGTCTATAGTATCTTGCGATCAGATGACAATAAATATAAAATACAAAGAGTTGTTTAGTTATAAGCCAATTTGCAAGCACATTATGACTGTGAATAGCTTGCCAGCGATTCAAGTAGACAAAGCAGTTATTAGGCGTATGCCTGTTATCAAAACAATCGATTCGACGTCGGCGGAAAAACGTAGCGTGTTTTTCCGCCGAGAATTTGAACAAGATAGGGATGGCTTAGTGTCATTTATGTTACAAGGTTTATTACGATTGCATCAGAACAACTTTAGAGAATTGCCGGGCATGAAGGAATGTGCTAAAAATTTGATTTATCAAAATGATTCAACACTGCACGATTTTATCGAAGAATGCCTTGAAATTACTGGATGCACCAGCGATTTTGTTCCAGGGAAGGATGCTTTTGAATTATTTGATTTTTGGAAGCCGGATAATGGCAAATACTCTAAAGACATGACTCAGAGCACGTTTACGCGCAAGCTGATAACTATTGCTAAGGCAATGGGCAAAAATATCAAGTCAGATAGCCGTAAAATTAAGTTTCAAGACACCTTTAAAAGTGCGCGCGGCATAGTAGGAATCAAAATAAACGAAACATGGAAAGAAAAGCTATACCAGCATCATCTTACTCAATTGCGAATGAAAAGAGAATGGCAATAAATAAAATGATAGCTGCGCAGATAGTTATGTGTGGTACAGGTTTGGTGTTATTGTGTCTGTAAAAAGAAGATCGGGCTTGCGCAAACGCCTGTGTGGTAAGAAGACGTCAACGCTGTGGTAAATACTATGGCTAAGGATCACGAGAATACCCTAGCGGTTAATATATATTTACATAAGAGAGGGGAAATGGGCGGCAGAATGGCTGCCCTTTTTGTTATACAAGTTGTATGACACGTGTTATACAATCAACCAGGAAACCGGGTGCTTGTGAGACATCCACTCCGCCAGGTACGTAATTGACAGTTTTGGCGCTTCAATAGAAAAAATATGCGAATCCCGCTGACGTGCATAGGCTGACCCTCGAATTTCTCGGTGAAAAATTCGGTTTTTTCTGGCTGCTGAACTTATCTGTACGCGTTCTATTGGATGTGAGAATATTTTATTGCAATCGAGACTAAGTAGGACTCTGACCGCGTCTGTGTCGTTAGATGGTTATTATTTAGGGCAGCAGTTATATAAGCGGTGATAATCCGATAAAACACGAATGGCGAAGTCCCCTGAATCGGTATTGACTTGACGTAAACAAGGGTGCTAATCAGACAACATTTTTATTCGTCCACAACGGGGAAAGAATTTTCCTATCTTACGACGATGGTTTAGTTATTATTATGGATGGTCATGTGAGCCGTATATTACGGAACAACAAATTTATGCTTTAATGGATATTCTAAGGCCGCTATCGATTGGACAGGAAATGCCTCAAGAAGAATGGATGCAAAAATAGTGATGGATCTCTTGACGGAAAAAGTTAAATAATGATAATGATTATCAGTGGCACCGCCACTTGTATTGTTAGTAGAACCTTCACTAGCGTTCCGGTTCTGTCCAGCAGTTAACAGCTAGTCAGAAGCTTGCTTCTCAAAAAAACGCAACGATCTGCAAGCTTGTCTTGCAGACTATTTGAGCGCAGCGAAAATAGTACATATCTAGAAGAGAATATATATAGAAAAAAGTATATATAGAAATGAGTGCACTCTCAGATTATCCCAAATGCACTTCTGGATTATTGGGAATGCACTTTCAGATTATTATATGAAAATAGCAGGTGCTAATTTGGTGGATACCCCAATGCACCTGCAAATTATTTTTTGTGAAACTATTATAAAGGCTCTTGGTTGATGTATCTATATAACAAATGAAACAAATGTTTCGTTGTTAAACACGAAGTTGGAGGAATAGATATGTCGACAAAGTTAATTCATGTGAAGCCTGAATTGGTAAAAAAATTAAGAATTGCTGCCGCTATTAAAAATATTGGGATGCAACAAGCGGCGAATGAAGCTTTACAACAATATATTCAGGCAAGTGGGGTGGAACGGTATGAAACAACGACACCCTAAAATGCCGTATAAGTTATTAGATCTTAACATATCAAATAATGCAAAGTATGCATATATGGCATTGTTGTATTTTCGTAGTAAGTGCAGTAAACAAATAAAAGTGACCTTGGCAAAAGTATCGGAGGTAACTGGACTTAAGGGGCGTCAACTGACAAATCATATTAACACGCTGACTAAAAATAAAATCCTATTGCGAAAGCAAAATAAATATGGTAGTGGGGAGTACGGCTGTAATGTGTATACGATTTTGTGTGATGAGACCTACTTTGCAGAAATACCTTGGGAAATTGCCTATAATGATGATTTAACGGTCAATGCTAAAATTGGGTATTGTATCATGAAGCGATTTACTGATCTGGATAAAAACGATTCTGTTTGTTACATGACGAAAAGCGAGCTGACTAAAAAGATAGGATGTTCAGCCAATGAGGTAGACAAAATTAAACAAAATTTGAAAAAGGCTGGTTTGATTGAATATGAGCGCAATAGCAATAAAATTACACTCATATATGAAAAAGCGTTAGAAGCAGAAATTAGTAATGAAATCAAGCGAGTAGTACGTAATAAGAATAAGGTGAGCCGGAATGAAAATCATTCGACTGCTTTTTAAAGATACGAAAAGTATCATAATAACATCTATAGAGGAAATTGCCAATGAGTGCGAGAGTAATCCAAGTGAATTGGAAATAATGAGTGCACTTAAAGAAATGGAGAGGGATAATGAAATTGCTATTGTGCCAACACGTAAAGGCTAAGGATAACCCATTTTACACGAGGGACATTTGCCAGAAAAACCGGCAAATCCAGCAGTAACTTGAACAGATGTCTCGTACATCACGAGTAAAAATTCAGGCTTTTTCAGGATAGGGTGACTTCTGACAGTGATTTGTCAGAGGTCATTTTTCTGGATATATGTAAGAAATATCATAAATGCATAGAATCAGGATTTAATTCAAACCGGTGCGTAAAATAATAATCATTTAAAATGTTTAGTCAAAGTAACAGAATATACTTCTGTTACTTGATTAAAATACCCACGAATGTAGGCGGTATAAGGCTTTGTATAACATTTCCACCAGTTACCATAGAAACCGTTTACGCTGAATGTAATACAATATATAATACCAATATAAGGAAATACATTGAGCATAGAGGTGCTGACGAT
>Ga0316604_10003317_pt1 | contig 11406 bp, 7 predicted proteins | sample OWC_soil_day20_C_FD_207650 | JGI IMG/M metagenome (GOLD analysis project Ga0316604, IMG submission 207650) | Wetland soil microbial communities from Old Woman Creek delta, Ohio, United States - OWC_soil_day20_CT | ecosystem: Environmental > Terrestrial > Soil > Wetlands | place: USA: Ohio... | reverse complement strand
GTCGTTGAGGGCGTCTACACCATGCGCACACCACCAGTAATTATTCGTGGGAACGCCAAATGTGTTGTACATACTTGTCTGTAAAGTTTCTGCTACAGGACCATAGGTAGCAAGCTGGCCGAAGGTGCACAGCTGTATGAATAACAGCAGGACACTGAGTGTAAAAATGGGTTTCATTTTCGTGGGTTTATTTTGAGAGATATAAAAACCAGTAACGTGGATTGTTAAGGTAGTAAAAAAATAGCTTATGCCTAGCGGCATAAGCTATTTTTTTTCAAAAGGATCATTTTGGCTTGTGGCTGTGTAATCCTTGTTTATTTTAAACGAGATCCATGTCGTAACGCTCTTCGTTCATGTGCTTTCCGTACAAGCCAACCGGTTTTTCGCCTGTCTTGCGGAAGCCAGTTTTTCTGAACATGTTATTAGCCGTTTCGGCCAGGTTGGTTGAAAAAAGGTAAATTTTATGATACCCTTTCTCCCTGCAATTGATAATGGCATCTGCCAGTAACTTGCGGCCCAGCCCCATCCCCCTGAAATCAGGATGTACCAGGAACCATTTGAGCTGTGCGGCATAGCGGGAATGCCAAACGACGGCGATTGAAGCCACGATCTGGTTACCATGTAGTGCGAGGTACACCTGGTCCTTGGAAGGATTGTACGCTTCCAGGAACTCGGCGAAGTTCTTACATACGCTGGTATCGAATTCCAGGTTATATCCCAGTTCTTTGGCATACAGGGTGCCGTGCATATACATGAGGTAACCCGGGTCTCCGGGGAGCAACTGGTATCTCCATGTAATATCGTCGGCGGTGATCCGGCTTTCTTCGGACAGGATGTGGCGGATGGTCTTCATGGCGGCAGCCAGCGCTAACTGTTGCTCGTCAGGAATTGGGTCCAGCAACTGACGGATCTGTTCACCCGCTGTCTCCTCCATCATCTCCAGCAGTTTTCGTCCTTTGGCAGTGATCTGCAGGAACCAGGTACGGCCATCCAGCGCAGATTTCTTGCGGGAAAGCAGTTGTTCGCTTTCAAAAGCTTTGAGCATACGGCTTAGGTAGCCGCCGTCTATTCCAAGATTATCCACTAGTTTGCCAGCGGTGCATTGGTCTTCAGCTGTTAAGGTGTGGAGTACCCTTAAGGCCGTCAAGGTAAGGTTGTTTTCTGATACGTGTCGGTTCAAGGTTTCCGACAAACTGGTATAGTATCTGTTAAACTCACTGATCTCCTGTACCACTTCAAGATTCGATGACATGTCCCATTGAATTTGTACAAAAATATAAATCAGTTTTATAATATGCAAATATGTTGAAAATGAAGGGCGAGGGAATAATAAAAAAGGCCGGCCACATTTCAGCTGGCCTTATTTATTACTTAATTTTTGCCCTAACGGCTTTGACCTCTGCGGGTTTTATGGCGCTGGCCTTATTCCCGAAACTGTTTCGTACAAAGGTGAGCACATCGGCTATTTCCTCGTCCTTGAGTTGTGCCTGTGGCGGCATAGGATTGGAGTAATACTCCCCTTCTATTTCCACATCGTCATTCAGCCCATTCAGGACGATGGTGATCAATTTTGTTTTATCGCCCAGTACGAAACTTGTCCTGATCAGGGGCGGGTTCATGCGGGGTACCCCGCTGCCGTCTGCCTGGTGACAGGCTAAACATATATTCTGGTACAGCACTTTTCCGCGGGCTATCGAACCGGTGTTGACAGCAGTACTGCCGGTGGCTTTGCCTGTTGTATTACCCCCAGCCTTACCAGCCGTCTTGCTTTTAGTCTGTGCCATACCAACACCAGCAACACTCATTAGCAGCATGGCTGCCATTATCCATCTTATCATACTACTTTTTATATATAATCCGGTACACGGTTCCTTTCACATCGTCAGATACGTACAGGGAGCCATCAGGGCCCTGTGCCAGTCCGCATGGACGGTGTTGCGCCTGACCTGGGGATTTGATTTCACCAGGACCAGCAAATCCTTCTGCAAAAATTTCCCAATCGCCGGCAGGCTTGCCATCTTTGAATGGCTGGAATACTACGAAATAACCTTTCTGAGGTTCAGGGGCACGGTTCCAGGAGCCATGGAAGGCGATGAAGGCACCGTTGCGATACTTTTCAGGGAACATGGTGCCTGTGTAGAAAAGCATATCATTCGGCGCCATGTGACCCGGATAGGCAGCAGCGGGATCCAGAATATGGTCTCCACCTGTTTTTTTGCCATCGCCACCGTATTCAGGTGCAAGGATCTTTTTGTGCTGGAACTGGTCGTAGTAGATATATGGCCAACCGCAGTCAGCACCTTTGTGTAGCGCATACATACACTCAGCAGGGAGTTCGGCAGATTTCTTTTCGTCGTACAGGTCAGGGAAAAGGTCATGCAGCTGGTCACGGCCATGCTGCATTACAAACAGCTGGTTCAGCTGCGTGTTCCAGTCAAGGCCCACCACGTTGCGCAGACCGGTAGCATAGCGAACGCCATCGCCGTAGGTCTGGTTCAGTTTGTCAGCTTTGAACTGCCAGATACCACCGGCAGAATCCAGGATGGGACAAGGTTGCATACCGAGTGAACCCTTGGTACGGTCTTTTATCTGGCAGGAGTTGGAGTAAGCACCGATGTTCACGTACAGGTTGCCATCGTTGTCCAGCTTGAATGCTTTTGCTTCGTGCTGGTGACGGTTGATAAGGCCTGTAACGATGACTTCCGCTTTGGAGGTATCTATCACCTGGTGTTTGTTACCCAGTTTGAAACGGTACACATCCGTGTTGGAAGAGGCATATAAGTAGTTGCCTTTTACTTCGATACCAGTGCCGTCGTATTTGAAGAAGCCGGTTTTGTTATCAATTTTACCATCGCCGTTGGTGTCTTGCAGATACCAGATAGTATTTCCTTTATTGCGGGTACCTTCTACTTTTACATAGAGGTCACCTTCGGGAGTGACGGTCAGGTGGCGAGCGTGGCCGAGGCCTTCAGCTGCTACCAGGGCGCCGAAACCGGAAGGGAGTTTCAGACCTGCATTGTCTGCATCAGGGGTTACGGTAGTACCAGGCACACCGGGGCCGAAGCTGGTGAGGAGGCTGGTAAGTGCTACAGTAGCCAGTGTGAATGCTTTGTTCATTTGGGTTGCGTGGTTTTGAGTTTTTTTAAAGCCGGGATGAAATTACAAAATACCCCCGCTCCTGCGGAGCGAGGGTAGCTATTTTTTAAATGAGTGGTAATTTATGAGGTTAATTGGCCATTAAAAACCCGGGTTCTGTACCAATTTGCTATTTCTATTGATCTCATCCCTTTGTATCGGCATAAAATACATCTTATCCAGCCACAACCTGTTCTCATTTACCATTGTAACCGGGGTATAGGTATAATCATAATTAGTCGGATCATACTTATACAAAGTCACCTGGCTCCCCGCCTTAAGTTTTCCCTGTACATTGATCCCTCTCAGCGCCCGACCGATAGTAGCCGGTGCAATCATCCAACGCCTTACATCAAAAAAACGTTGTTCTTCAAACGCCATTTCTATTTCACGTTCATGCTGGTAATCTGCTTTCAGCACCGCACCAGAAGAGGTGATATCAGGCATGGCTGCTCTTTTCCTGATCATGTTCAGGTAAGTACGCGCCTCTCCTTCCTGTCCTAATTCCATCAGAGCTTCTGCATAGTTGAGAATGATCTCTGTATACCTAAAAAATGGCCAGGGCACTTCCTGTCTGAAATATTGTGCATCTATGGCAGGGTCGATGAATTTCTTTAAATAATACCCGGTGAAACTACCATTCCAGTCTTCTACCGGACCCTGGCGGGTATCCAGGCCTGGATTAGCAATAGCCTTCGATCCATCCCATACCTCATAGGTACCGGTCTGCACCTGATTGGCCGGATCCATATCCGCCACATCTGTAGGGCGCTGGCGCCAGTTAGCACCATCATACAAAATAGATGCATAAAAACGGGGATCACGATTCACGTATGGGTTTGCCTTGTGTGTCGCATTGTTCCAGTCAAAAGAGCTACCATCACTCATTTCGTAATCATCAATCAATAACTGAGTAGGTGTATTTCCTGACCAGTTATGATAGCCATTTAATCCATTGTATAAACCAATCTGTCCACCAGCTTCTGACTTGGCATTCACAAAATAACGGGAGAAGATACTTTCTGTATTATCCTTCAGGAACATGGCCTGATAGTTAGTAGTGGCTTCCTCTGCAGAAGCAGGATCAGGAGAAGCTAAGGAATATGTACCTAGATCCATTACAGCCTTTGCAGCATCCAGTGCTTTCTGCCAGCGGCTGTTACGATCACCGGATGTATAACCTAATAACTCAGGTTGAGCAGCAGCTGCAATGGTAGCGGACTTACTTTTCGCTGTCGGTATATCATGCAGATCACTCGCTGCATACAATAAGATACGGGATTTGAGTGCCAGCGCCGCACCTTCCGTAGCACGACCTTTTACCGACACTGTTTCAGTACCATGCAGATAATATGCAGCGGAGTCACAATCTTTCACGATGTGATCCACACATTCTTCAAATGTATTTCTGGCTATACTATAGTCGGCATCTGCTAAACTATACACCTGATCGACCAAAGGTACGCCTCCAAAACTCCGCACCAGCTGCTGGTAGAACCATGCACGCAGGAAGAACACTTCTCCCCTCAAACGGGCTGCCTGCAATTGTTTATCAAAGTTCACCTTCGATATATTCGCAAAGAAATTATTGCACGCACGTATACGCAGATACATGGTTCCCCACTGGAATGCACCACGGGAATTTACATATTCTGCATCAGTAGGGCTAATGGTAGACTCGACCATATTCTTCATACCATAGTTATGCGTAAACATGGTTTCATCTGTAGCAGAAGACAACATTGTTTCGGGAAAACCACCATTTCCCAGGCCATTATAAATATCATTGACATACGCTTCTGCCAGCGCAGGATCAGTCCACACATCATCTGAAGTAGCCTCTCCCAAAGGTCTGGTATTCAGGAAGTCAGTATTACAGGCAGCTGTTGTCAGCAACAATAATAAGCATATATATTTCATACAAGGATTGTATTAAAGCGTTAATGTAAAACCGGCATTGATCACTCTGGCCTGTGGATAATACTGGCCATTTCCATTCACGGATTCAGGATCCAGGATACCTAATTTATCCAGCGTAAACAGGTTCAGGCAATTCGCATAAATGCGCAGTCCATTTATGCCTGAACGTTTCTTTATTAAGTCAGATAAACTGTAACCGATTTCAAGATTTTTCAACCGGATATAATTAGTTTTTCTGAACCAGTAGGTATTACCGGTAGCCCAATAGGTATCGTTTCTGTCATTGACACGTGGATCAACAGAACTGGGGTGATCAGGACTCCAGCGATGGTCGTAATAATCTTTAGTGAAGTTGCCGATCTCACCAGATTCTGTGTTGATGGCCAGTGCACCACCGGTAGCGCCTTGTATCAACACGGCCATATCAAAGCCTTTGTATTGTAGACTAATGTTGACACCACCTGTAAATGTCGGCTGGGTGCTCTTATCATTCCTTACCTTGTCGTCGCCATCAATTTTACCATTGCCATCTATGTCTTTAAACTTCATATCGCCCGGTTTGAGGTTATTGGTCAGAGCGCTGTAATCGATTGTATTTTTGTTTATATCATCAAAATCTTTGAATACGCCATCATATTCATAGTAGAGCGCTGTGTTCATAGGACGGCCTGTAGACCTTTGCCAGCTGGGTGCGCCGGGTGCTTCATCCCAGAAGATGATCTTATTTTTTGAATAACCACCATTTACACTGACGTCGTACCTGAAATCAGGACCGATCTTGTCGGTATAACCAATGCGGAATTCAAATCCTTTGTTATCGACCTTACCAATGTTTTCCGCAGGTAGTGTCATGCCCGTGGTTTGTGGCACAGAAGCATTCCTTCTTACGAGGATACCGGTACGTTTATTCATGAATGCATCCAGTTCGAAGTAGAGTCGGCTGTTCAATAATGCACCATCTAAACCGATGTTGTAATTATTCGCTACTTCCCAGGTTATGAAGGGGTTAGGCATACGTGCTTCATAGAGTGATTTCACCACATTGCCACCGAGAATATAACTATTGAAACCATAAGAAGCGTAGTATTGATATTCCTGCAGCGTAAGCGTACCATCTCCATTATCATCAAAATAGATCTGGTCATTACCCAGTTTACCCCACGAAGCACGAAGTTTGAGGTAATTGATGAATTTCACATTGTTCTTCCAGAAATTCTCTTCTGAAATGCGCCACCCTGCCATGATACCGGGGAAGAAACCGAAACGGGAAGAAGCAGGGAACATATACGAACCATCATATCGCCATACAAATTCAGCGAGGTATTTTTCTTTGTAATTGTATGCAGCACGACCAAAATAATTTAAGCGTGCACGATCCCATGCACCTCCATAGTTATCTTTTTCGGCATCACCACCTGCACTGAGCTGGTCAATCAGGCTGGAAATAAAGTATTTGCGGGAAGCACCGAAATCGTCGAAGCTGACAGTTTCTTTTTCTATACCAAATACCAGGTTTACTGTATGATCTTTATTGAAAGTATGGTCATAAGTGAGCAAGCCTCTTAATAAGAGATTCGTCTGGTCTTCAGCACCCTGTGAAAGGCTGGCCTGGTCTGTCCCTCTTTTGCTTTTGATGAGCAGGGGTGTTTTACCATCGTCTTCATAAGTTTTCTTATCCCAGGTATACAGGTACCAGGGCGTCATCCAGTCTTTGGTCCGCTTCAGGTATTTATCGTAAGCGATGTTGCCGCTCAGCTTCAATCCTTCTACCCATGGAATGATGATGTCGAGTCGTGCATTGCTCTGTACATAGTAACGACGATCTTTGTCATAACCGGTTTGGTCGGTGGTGATCACAACAGGGTTGTTACCATATTCAATATCAGGACCGGGCAGACCATTTGGCCAGAAAGCAGGCTCTGTAGGCTTTCCACGCATGAGCATACGAAAAATGTCGCTGGCGCTACGTGTGGGGAAATGACGGTTTTCTTCCCTGCCCATCAGGTCTACAGCTACATTCATGTACTTATTGACCTTCGCATCGAGATTTACGCGGAGGCTGTACTGATTATAACCGGTAGCAGAGTTTTTGTAATAAGCGTCCTGTGACTGGTAGCCAAACGAGGTGAGGTACTTTACATTTTCAGAACCACCGGACATTTGCAGGCTGTGATTGGATTGTGGAGACCAGGTTTTGAAAGTAGACTTATACCAGTTGGTATTCGGGTATAACCAGGGGTCGGATCCATCCTTGTATTTCTGAATTTCATCCAGGCCAAAGGCTACATCCCAGGTCTTGCTGGTAGAAGGAGAAGTGTAAGTGCCATGCTGTTGGTATACACTCCATGCATTGTTCCATTCTGTAGCCGGAACATCCCTGTACAGACTGAGTTCATCACGCAACTGTGCATACTCAGGGGCATTGGACATATCGGGAATGTGGGTAGGCTGAGACCATCCCTGGTTGAATGAATAGGCCAGCTGGGGCTTGCCTGACTTCCCTCTTTTGGTTGTAACAAGGATGACACCATTTGCTGCGCGGGCGCCATAGATGGCAGCCGAGGCATCTTTTAAAACGGAGATACTTTCGATATCCACGGGGTTGATTCTTTCCAATCCACCTACACGGTTGGCCACACCATCGATCACAACGAGGGGATCATTATTGCCCAGGGTGTTGGAACCGCGAATGCGGAGAGTAGAACCATCATACCCTGGTTCACCGCTGTTCTGCATAGCAGTGACACCTGGCATGCGGCCGGAAATGGAATTGGATAAATTCGTAGCGGGCGACTTGATGAGGTCCGCACCTTTTACACTGGTGATAGCACCGGAAATGGCTTCTTTTTTCTGGACGCCGTAACCTACTACGACTACTTCACTCAGGCCTTTGGTATCAGCTTCGAGGGAGACATCGATAACCGGACCATTGACGGTGAGTGTCTGGGGCAGGTAGCCGATAGCGCTGACAGTGATCTTCGCCCCTTTGGCTACGGGCAGGGTAAAAGAGCCTTCGGGGTTTGTGGTAGTACCTTTTGAGGTGCCGTCTATTTTGATGGTGGCCCCGATGACAGGCGCATTGGTTTTGTCTACGACACGCCCTTTGAGAGGGAGATCTTGTGCCTGTATAACGCTACAATAAAAAAGCAGGGTCAGGGCATGGCAAAGCCAGCCCCGGAAGAGGAGCAAATTTTTCATACGCGAGATTTGATAGTTACAGAATACGAAGCCAGCAGTAACGGGTGTTACTGAAGATTTTGGTTTTCAACGAGTTTAATAAACGAAAATGGCCGTTTGGTTAAACGCTTTTATTTCGGATGATCATCACAACGTGGTTTTGTTTTTAATGAATGATGAAAATAAGGCGCCATGAATCTGGCTGATGAATCAGGTTTTAGCTACAATTACACAAATGAAAAGTCCGGGTTGTTAAACACAATCCTAAAATAGAAAAAATAATCAAGGAAGAATAATTTCTTTGACAATCACGGGTTAATAATCCGTCTCGAACGAGATAGCAGTAATACTGAACTGGCTTCCCCTCGCTACGAGGTAGAGGTCATGTACACCAAATGAGTATTTGGAATTGCCTGTCATTTTGAGGGCATATGTTGTGTCTCCGGTATATGGGATCTTCAGGGTACCTATACGACGACTTTTCTTTCCTTTAGGGCTGTTAATTCTAAATTCGAGTCTGGAACCTTTTGATTGTTTATTTTCACAAAAGACAGTCACTCTGACTGCTACTTCCCCCAGCCCGAGATTTACTTGTCCAAAACCAAGGTAGCTCCCTGATTTCATTTTAAATTCAGTTTCAAAGTTTCCTTTTCTTACTACTGGCGCAGGAGTAGTTGGAGGCGGAGGCGTGTTGCCCGGTCCACCACTTGCAGGAGGTGCCGTTGCTACAGGCGTTGCTGCCGGTGGCGGTGAAGCAGCCGGAGGCGACGATTGTGATTGTCCCCTGACAATCAACTGCGCGATAATAAAAAATAGACATAGGATAGGCCTCATAGCTATATGGGTAGGTCTGGCTCATAGTCATTTTCGATCACTATTGCCCAACCAGTGTCAAATTTTGTAATCAGAACGAAATTTACGCAAAATTATATTAAATTTTACAATAATAATATATAATGATTACCAAGGGTTTGTTAATAATATTTGAACTCCTCCTTTATTTTACGTACTGCGACGGGGATTTATTGTATCTGTGGGGATAAAATCGACGAATGTGGATATGTTATCTTTTTATTATATACGCTTTTACCTTCGGGCAAAAGCGCTTATTGTTGTAATTCTGGTATAATGATGTGGAAGGCGGCGCCCTGGTGTTCTACCCCAAATGCCTGAATATCACCGTTATGGATATCCATTATCTTGCGGCATAAGGCTAGTCCGATACCCGTACCTTCGAATTTTTCCTTCTGGTTCAGGCGTTGGAAGATCACAAATAATTTATCGGCATAAGACTGGTTAAATCCGATGCCATTATCTGCCACCACGATACGGTACCAGGATGTATTTTTACTCAGGTGTGGGTAATCGTTCATGTCTGTGGCTGTCAGCTTTTTGGCACTGATGGTGATACGGCAGGAATCGTTTGGATTCGAGAATTTCAGGGCATTGCCGATCAGGTTGTAGAACAACTGGTTCATTTGCAATGGCACGGCATCCAGTACGGGCAGTTCGCTGATTTCCATTTGTGCCTGTTTTTCCCTGATCAGGAGCTCAAAATCTTCCGTCACATTGGCAACTATCTGGTTCAGGTCCACAGGCAGGAAGGCATTTTCGCCCAGTTCCAGGCGGGAATATGCAATCAGGTCACGGATCAGGTCCGACATGCGGATGGCAGATTGTTTGACCTTACCCAGGTACAACCTGGTATCAATTTTATTGTTGTCAGGCTTTACACTTTCGAGCATGTCTGCAAAGAGGCGGATCTTTCTGAGCGGTTCCTGCAGGTCATGACTGGTGATGAATACAAATTGTTCCAATTCGTGGTTGCGTTTGGAGAGGTTTGCATTGGCCTCTTCGAGGGCGATGGTACGCTCGCGCACTTTTCTTTCCAGCGCATCTTCCACCATTTTCTGATCATCGATGTCTACACAGGCTCCAATAAAACCTACGAATTCATCCTGCCCTATAAAGCGGGGAATACCGGAGCAGGATAACCAATGATAGCTGCCATCCTGTCTTTTCAGGCGGAACTCAGCATAGAAATTCCGTCTGTCGCGGGAGGAACGGCTAAAGTTGATCTTCCATTTATCGATATCATCCTGATGCATAATGTCGTACCAGCCTTTGTCCTTATCCTGGTCCATGGAGCGACCTGTGTATTTTTGCCACGCCTTGTTGAAGAAGGAGAAGGAGCCGTCTTTTTCCGCGATCCAGATCATGGCAGGAGCGGTATCGGCAATCATCCTGAAGTAGGCTTCGCTTTGTTGCAGGTGTAATTGAGCCTGTTTGCGTTCCGTAATATCCTGGGTGATGCCGATCATGTGTTTCACACCGGTTTGTTCGTCGGTTACAGATTGTCCCCGGGCCATTACCCAGCGTATAACAGGGTCATGGCCTTTGATCCTGTATTCTTCTGAAAACGGTGTTTGGTTTGCCAGTGCAATATCCAAAGCCTCCCTGACCCGGGTGCGGTCTTCGGCATGGATAGCCTGCAGGAGTTTGTCGATGGTCACTACAGCGTTTGCAGGCAGGCCATAATTTGCCTTGCACAGTTCATTGCACTCCAGTATGCCTGTTTCGACATTGAGCTCCCATGAGCCTAATTTGCCCGTTTCCAGGGCAAAGTTCAGGCGGTTGTTCACGTCCTGTAAATGACGCTGGTATTGTTTTGATTCCGTAACATCTGTCACCACGCCTAAAATGCGGTTGGCGATGCGTTCTTCAAAGAATACCTGCGCCTTGCAGGAGATCCATTTGATCCTGTCTTCGCTGGCTGTAATACGGAAATCGATATTGATCTGTCCATTGTCAATGCCTGCCAGTGCGGCCTGAACAGCGCCCTTTACTCCTTCTACATCCAATGGATGGATTGCTTTGATGAAGGTATCATATTCTACAGGGGCATCACTGCTGATATTGAACAATTCGCGGCTTCTGTCGGATAATAATATTTCCCTGGTAGCGGGATTGAACTCCCAGGTACCGGTTTTGGTACCATCCAGCGCCAGGCGCAAACGCTCTTCGTTGTTACGCACCTGTTCCTGCTTACGGGCGATCCGTTCACGGGCTTCCCTGACTTCGGAGATATCTTCGATTGCCAGCAGGATCAGGTCTTCCTTAAGATCCTGGGAGGTAATGAGCTGACCATTCAGCAACATGGTACGCTCCCCTATT
>Ga0316604_10003316_pt1 | contig 11406 bp, 9 predicted proteins | sample OWC_soil_day20_C_FD_207650 | JGI IMG/M metagenome (GOLD analysis project Ga0316604, IMG submission 207650) | Wetland soil microbial communities from Old Woman Creek delta, Ohio, United States - OWC_soil_day20_CT | ecosystem: Environmental > Terrestrial > Soil > Wetlands | place: USA: Ohio... | reverse complement strand
GGGAAGTCAAAGTGACGTTCCCCTCGGAATACTTTGTGCCCGAATTGGCTGGTAAAGAAGCCGTTTTCGTTACGAAGATCAACGATGTGAAACGCAAAGAGCTGCCGGAGTTGAACGACGACTTTGCTAAGGAAGCCGGCGATGCCGACACTTTGGCCGAGATGAAGGAAAAGACTTTGGCGAAACTTACTGAGGCGGCTAAAAACAAAGATGAGTCTGCTTTTCACGAAGCGGCATTGAAACAAGCTGTCGCCAATGCTACGATTGAAGTGCCTGAAATCATGGTCGATGATCAAGTGGAACACATGATTCAGGATATGGATGCGAATTTGAGCCAGCGCGGATTGTCTCTAGAGAAGTATCTGGGTTACATGAACACCGATATGGCCGGTCTGCGCGATCGCTATCGCCCGGCCGCCCTGGAAGAAGTTCGTACGGAACTGACGCTCGAAGCGATCGTCAAAGCAGAAGCACTGGCAGTATCCGATGAAGAATATTCCGAAGAAGTGGACAAGATGGCAAAGGCTTATAAAATGCCTGATTCCGAGCTGAAGAAAATGCTCGCGGACAAGCGCCATGCCGAAGCTGTCAAAGAAACCATCCTTCGCCGTAAAGCGGCGCAGTTCATCACGGACTCGGCAGTAAAAGCCTGAACGACTAGTAAAATTTTAGAGATATGAGGTGATTACCTTGAACTTTGTGCCGATTGTAGTGGAACAGTCCAACCGGGGCGAGCGCGCCTATGATATCTGGTCGCGCCTGCTCAAGGACCGCATTATCTTTTTGGGTGGACCCATCGATGATACCGTTGCGAACCTTATTATCGCGCAACTGTTGTTCCTGGAGTCCGAGGACCCTGACAAGGATGTCCAGATGTATATCAATTCACCTGGCGGGTCAGTGACTGCCGGTCTGGCGATTTACGACACCATGCAGTATATCAAACCGGATGTGGCGACGATCTGTCTAGGGTCAGCCGCCAGTATGGGAGCCCTGCTGCTATCCTCCGGCGCCAAAGGAAAACGGTATTCTTTGCCGTATTCACGCATCATGGTGCATCAACCGTTGGGGGGAACCCAAGGGCAAGCTACCGATATCGAAATTCACGCACGCGAGATATTGCGGATGCGTGAATTGCTCAATGAAATTTTATCTGCCAATACCGGACAGACCATGGAACGCATCCAGCAGGATACTGAACGGGATAATTTCATGTCGAGTTTGCAGGCGAAAGAATATGGCATCATCGACTCAATTATGTCCCGCAGGGTGACCGGCGGAGAATAAGCCCGATAGGGGGTATGACTTTGAAATTCAGCGAAGATAAAGTTCAACTCAAGTGCTCTTTTTGCGGAAAATTGCAGGAGCAGGTCAAAAAACTCGTTGCCGGTCCCGGTGTCTACATTTGTGATGAATGCATCGACCTGTGCAATGAGATTATCGAGGAAGAGTTGGGCGAAGAGGTTACGGTAGGAGGCAAAGAACTGCCCAAACCGAAAGAAATCAACCGAATCCTTGATGATTATGTCATTGGGCAGGCCAAGGCGAAAAAAATCCTTTCGGTTGCTGTATATAATCATTACAAGCGTATCGAAATGGGAAATAAGGCCGCTGACGTTGAACTACAGAAATCCAACATTATCATGCTGGGCCCCACGGGGTGCGGCAAGACCCTGTTGGCCCAGACTCTGGCGCGCATCCTGAATGTGCCGTTCGCCATGGCGGATGCCACTTCGCTGACGGAAGCCGGTTATGTTGGGGAAGATGTTGAAAACATTTTGCTCAAACTGATCCAGGCTGCGGATTATGACGTGGAAAAAGCGGAGCGTGGGATCGTTTACATCGATGAGATCGATAAGATCGCCCGCAAATCAGAAAACCCGTCGATCACTCGCGATGTTTCCGGCGAAGGGGTTCAGCAGGCTCTGCTGAAAATCCTCGAAGGAACTGTTGCCAGTGTGCCGCCGCAGGGCGGACGCAAGCACCCGCATCAGGAATTTATTCAGATCGATACAACGAATGTATTGTTCATTTGCGGCGGCGCGTTTGATGGGATCGAAAAGATTATCGCAAACCGCATCGGCACAAAAACCATGGGATTCGGCGCGGAAGTCAAAGGCAAAGAGGATCGGAATGTCGGCGAGACATTGCGTCATCTGATGCCGGAAGATCTGTTGAAATTCGGCTTGATTCCAGAGTTCGTCGGTCGTCTGCCGGTTACGGTGACTCTCGACTCCCTGGATGAAGACGCGTTGGTCCGGATTCTGATGGAGCCCAAAAACGCATTGGTGAAGCAGTATCAGAAACTGCTCGAACTTGATGGCGTTCAGCTGGAATTCAAGGAAGACGCCTTGCGGGCTGTGGCCCATGCGGCGTTGCAACGCAAGACCGGCGCCCGGGGCTTGCGTTCGATCATTGAGGAAGTCATGTGCAACGTGATGTATGATGTTCCTTCCCGTACCGATGTCAGTAAGTGCATTGTCACCAAGGAGTGCGTCGTGAACAAGGACGAACCCATTCTGGTGACGAGCGGGGAACGGAGCAAACCCAAGAAGAAGGAAGAATCGGCCTGATCCTTCTGGAGCTGCTTTGACTTTGAAGCTGCACTTAGATAATTTCCGGGAGATTATTCTCCCGGAAATTTTTTTTTCAGAGGAATTTAAGGGGTTGAGTGAGAACATAGTTAAATACAGGCGAATAACGAAATGATTCACACAGCCAGAAAGAGGAGGCTTTACGATGTCGGAGAATAAAGTTGAAAATACAAAGACCATGATTATGTTGCCTCTACGTGGCGTATTGGTATTTCCTTACATGATCATCCATTTGGACGTTGGTCGGGAAAAGTCGATCAATGCTCTGGAGCAGGTCATGATGCAGGACCGTCTGATCATGCTTGCCACGCAGCGGGATGCGCAAAACGACACACCGACGCCAGAAGATATCTATGAGGCAGGGACGGTGGCCGAGGTAAAACAGCTTCTGAAGCTGCCCGGCGGCACTATGCGCGTTTTGGTGGAAGGCCTCCACCGGGCCCGGATCGTCCGGTATGTGAAGGAAGATCCGTTTTTTGAGGTCGAGGTGGAGGAGTTCAAGGATATCATGGTGCGCAAAACCCCTGAACTTGAAGCACAAGCCCGTATGCTGGCGCATCAGTTCGAACAATGGGCGAAACTGAGCAAGAAAATCCCGCCGGAAACTGTTGCCACGGTGGTAGCTGTAGATGACCCCGACAGGCTCAGTGATCTGGTCTTGGGCCATTTGCCGCTGAAACTGGAGGACAAGCAGGAACTGTTGGCGGCTGTCGACATTCGTACCCGCCTGGACCTTCTCATGGAAATCATCAACCGGGAAATGGAAATTCTCGAAATAGAAAAGAAAATCAGCGGCCGTGTGCGCAAACAAATGGAAAAAACGCAGAAAGAATACTTTTTGCGCGAGCAGATGAAGGCGATCCAGCAGGAGCTGGGTGAGAAAGATGAGCGAGCTTCCGAAGTCGAGGAATACCGGCAGAAGATGAAGGACCAGGAACTGCCGAAAGAGGTTGCGGAGAAAGTCTCCAAGGAGATCGAACGACTGGAAAAGATGTCGCCGATGTCGGCGGAAAGCGGTGTGATCCGCACCTACCTTGACTGGCTGCTCGGGCTTCCCTGGAGCAACGAAACTGCGGATCGGCTGGACATCAACATTGCCGAGCAGTATTTGGAAGAAGACCATTATGGGCTGGAAAAAGTCAAAGAACGCATTTTGGAATATTTGTCCGTCCGCAAGCTGACGAAAACGATGAAGGGGCCGATTCTGTGCCTTGTTGGGCCGCCTGGCGTCGGCAAGACTTCCCTGGCCCGCTCTATCGCTCGTTCCATGGAGCGCAAGTTTGTCCGCGTATCTCTCGGCGGTGTGCGCGATGAAGCGGAGATTCGGGGACACCGGCGTACTTATGTGGGGGCGCTGCCCGGACGGATTATTCAGGGGATGAAGACAGTTGGGTCGAAGAACACTGTCTTCCTATTGGATGAAATCGACAAGATGAGCTCGGATTTCCGGGGCGATCCTGGCGCAGCCCTGCTCGAGGTTCTCGACCCCGAGCAGAATAACACGTTCAGCGACCACTATATCGAGTTGCCCTTTGATCTGTCCCATGTGCTCTGGGTGGTGACAGCCAACGCAATGCATAATATTCCGCGTCCTCTCCTCGATCGTATGGAGATGATCACGATCTCCGGCTATACGCAGGAAGAAAAAATCCAAATCGCCAAGAAGTTCCTGATTCCCAAGCAACAGAAGGATCATGGACTGACAGGCCGTCTTATCTCTTTTCCTGAGGATGGAGTCGAAAAAATTATTCGCAGTTATACGCGCGAGGCGGGCGTCCGGAGCCTCGAACGGAATGTGGCGACGCTGTGCCGCAAGGTGGCGCGGCAGATCGTGCAGAAAAAGAGAAAGTCGCTCAGGATGACTCCCGCCAACGTGGAACTTTTCCTGGGGCCGCCCAAATATCATTGGAATGAAGCGGAACGCAGCAGCCAGGTAGGTGTTGCGACCGGGCTGGCATGGACGGAAGCGGGCGGTGATGTGCTGCCTGTGGAAGTGACCACGATGAAGGGCAAAGGGAATCTCACCTTGACGGGACAACTGGGTGATGTGATGAAGGAGTCGGCGCAGGCCGGATTCAGCTACATTCGTTCCAAGGCTTCAGAATTGGGCATTCCGGATGATTTTTACGAAAAAATGGACATTCACGTGCATCTGCCGGAAGGAGCAATACCCAAGGATGGACCGTCTGCAGGCATTGCGATGGCTACGGCGATGATTTCGGCGCTGACGGGGCTCAAAGTGCGCAACGATCTGGCCATGACCGGCGAGATTACCCTGCGCGGAAGGGTTCTGCCGGTTGGAGGCATTAAGGAAAAAGTGCTGGCCGCTCATCGCGCCGGCATCAAAACGCTGCTGTTGCCGAAAGAAAATAAACGGGATTATATCGAAATTCCGGAGAATGTCCGTCAAAACCTGGACTTTATCTGGGTGGAGCATTTGGATGAAGTTTTGAAAGAGGCTTTGATCAAGAACGAAAGAGGTTCTGAATGAGCTGGGAAATTATTAAGGCGGAGTATGTGACTTCGGCGGTAAAGGCGTCACAGTTTCCACCTGGAGATGAGCCGGAAGTAGCTTTTATCGGGCGGTCCAATGTCGGAAAATCCACGTTGATCAACTCTCTCTGCCGTTATAACGGACTAGCCCGTACGAGCGGTGCGCCAGGAAAAACCCGGACGATCAATTTTTACCGGGTATCATTGAAACGCGATGACGGTCTTCGCCGTTCGCTTTTCCTCGTTGATCTGCCAGGCTATGGCTATGCGAAGCGAAGTAAGTCTGAACGACAGGATTTGCATGAATGGACCCAGCATTATTTTCGCGAGTCCAGCCGATTGCGCCTGGTCGTGCAGCTGCTGGACATTCGCCGTGAATTGCAGCCGCTTGATGTCGAGGTCAACGAATGGCTTCGCGAGGAAGGGCTGGAAGTTCAACCGGTCGCGACCAAAATGGACAAGTTGAGCAGGGGAGCGGCCGGAGCCGCTCTTCGGATGCTGCATGCCAAGTTGGGACTGCCGCCGGAATCTGGGATGCTGGGATACTCCGTGCTAACTCCCTCGGGACGAACGGAATTACTGGCAAGACTGGTGGAGGCCGTGGAGTTCGATGCAACTGACGCCGTTTGACAAGCAGCTGTTAAATGTTATTCAAACAGGATTGCCTCTGACCCCATCCCCGTTCGCCGATATCGCGGCGCAGCTGGGCACTGATGAGGCAACTGTGATCGATAGGGTTTCCGCCATGAAGGCGCAGGGCGTGATCAGGCGATTTGGCGCTTTTTTCGATGCGGACTCGTTGGGGTATAAAGGCTGGTTGGTGGCTGTCAAAGTAACGCCGGAATTTCTGCCGGAGGTCGCCGGGGCTGTGAATGCCTGGCCCCAGGTTACTCATAACGACGAAAGAGATAATGAGTATAACCTCTGGTTTACGCTTCAGGTGAGGGACGAGGCGGCTTTGGCGGCCTTGTTGCTGGAAGTGGAGCGCATGCCGGGAGTGGTCGAGGTGATTTCCATGCCGACAACCGAACGCTACAAAGTTAATGTGGAATTTCAGATAGAGTAGGTGTGCGTGACGGATACCGTGGATCAGCAAATTATCCGGCGGGTGCAGGGGGAGTTCCCTCTGATGCCGGACCCTTATCGTATCATGGCGGACGAAATCGGAATTTCGCAAGAGGAGTTATTGGCGAGACTCAACCGGATGAAGGCGGCGGGCATGCTGCGAAAAATGGGCGCAGTATTGCAGCACCGCATGGCCGGATTTCACGGGAACGCCCTTTGCTGCTGGCGAATTCCGGTCGAAAGAGTGAATGACGTAGCGGCGATAATGGCTCCCTGCACCTTTATTTCCCATGTTTATCTGCGTCAGCCGCATGAGAAATGGCCGTATAATTTATATACGGTATTTCACAGCCATACACGGGAAGAGTGCCTGGAACGGGTGGAGGCGATGGCGCAAGACATCGGCGTTACCGAGTACCGGGTGCTGTTCAGCCGCAAAAATTGGAAGCGGTCGCAATTGTTGCTGCTGCACGAAACAACCTAAGGAGAGATGCTAATGATTACGCGTTATAGAGAGTTGCTTGAAGAAGTTCAGAAAAGGGAACCGGCCAGGGTCGCAGTGGCTGCGGCACAGGATGATGCAGTGCTGCAGGCGTGCCAGGATGCTTACGAACGCGGGCTGGCCACCTTCACTCTGTTCGGTGACATGGCACGGATTGAGGCAGCTGCGCAAAAAAGTGGAGTCCGTCTGGATGGGATGAAGATCGTGAATGAGCCTGATGACATGCGTTCCGCCATGCAGGCTGTCGAATGCGTATCAACAGGCAAAGCCGATATCGTGATGAAAGGCCTCATTAATACCGGCGATCTGCTGCGGGCAGTTCTGGACAAGTCGATCGGGTTGCGTACCGGTCGGGTGTTGAGCCATCTGGCGCTGTTTGAATTGAGTGGATTCAATCGACTGATCGGCGTCACGGACGGTGGCATGAACATCATGCCGACATTGCAACAAAAAGCCGATATCATCCAGAACGCTACCGCCGTGTTTCACAAATTGGGAGTGGATCCGGTCCGGGTCGCTGTGCTGGCTGCTGTTGAAACAGTGAATGCCGACATGCCGGCAACGATCGATGCGGCAGCTCTGGCGAAGATGAACGACAGGGGCCAGATCCGGGGTGTCATCGTAGATGGTCCCTTGGCGCTCGACAATGCGGTCAGCGAGGAGGCGGCGCGGCATAAAGGAATAGTGAGCCCGGTCGCCGGCAAAGCCGATCTGCTGATTGTGCCGAATATCGAAGTCGGCAATGTGTTGGGCAAATCACTTGTATTTATGGCGGGCGGAACCATCGCCGGCTTGATAGTTGGCGCGCGCCGCCCCATAGTGGTCACATCCCGGGCTGATACTCCGGAGAGCAAGGTGATCTCCATCGCCTTGGCATCCTTGTGCGGTCGGGAAAAGTAGGGGAGAACGAAAGGAGACTCACGAATGTTTGGACTGGGAATGCCTGAACTGATTCTGATATTGGTCATCGCGCTCGTGATTTTTGGCGCCAAGAACCTGCCGGATATCGGCAAGGCTCTCGGCAAGACGATCAACGAGTTCCGCAACGCGACCAATATCGATCCGGACAAGCCTGACACGACCAAGAAAGAACTCCCGGCATCGGAAAAAGACCGCGAAAACAAGAAATGAGGCCCTGAACATGGAAAAAATTCCGGAGCAGGAAAACAAAACCCTGCGGGAAATGACGCTGGTCGGCCATCTGGGCGAGTTGCGCCGGCGCATAGTCATTTCCGTTCTCGCCATTGTAGTGGGAACGATTATTGCTTATGTATATGTTGATGAGTTGATGCGGTTTGTCACGGCGCCAGCAGGAAAGCTGTATTTCATGAGCCCGGCGGAGGGGTTTTTCGCTTTTTTGAAACTGGCGGTTTTCGCAGGGGGCATGCTGTCGCTGCCGATCATTTTGTGGCAAATATGGGCTTTTGTTGCTCCGGCATTAACTTCCGGTGAGAAAAAATGGGCAATCATCATGGTCCCCGGTGCAGCGGTTCTGTTTTTTATCGGCATTGCTTTTGCGTATCTGGTGGTGTGGCCGCCCGCCGTCAAATTCTTCCTCGGTTTTGGCAGTGAATCGCTGCAGCCGATGCTGTCACTAGGTCAGTATCTTTCGTTTCTGTTGTCATTCATTCTGCCGTTCGGCATTATATTCAACCTGCCGCTAGGACTATTGGTACTGGCGAAAATGGGGATCATCAGCTCGGCTTTCCTCGCGAAACAGCGCCGGATGATGGTTTTGGTCGCCTTCATCGTGGGCGGAATCATTACGCCGACGCCGGATGTTTTTTCCCAGACCATGATGGCGATTCCCATCATTATCCTGTATGAAGCCAGCATTTGGGCGGTCAGAATTCTGCTGCGCAAGTAGAAAAACCTCCAGACTCTATTACGATTCGCCGCGCAACTTGACAAAAACGCGATGGATGGATATATTGGGAATACAACTTCATGAGCATTGGCGATGAAGGGAAGAGTAACGGATGCTGGCCAACCAGAGAAGGAACCCTTGGCTGTGAGGTTCCATGGCGCATGTCACGTGAAAGTCATCCTGGAGCTGCAAGACTGAAAACCTAAAGTAAGTCCTGCCGGTTAGTCCCGTTACGACTGCAAAGAGCCTGCTTAATTGGCAGGAATATCGGGTGGTACCGCGGAAGCATGTCCTTTCGTCCCAGCAATTTGGGATGGAAGGGCTTTTTTTATTCATTATGATACTTCAAGATATGGGGAGGAAATGACAGATGACGCGCGAAAATATTCCAACAGTATATGATCCGGCGACAGTGGAAACCAAATGGTATAAGAAATGGGAAGAGGATCGTCTTTTTCATGCGGAGCCGACAACCGAAGGCAAACACTACAGCATCGTCATTCCCCCTCCCAATGTTACGGGTCAGTTGCACATGGGGCATGCTCTGGACAATACCCTGCAGGATATCCTGATTCGCTGGCGGCGGATGCAGGGCTACGACACCTTGTGGATGCCTGGCTGCGATCATGCTGGAATCGCCACGCAGATCAAGGTAGAAGAAGTGTTGGCCAAAGAGGGAATATCCCGTTATGATATCGGCCGGGATAAATTCATTGAGCGCGTCTGGGAATGGAAGAACCAATATGGCGATCGGATCACCAACCAGCTGAAACGCCTGGGTGCATCCTGCGACTGGGAGCGGGAACGCTTCACGATGGATGAGGGCTGCTCGAAGGCTGTGCGTGAGGTATTCGTAAGCCTGTTCGAAAAAGGACTGATCTATCAGGGCGACAGGATCACCAACTGGTGCCCTCGCTGCAATACGGCGCTGTCAGACATCGAAGTGGAACATGAAGATTCCGCCGGCAAGCTCTATCATGTGCGTTATCCGCTGCAGGATGATCCGACAAAGTTCGTAACCGTGGCCACCACCCGGCCGGAGACGATTCTCGGCGATACGGGCGTGGCAGTGAATCCTGCTGATGAACGCTACACGGCGGTAGTGGGGAAAAATCTCATTTTGCCGCTCGTGGGACGCATTCTGCCGATTATCGCGGACGACTATGTTGACCCGGCCTTTGGAACCGGCGCGGTGAAAGTGACCCCGGCGCATGATCCGAACGACTTTGAAATGGGACAGCGTCACAATTTGCCTACCATTCGGGTCATCGGCAATGATGGAGCGATGACAGCTGAGGCGGGCGAAGCCTATGCAGGGCTGGACCGCTACGAGTGCCGCAAAAAACTCATCGCTGATCTGGACGCCGCCGGTTATTTGGTGAAGATCGACGATCACGCGCATGCCGTGGGACATTGCCAACGCTGCAACACGGTTGTTGAGCCGCTTGTGTCCAAGCAGTGGTTCGTGCGGATGCAGCCGCTGGCCACGCCGGCGATGGAAGTGGTCCGGGCGGGGCGGACCGAGTTCGTGCCTGAGCGTTTTACCAAGACATATATGAACTGGCTGGAAAACATCCGTGACTGGTGTATCTCGAGGCAGATCTGGTGGGGACACCGGATTCCCGCCTGGTACTGTCAGGATTGCGGGCAGACCATCGTATCGCGGCAGGATCCCACTTCTTGCCCCCACTGCGGCGGCGCCATCGAGCAGGACCCCGATGTACTGGATACCTGGTTCAGTTCGGCACTATGGCCGTTTTCAACCATGGGGTGGCCGGATCAGACGAAGGAACTGGCCCGCTATTATCCGACCAGCGTGCTGGTGACGGGTTATGACATCATCTTCTTCTGGGTTGCCCGGATGATGTTCACCGGGATCGAGTTCATGCACGAGGTGCCGTTCCGTCATGTCTTCATCCACGGCCTGGTTCGTGATTCGCAGGGACGCAAGATGTCCAAATCTCTCGGCAACGGCATTGATCCGCTGGAAGTCATCGAAAAAAACGGAGCGGATACGCTGCGGTTCACCTTGGTGACAGGCAACACTCCCGGCAACGATATGCGTTTCTACTGGGAGCGGGTGGAGTCGAGCCGCAATTTTGCCAATAAAATATGGAATGCTTCGCGGTTTGTGCTCATGAACCTGGAGGATTTTGATCCTGAAACGCCCTGCGGCGAGCTGACCCTCAGCGACCGCTGGATATTGTCGCGCTATGCGCAGACGGTGTCCGGTGTGACCGAGAACATGGAGCAGTTCGAGCTGGGGGAAGCGGCCCGGATGCTGTATGATTTCATCTGGGGTGAGTTCTGCGACTGGTACATCGAGCTGGCCAAAGCCCGGCTCTACAACAAAGAGGGCGCGACTGGCCGCCATACGGCCCAATATGTCCTGGCTTACATTCTGGAGCGAACGATGCGGCTGCTGCATCCATTCATGCCGTTCATCAGCGAAGAGATCCGCGAACATTTGCCGCATGAAGCAGGCAGCATCGTACGTTCGGCTTGGCCGCAGGCGGAACCGGATCGGATCGATGAGATTGCGGAAACGCAGATGGGCGCCGTAATGGAAACCATCAAAGCGGTCCGGAATATGCGGGCGGAAATGAATGTGCCGCTCGGCCGCAAGGGCGAAGTGATTCTTCAGCCTGCCACAGATGAATTGGCGGCTGTTTTGGCGGAAAATATGCCTTTCATCAAGACGATGGCAACTGCGGAACCGGTGGAAATCATTCCGGCGGGTGCGGCGAAACCCGAAAATTCGGTTTCGCGGGTTATCAGCGGCATCGAAGTGTATCTGCCGCTCAAAGGCCTGATTGATGTGGAAAAAGAAGTGGCTCGCATGAACAAGGAATTGCTGGCGCTTGAAAATGAACTTATCCGGATTG
>Ga0316604_10003315_pt1 | contig 11411 bp, 13 predicted proteins | sample OWC_soil_day20_C_FD_207650 | JGI IMG/M metagenome (GOLD analysis project Ga0316604, IMG submission 207650) | Wetland soil microbial communities from Old Woman Creek delta, Ohio, United States - OWC_soil_day20_CT | ecosystem: Environmental > Terrestrial > Soil > Wetlands | place: USA: Ohio... | reverse complement strand
GCGGTCAGTGATGGAGACAGAATCAACTTTTGTAAGGGTGAAAATAATTTCTGCCGTTTTTTGTGCCGATTCTGTAGTTAAACCGTGGCGAAGAAAAGATAATGTCTGACTAGCAATTTCTAAAGAAAGCTCGGCGGCTCTGGCTCCGTAATTATCCTGTTCAGATTTGATATTTTCAATAATCAGCATAAATACGATAGTTCCTAAAACGGTTACAATTGTTGTTGGTATCGCAATAATTTTTTCAAGAGCTAAGGCCGCTTCAAAAGGTTTTGCAAAGATGAGAACCATTAATTTCTGGGCGGCTTCAGCAGCGAAGGCGACGATCCCAACAGTTTTCCAGGTCAGGTGCTGAAAACCGTATTTTTGGTGTACTAGTCCTGCGAACAAACCACTGAGAATAGCGGCAACAGCGCAAGTTTCTGACGTAAATCCGCCTTGCAGATAACGATGAATGCCACTAATGAGTCCTGTACATAAGCCTATCCATGGGCCACCCATGAAGCCGCTCATCAGAGTACCGACCATTCGGGTATTGGCGAAACCGCCTTCGATTGGAGTTCCACTATAAGTGCCAACGATAGAAATTAAAGAGAAAATGGAACTTAATACTATCCAAGAGCGCAATCGAGTGGGATATTGAACACAGCTAATTATAAAGCGACTGCGACCGATTAAATAAGCGGCAAGGGCAATCATTGACATATCCCTAGTTAATTCCAGCAATAAATCCATATTGATATCATGTCCTTTGTAAATTGAGAGGGATTATTAGTATAATAATTATATACTAATAATCCCTCTTATTGCTTTATTTATTTCATTTCAAAACCTTTGCTATGTAAAAATTCTTTCATATGGGGTCGTTGCTTTTCTTTGAGGAATGCTGTAATGCCTTCTGTCCAGGTGTTACTTCGCTTGTTGTTAGTTCTTTCCTTATAATAATTACTAATGAGGTCATCATACTCTTTTAGGTGTTTTTCATCTCCATCAGTAGAATAGATATCTTCCTTCAATATTAAAGATAAAGGGAGCCTAGGCTTTGTGGCATTTATTTTTTCAGGATAGCCAAGACACATGCCAAAGACAGGGTAAACATGATGGGGTATCTGTAGCAAATCGCAAACATCCTGAGGATTATTTCGGATCCCACCGATATACACCCCTCCCAAGCCGGCAGATTCTGCAGCAATCATAATATTTTGCGCGATTAAGGCTGTATCTACAGTAGCCATAATGAAAATTTCCGTAGAGCTGCTTTCAATGGTTTCATTATTGATGCTGCAAGCTTTTTCAAGTCGGTTCAAATCAGCACAAAATACTAGAAAAACAGGGCATTCTTCTACATACGGTTGGTTTCCTGACAGCTTAGCTAATGTTCTCTTCTTATCTTGATCGTTAACTCTTATAATCGTATAGGCTTGAACGTGATTAGAGGTAGAGGCATATTGGCTAGCCTGTATAATCTCCTTTAATAACTGATCATCTATCATTTTTTCTTTGAATTTTCTCACAGAAGTATGGCTTTTTAATAGTTCTATAACGTTATTCATAGTAAACCTCCTGAATTTTAGTAAAGATAGACGAAATTTTGAGTATTGTAAAGTTAGTTGCCCTTGCTTAAAATCAAGAAAGTACTATGCTTTCTGATTCCGCAAAAGCCGATAGGTGCATCCTATCGGCTTTGCTTATAACTATTTGCCCCTACCAGCTTTTCTCATCGGCATTTTGTTATTCGTATTATTAGCTTTTCCTTTAGTGGCTTTTTGGAATGACTTATTATTTTCAAGTGCTTTTTTCTTTTTTTCAAGTACTAGTGAGAGTAGATCCATAGAGCGTTCCTCCTTTCTTAACTGATCGACAAAGATAATAACAGAGTAGCACCTGTTTCATATACTTTATTTTCGATTTTAGTTTATGGAATCCCTTTATTAGCTTTGTAATTAATCATTTTTGTATCCTTGGGATGGTTATTGCTTGGCTTTATTGTTTATGCTATGCTAAATGCCAGATATATAAGAAACGCTGGTGCGTCCTTTGTGGTTAATCATTCTCTATAATCGAAAAACTTATACTTTCTTATATAGTAAAAGGAGATTAAAATGAAATTATTATATCAGTACAATTCTCTTACAACAAGAAATAGAAAAATTTAAAAAACGAGTGAAAACAAAAGAGAGTCGTATTTATATGTTGCATGAAATAATAAATGAGAACGATAAAATCATTATGAATATGTCTAATCGAAATACAGTGCCAATGAAAATACTTAGTAAAGGAGATAACAAATTTTTTGTTATTGAATAAAAATGAAAAAATTGATTATCGCAGAAAAACCATCTGTAGCAAGAAATATTGCTGATGCAATCAATGCAAAAACTAGAAAAGATGGATTTATTGAAGGAAATGACTATGTAATAACTTGGGCTTTTGGACATTTATTGCAATTATATGATGTGAAAGATTATGATCCGTCGTTAAAAGGTTGGAGATTAGAAAATTTTCCTTATATTCCCCAGGAATTTAAATATAAAGTTAAAACCTCTGGGATGAATAAACAGCAAGTGGATAGTGGAGCGCAAAAGCAAATTGATATTATAAATTCTTTGATCGCAAGATCAGATATTGAAGGCATCATTGCTGCGACAGATGATGATCGCGAGGGACAGGTCATTTTCGATGAAATAACAATTTACCTGAAAACCCAGAAACCAGTTGAAAGATTACTGTTAAATGAATGGACAAATGACGAAGTTCAAAGAGGATTGCAAAATTTAAGACCTAATAGCAATATGCAATCGTTGCAGGATGCGGGAATTGGGCGTCAATTGGCCGATTGGCTGATTGGCATTAATCTTACCTCGGTGGCAACTGTAAAATATCGGGATGATGAAAAAATAAATGTTTTAAATATTGGACGGGTTCTATTACCAACATTGAAGATTATTTATGATCGTGATAAGGAAATAGAAAATTTCCAAGAATCTAGGTATTATAAATTAATTGCAGAATTTAATACCCAGGAAAAGGTTACATTCGAAGCCACCTATTATGAAGATGATAATGAAAAATTTGAGCAACAAGAGTATCTAGAGGCCATAAGAGGCAAAATAAACGACAAAAATGCTGTGGTTGTGGCCAAGACGGTTGAAAGAAAAAAAGAATATCCACCATTTTTATTTAACTTATCAAACCTACAGGGGGTTATCACCAGTAAATATAAAGAATGGACATCAGATAAAGTATTAAAGACAGCACAATCCTTATATGAAAAAAAGGCGATTACTTATCCGCGTACGGCCAGCCAGGTTCTGGATGAAAGTTTAATAGAGAAAACTGAAAAAGTATTAAATGCCCATAAGCAGGGTAATCCATTTGCAAATGAGATCATATTTCACACGGCTAAAAGGATATTTGATAGTAAAAAGGTGGAAAGTCATTCCGCAATCATTCCTACATATATGGTACCAGGCAATTTAACAAATGATGAAAAGATTGTCTATGATGAAATAAAAAATCGTTTTCTAGCCCAATTTATGCCTGTTGCAGAGAGCGAGGAAACGATTTTAACGATTAAGCTTGATGATAATCTGTTAAAAGGGATATTTATCAGTAAAGGAAAAGTTCAGCTTACTGAAGGATGGAAAAAAATAGAGAAAGTAACTACCAAAGAAGTAGATTTGCCAAGACTCGCGGAAAAGGAACAGTTGGTAGTTAAAAATGGCAAGGTAACGGAAATTAAGCGTAAAGCCCCTAAAGCTCATAATGAAAAAACCTTGTTACGGGTTATGGAGACCTGTGGGAAAAGTTATGAAAAAGAAGATTCTGAAGAAATGATGCTCTCCATACTGAGTGGATTTAGTATAGGGACACCGGCGACTAGGGCTGAGACAATAAAAAAATTAAAAGATGTTGGCTATATAAGAGCCAAAGGAAAAAGCCTTGTTTGCACTGATTTAGGCAGAATGCTAGTTGAAAGCTTTCCAGTACCAGATCTGTTTGATTTAGAGTATACTGGTAAACTTGAAAAAACACTTGCCGATATTGAAAAAAAGAAATTTCACAAAAGTGATTTTATTAATATGATAATAGAGTTTATAAAAAAATCAGTTAATGCTATAAAAAGCGATCCGAATTTCGGTGCGAAAAGTACTGTGTCTAGTGATGTGGAAATATTGGGGCAGTGTCCAGAATGCAGTAATCCTGTGGTGGAAACTCCTAAAAGTTTTGGCTGTAGTAATTGGAAAAATGGCTGTAAATTTGCCATATGGAAAGATGATAGATATATTACTAGCTTTGGCAAGCAAGTTTCGCCAGAAATGGTTAAACTGTTACTGCAAAATGGTCGAGTAGGCTTTCGGGGGCTAAAAAGTAAAAAAGGAACAACTTTTGCAGCATATTTTCATTATGTAAAAGATGAGAATACGAGCCGTTATAACTGGAGTATGGAGTTTATTGATAATTGAAATTGCACCATATACAAGCAGGGAAATATTAAAATAAATAATCGTAAATACAAGAAACGAGTGGGGTAATTGATCCGGCTCGTTTCTTGCGGAATCAGAAAGTATATCACTTTCTGATTCCAAGTAAGAACGACTAAGGCTTCTGCCTTCGTCTGAGGACTTGGCCGAAGCCAAGTCTTTTCTTATGTTTAGAATTAAACAGAGGAATTGTCAAATGGTTACTAAAAGGTTCCTAGATAATAAAAAAGTTCCTACTTTACAAAAGGCTGCGAAGCTATTTATGATGAGTATAGAAAAAGATCTACTTAATACATTTTTAGATGAGGATAGAGGGTTATATTTATGATAATAAATACTGGTGCTCGAACCGATATTCCAGCGTTTTTCAGTGACTGGTTATTTAACCGTTTGCAAGCTGGCTTCGTTTGTGTACGCAATCCGTACTACCCAGAGCAAGTCACTCGCTATCGGTTGAAGCCGGATGTTGTAGACGGTATTCTGTTCTGCACGAAAAATCCTAGGCCGCTGTTACCACACCTCCAGGAACTAGAAGATTTTGGTGTTTATTTTTTTGTGACCATTACTCCATATGGGTCAGATGTGGAACCGCAGGTGCCACCAGTTAACCAAGTTATCGCGGATTTTCAGAAACTATCGGTAGCGCTGGGGCGTGAAAAGGTTTGCTGGCGGTACGATCCTATCTATCTTAGCCAGTTTTGGACGATTGATCGTCATTTGGCGGCTTTTGCTGATATGGCTAAGGGACTGTCTGGTTATACGGAAGAGTGTGTCATCAGTTTTATTGATCTCTATGAAAAAACCAAACGCAACTTTCCAGAAGTGCGGGCGCTTTCTGTCGGTGAGCAGATTGAATTAGCAAAGGGGCTGGCTAAGGTTGGCGATACCTATCATATCGCCATTAAGACTTGTGCGGAAACCCAGGATTTACGTGCCTATGGGATTCGCCAAGCTGGTTGTATCACGAAGAGTATACTGGAAAAAGCCTGTGGTATTACTTTAAAAAACATGCCATATAAACCTAGCCGCCCATCCTGTGGTTGCTGCGTATCGAGTCATGATATCGGGGCCTATAATACCTGTCCACATGGGTGTCTCTATTGCTATGCAAATGAGAACCAAAAGCTGGTTGCGAAAAACATAAAACAGCATAATCCGCTTTCGCCGCTTTTGATCGGGGAGATCACCGGGGCAGATATTGTCCGTGATGCCCGTCAAGAAAGTTATCGTGACGCACAACTGATGTTGTTTTGAGTTTATGTTATTTCCAATCGTTACTAAAAGGTTACTATATAATAAAAAGGTGCCTACTTTACGAATAGATCGTAGGGAGTTTATTATAAACACATAACGCAAATTACAATGAAAGATCGGATTTTCGAGGAGGAATTTATGAAAAAAATTACTATTGTGTGGTTAATGATGTCTTTGTTTGTAGTTCTGTTTTCAAGCAGAGTCATGGCTGCGCCTGCAGTAGATGTTCTTGGGCAGGATTATACCTTTCCTAATAAAATTGAAGGACTGCCTGAAAAACTGACGGATTTCAAGGGATTAGAGATTAATTCATTCCAAACCAGTGATGGTGTGAAATTGACATACTGGGAAGCAGGCAGTGGTAAGCCTTTAATTTTTATTCCTGGATGGTCAGCTAATGGCGCAGAATACATCAATGTAATGTACTTGCTTCGGGAAGGCTACCATGTTTACGTTCTTGATCCCCGCAATCAAGGGTTGTCGGAAAACGTGGACTATGGAATGCGCATCTCTCGATATGCCATGGATGTTAAAGAACTTACCGATCATCTCGGTATCAAATCTGCAAATTACTGTGGATGGTCCATGGGTGCTTCTGTCATGTGGAGTTATATCGATCTTTTTGGAACCAAGGGGATCAACAAAGTGGTGTTCATTGATGAGCCACCGTCGATTCTAAGTCGTCCTAGTTGGACTGAACAGGAGTGTTTAAATGCAGGCGTAGTGGCTGATACTCCAGAGCAGTTGATACATTCCTTTACTTCTGGGGAATCTAATCTTTTGTTGGAGCGTTTTATGGCGATAGATTCTCCCTATTTTGCAAACTCGGAGGGTTTTGCTCGGAGCTTTATCAAGAGTGATATGAATTACATGATTCTGATTATGTTTAATCATGCTAGCAATGATTGGCGTGACGTCATTAGTAAGAAGATCAATGTGCCGACAGCCATCTTCACAGGTGAATATAGTCACAATCTGACGGGTCAGCGCTGGACGCAGTCTGCCATTCCCAATTCTACCCTTTATGTGTACTCGAAAGCCGAACAAGGTGATCATTTCCTTGCATTCAAAAATCCTGTGAAATTTACGAAGGATCTGCGGGAGTTCCTGGAAAAATAAGCTATCATTATGCAAAACAATCAATTGCATAATTAAATAGAAAAAATGCAACCCCCCCTCCATTCTGCGATGAAGCACATAAGAGCCTTTAAATATATTAAAATTTAGGAGTAAGATGATGAACGAACAAGTATCATGGATTTTTGAAGTCGCTGTTAATGATGGTGAACTGGACAATTTAAAAGCACTCATGAAAGAGATGGTTGATTCTACGAAAGCTAATGAACCCGGTACACTTGCCTATGAATGGTTCATTAGTGACGATGGAAAACAATGCCATATTCACGAATGGTATAAGGATTTTCCAGCAACTGTGGCACATTTGACAAGCTTTAAAGCAAATTATGCTGCTCGGTTACTGTCAATGTGTATGGCAACACGTTTTGTTGTCTACGGCAATCCGGATTCCTCCGTTCGCGAAGCGTTGGACGGTTTTGGAGCTGATTACATGTCGCCACTAGGCGGATTTGTACGTTAAAATATTTGAAAACGGTAAACCAAGGATAAAAAACGATGGCGACCGCTACTTAGAGCGGAGAGCCATCGTTTTTTATAAGCGAGGTGTTAGATTATTTCAGATGTTTCGGTATTTATGAGCTTTTGATATTCGATTCCCCATTCGGCCATGGTGTTGATAATCGGGCGCAGGGAATCTCCAAGTTCACTTAAGCTATATTCTACTCGTGGCGGCACTTCTGCATACACCTGGCGCACAATGATGCCATCTTCTTCGAGGGAACGTAAGTTTTGCGTCAGGACTTTTTGGCTGATTTCCGGTAGGCTGTTACGAAGTTCGCCGAAGCGTTTGGTGGCTGTTAAGAGGTCGCGTAAGATCAAAAGTTTCCATTTATTGCCGATTAGACCAACCGTTGTGGCTACTGGGCATAGAGGTAATTCTTTTTTTGTAATCATGAGTCCTTATCATCTCCAATCGTTACTAAAAGGATCCTATATAATAAAAAGGTGCCTACTTTACGAATGCACTGTATAGAACTTATTATAAATATATAGTTCAGCAAATGCAAGGCTGAATATGAATTGTGGCGGCAATAGTAAGGCGGCGTGCTGAGGATTATCAATCCGCTTACGCCCGAATCCCGGTTTTAATATGAGGAGGTGAAATGATGAGTAAATTAGCAATGTTAGCTGACTGGTCTATGGATAGCTCCTTTGCACTAAAAAGCAGTGCACAACGTTATTTTAATGGCAGTGCTGCAAAGGCAGCAAACCTTTGCAGTAGCGGTTGCGGTACTGGTGATGACGGTAAAGCGGTACTGAAGGCAAGTGGCTGTGGTACCGGAGACAAATAAGACATGATAAGGATAGTCCCCGGAGAGGCTAAGGCACAATCGGGGACTGATTCTTCAAAGTACCGCAGTGCGCCTATTTCGTGGCTGCGATATTTTGAAGAATCATGTGTGAAGTGAAAAAGGTGAGTGAAGGAATTCATATGGATAAATATTTTGCCTTTCAATGGCATATAACAGACAGTTGTGATCAACGATGCAAGCATTGCTATATTTTCTCTGAAAACAAGGATATTGTCTTAACTGAGATGTCTTATCAAAATATAAAGCAGGTACTACATAATTGCTTAGAGATGTGCCAACAGCTAGAGTGCATTCCGTATTTTTATATCACGGGTGGCGATCCACTACTGCATACAGAGTTTTGGCAAGTACTCGAACTATTTAGGGAACAACAGTTGCAATTTGGTATACTAGGCAATTCCTTTCACTTAACGGATGAAGTATGCCGAAAGCCTATGGCTGTGATAAATACCAGCTATCTCTTGATGGACTGGAAGGCACTCATGATCAGATCCATAAAGCTGGTTCCTTTCGTACGACATTAGAAAAAATCTCTTGTCTTCGCGTAGCGGGTATCAAGTGTGCGATTATGGCGACTGTATCTAATACCAATATACGCGAAATTCCAGCACTGATTGATGTAGTGGTTGAGTACCAAGCAGATATCTTTGCGTTTGCTAGATATTGTCCGAATAGCTTTGAGCCAGATACCCACGTAATCCCAGAAGCGTACCAGGAGTTTTTAGGGATATGTTGGGAAAAGTTTAAAGACTATCAGGATTCAGGTACGACCTTTTACCTAAAAGATCATTTATGGACACTGTTTCTTTATGAAAGATGTTTGTTATCCCAGAGCACTTGCAGGATGAAATGATCTACGATGGCTGTAACTGCGCCAACTGTCATATGACAATTCTGCCAAATGGTGATATTGAGGCTTGTCGACGGATGGATAGTTCGTTAGGCAATGCGCTTAGCGACCCAATGGTAGATCTTTTTCTTGGGGAAGGGATGGATGCCTATCGGCAATATGATCAATTTGAAAAATGTTCCCACTGCGAACTGCTGCGGTTTTGCCGGGGCTGTCCAGCAGTTGCATATGGATATACAAAAAATACCTATGCTGCTGATCCGCAATGCTGGAAAGTCATTACGCGGTGAAGTAGCAACTAACAAATCGAGGTGTTAAGATGAAAGCTGTGGTGTTAGAAAAGACTTGTACCGCCGAAGAATTAACAGTCAGGCAGGTGCCGCTACCAAGTGTCAAGGCAGGATGGGTGTTAGTCAAAGTCAAAGGATTTGGATTGAACCGCTCTGAACTGATGCTAAGAAGCTATGAAGCCTCCGCGTCCTATATCCAATTACCGCGTATTCCAGGGATTGAATGTGTAGGGGAAATCGCTGATTCCTCTGATAGTCACTTTAGTAAAGGCCAACGGGTGGTGGCCTTAATGGGTGGCATGGGACGTAGCTTTGATGGCAGTTATGCCGAATACGCACTACTACCAGTCAAGCAGGTGTTTGCAGTTAATAGCGATATGTGTTGGCAGCATCTGGCGGCCATTCCAGAAACTTATTTTACGGCTTACAGTTCGCTATTTGAATGCCTACAACTGCAAGTGACAGATACGCTTTTGATTCGGGGTGCAACCAGCGTCACCGGCTTGGCTGCCTTACAGTTGGCAAAAAGTATCCGTTGCACGGTGTTGGCATCGACTAGAAAACAAGAAAAAAGGGCGCTGCTGAAGTGTCATGGGGCTGATCACGTACTAGTAGATGACGGCAATTTGCCGGAGCAACTACGAGAAATTTATCCCCAGGTCGTCAATAAAGTCTTGGAGTTGGTCGGACCAGCGACTATGGAAGAATCGATAGGGCTACTCGTGCATCATGGCATCATCTGTGCTACTGGGGTGCTGGGAAGCAAGGAGTCCTTTGCTCAATTCGATCCTATTAAATCCATTCCCAATGGAGTTTATCTAACTTCCTTCTTCAGTAATTACCCGACACAAAAGATCATGGATGATATTTTTAACCATATACAGATTCATCAGTTGCAGCCACTTATTTCGCAAGTATTTTCACTAGATGATATGGTTGCTGCCCACTTGCTGATGGAAAGCAATGAAGCCAACGGGAAAATTGTCGTTATGACAGAATAAGAAATGATAATTTATTAAATAAAGGAGAATGTGAATAAACATGAATCTAAATCTTAAGAAACGTATCAGCTATATTTTGACTGGAGCAGCACTTTCTATATCCTGCTTAGGGGTGAATGCAGAAGCTGCATCTTTCGATTCGGCCAGATTTACAACGACAGAAGCCGATGGTATAAAAATCCATTCTTATATGACACAAGATGCATTGGGCGATGTGTCTACTCTATTTGAAACTAAAAATAATTTAATTTTGCTGGAATCAGTTCCGTTTCATAGCCGTGAGGATGAACTAAAGGCCTATATCAAAACACTGCGCAAACCCCTGAAAAGTATTATTATCTCTGCTCATAATGGCGGGGCAGCAGCTTTTTCTGGCGTACCCATCTATGCTAGCCAAGCTACCGCAGATGAGCTTAATAATAGCATTAAAGGGCAGTTAGATAGCTTTAAATCATTTGGCGGTAGCGACTTAGATGGTCGTCTTGTAGCGCCGGCAATCGTCTTGAAAGATAAAAACGTAACGATTGAAGGCATTAATTTTAACATGACCTATCATAACGGTGTCTTGCCTTCTATGGATCTTGCGATTCCGCAAAGCAAAGTGTTATACACTCATATGTTGGGAAGTGATGAACATTCGCTGATTGTTAGCCGGGAGCAGTTGGATAATGTGATTGCCGAATTGAAGAATTATGAAACACAAGGTTACGTGGTCATATTAAGTTCGCATCACAAACCAGAAGATGGTAGTGCCATCACTAAAAAGATTGCTTATTTAGAACAAACGCAAACAATCATTGCCGAATCTGCTTCGGCAGATGAGTTTATGACAAAAATGAAAGTGGCGTTTCCTGCTTTGCGGGGGTTACATTATCTTACAATGTCGGCTAACTTCTTATTTAAATAAAAACTTTCTAGGATACTTATGTACGAAGAGATAGTATGCATCAGAAGAGCTATCGGGGGAGAAAACCTTAGGATATTGTCTTAAACAATATTATAAGGTTTTCGTGAAATGGATCATTAGCAGGCAGATTTAATTTTGAGTACGTGAAAAACCACGGCCATAAATATGGTCGTGG
>Ga0316604_10003314_pt1 | contig 11412 bp, 13 predicted proteins | sample OWC_soil_day20_C_FD_207650 | JGI IMG/M metagenome (GOLD analysis project Ga0316604, IMG submission 207650) | Wetland soil microbial communities from Old Woman Creek delta, Ohio, United States - OWC_soil_day20_CT | ecosystem: Environmental > Terrestrial > Soil > Wetlands | place: USA: Ohio... | reverse complement strand
TATTGCATTTTTTGGCAAAAACATGGGGACAGGGACTATGTTTCAGGCTTTCCATATCCTTGTGACTGATAACCCTGTTATGCGTGCTATCTGGCGCATATTTGTGCCAATCTTTTTTTTCATTGCTTTCAATATATCATCTTGTTTTTCTTTCTTTTCTTTGCAAATTTTTATTGCGTCAATTCCGAATTCTTGTCTAACCATTTGTCGAAGGTGATCATCACTCACATTTACTTTGATTCCCGGAATTTCAAGACAGACATCGCCGTTCGCTTCTCTTATGAATTCTGTAAATCGCACAACTGCTTCACTGGATTTGTCGGAAAACATATTTAAGGCATATTCTTTATCAACAATTCGTCTGCTCTCTATATATTCTCTATAGCTACTCCATTTATAATCAGTTACATCTTTTACGATTTTTGCCTTTACGGGGTTTTGGTGGATATATCTCAGTACGGTTAAGAAATAACTGTCTGTTTCTACAGCCTCGCTTTTAAATCTTTCTTGAAATAAATGACCGCATCGTTCATGCTTACCATTATACCAAAGAACGTAACTAGAACTGAATCGTTGAATTATCATGCTAATGGGTTCTTGCATTTCTTGTAATAAGATGTGCACATGATTATCCATTAAGCAGTAGGCAAAAAACCGGCATTGACTAATTTCTTTATATTTCGCCAAGACCTCGATTACTTTCTCCCGGTCTTCATCATCTTCGAAAATACTTTGCCGGTTGATCCCGCGTAATATAATATGATATATTCCACTTCTGCTTTTTTCTCTTGGTTTTCTCGCCACCTCTTTCACCTCTTAATCTATTTTACCACCTCTTTTTTCATGAAACAACATCCCTGTCCCCATGTTTTTGTTACCTAAAGCATTTAAAGCTTCGCTTGGGTCACGACTTAATCCACTTAAATCCGTATTTGGATTGCTTCTAACGTCAATCGTTCCAGGAGAAATAGCAGATTTCGTTGTACTATCTGCATCTCCTTTTACAGGCATGCCAGGAGTAGGTGTAAATCCTTTATTGCTTGAGTAACCTATTCCCGAACTGCTCGCACTATACCTTGCCTTGTTATGAATATCAGACCAAGTCAGCGTATCCGTAGATATCGTATTCTTATTCGGTGTAGCTGTGCTGGCAATGACCGCACCCTTCAGGTCGGTGTTTTTGCCAACATGAATATCAAAACCATCTTTCCCTGCGTAAATACCTGCTTGATCAACTACACTGCTATAAGTGGAGTTGATCTTTTCTTTATTAGTAGAATCTATTACTCCATTATCCGATGTGTTTACTTTCTCGGCTTTATTGATAATACTGTCTTTGCCATTTTTATCACCGGTGGTAAAGCTAACTCCGCTACTTTTATTTTTCTCTGTATAGTTATCGGTATCCCGCTGACTAGCTATGTTGAGGTTGCCACCAACGTCTGCCACTACTTTTTCGCCTTTGACTTGAGAACCTAGGATGTTGGTTCTTATCACCGCGACAATAACGAACCGTCCCCTGTCGCATTATGAATAGTTCGCTAAACCTTATTCAGCGGGGTTTCCACCCGCTATACGATGCACCCTTTGCTTAGCGCACACCCCGTCCCCATGACATCGTCCAATGTCAGCGGATTTTTACGTCCGTTGACCTGACCTCGTTTTGTTATTCATATATAAAATCTAAGATCTTCCCTTTTCCAATTATTCTTGATGCATTTTGTATTTTAAAATCTCCACCAATACGTAGCAACGGACTTATTGCTTCATATGCCTCCTGTTCTATTGTAGGCATTTCAATCATTACATTGTAGGTTTCACCTCTTTTAAATATTTCAATATTTTTATTTGCTATTATGGTACCTGAAAAAAGTAGATTATTACCAAAATTTATAGCAGGTCTTATTATCCCCTTGGTAGACACATCGTGAGGTAATGCATCAGGATTTTCACTTTGTTTATCAAAACATATATCCGCTTCTAAAATCAACATTTGTAATCTCCATTAATATACATGATTTATTTCTTGAACAATCCTATTAAATTCAGCCAAATTTTCTGCTCGAATTGTGATAGTCCCATTCTTAAAAAGAAAACCATCAACCCTTGTTAAATCGGCTATTCTATTTAACATATAAGTTGGCACTTTTACTTCAATAACAGCTGCGATATCTGGATATCTTTCAGCAAACGCAATAGTCTCTTCAAGGCTTAATCCAAATTGTTTAGCTGCCATTCCTGTTCCTGAAATTGAAAATTCTCCGGTTTTCATCACTTTATAGAACTCTTCTGGGCCAATAGCTCTATATAAAGTTGTTACTTTAGGTATATTCAATAACTCACCTAATTGATTCGAAAAACTCTGAATCTGAACTTGCAGTTTTCCGCCAACGTTGACTAAGATAATTTGTCCAGAAAAAACTAGTTCCGCCAACGTCGCGCCACTAAGTACAGCCTCTCCAGCAAGACCAACAACACCAACACCAATGACACCCATTCCAAATGATTTTATGAAATTCAATCCATTCTGAGGATCTTTAGCATACAGTTCTGCTAATCGACTGGCATCTAATTGTTTTGGTATTTCTGGCAGATTACTAATGTACTCTACTAATTGCGATAAATTGTTAGCATCACTATTTCCTGAATCCCAGCTAAAACCTAAAGTAACGTATAATAAATCTTGTAACTGTTGATCCCAGCCTCCTGAGCCTATGGAACCTGGCATATCCGGCGATTCAAGCTGATTATCAATATCTATACCCGTGTATTTTTCGACAATCTCAAGAATCTCGTCTTTACTACTGCCGTTTTTCAAAGCCTTAATAATATCATTTATGAATCTTTGTTTATCCTGGTGCTTTAAATAGTTATTTCTTAAGTCACTAAGTGCTATACTCCCACCAGTGAGCCCCTCCCCACCGGTAAGTTCTGATATAGCTGCTCCAATAACCAAGGTTGCCCATTGAAGTAATGCCGGATCTTTTATATTAGCTAATTCATTCATGATAAGCTGAGTAATTCCCGCACTTGCTGCTCCAGATGCAAAACTCTCCCCTGTTAGATGGGACATTATTCCACCAAAGATAGCCTTAAGCGCTGCTTTTTCGGGGCTATTCTCTTTCAAGTCTAAGTCACCAATCGCATCAAATGCCAACTCGCCAAACATATTTGCCAATTCCTGTTTCTCTTGGACAGTTTTCTTATCAAATATCTTTCCTAAAGCATTTGCTGCGCCTAATGGATCGCGACTAAGCTTAGAAATATCCATATTAGGGTTACTACGTATTTTTATAGTTCCTGGAGAAATGGCTGATTTTGTCGTGCTATCTGCATCTCCAAATGCAGGCATACCCGAAATAGGTGTTGGCTTACCAAGCTTACCGTCTTTCATATTAATGCTTATACCTGTATTGGTTGCACTATACCTTGCCTTGTTATGAATATCAGACCAAGTCAGCGTATCCGTAGATATCGTATTCTTATTCGGTGTAGCTGTGCTGGCAATGACCGCACCCTTCATAAGATAGAAAAATAATCAAAATAAATCCCATTTACTTGTCAAAGGTCATAAACTTAGCGTGTTTACCTTTTATTGAATTTCAACAAATTCCAAATTAATCCTTTAAAACATACTCTGTCTTGTTCTTCATCATCCCATATATGATGTTGATTAACCGCCTTTGGATACAGGTAATCGCTTGAGACTTCTTCTTTCCCTCACTGACTTTACGATGAAAGTATTCATAGCATTCTTTATTTCTTGGCTTTCCACCTCTGGCAGATACTAATTGAACAGCGAGAAAATAAAGTGTAGCATTTAATACTCGATTGCCTTGTTTACTTCGTTGTTCTTTACCTTTTCCAGCTGAGGAAAATAGCACAGGTGCTATTCCTGCAAACCTTGCTAGTTTATCCGCATTTGGGAAACGGTTAATATCACCAATCTCAGAAATGATATGACTAGCAGTATTAAGATTAATTCCTGGCATAGTTTCTAGTTTGTAACCTGTTTGAGGTAGTATAATCGCCAATTGCTTATCTACTTCCTTGATTGATGCATGTTTATAGCGTATTTCCTGTACCATGCTTTTGACGATAAAGTCCCGTTCTGATTGATATTCCTTTTGTATATCACCATCTGATTCAATCAGAGATAATATATTTTGCGCTTTTCTAGTTGAACAGGCATTTCTACCAATCTCACGCAGTTCTTTTCCTAATGCTTCTGGAGTAATCCCTTCAAGATGTTTCGGAGAAGGATAATGCTCCCAAAAATATAATGCAGTAGTACAATCGATCAAGGTAAAGAACTTCCTGTAACTTGGATAACTGCACATGAGTTGCGTGTGTAATTGATTTTGCAGCATTTTTGCACTTCTTGATAAAGAATCTCTTCGTTTTACCAATTGACGTATTGTCCAAAAAATATCATCATTATTAGCGTCTGGTAAAGTATCAGTCATATCTCGTAGGGTTTTGGCAATACAAAAAGCGTCATAGTCATCATCTTTAAAAACAGTGGGTGCGCTTAATCTAGCGGAGTTGGTATACGCAGGATTTACATGTTTTACGATATATTTATGCCCTGTTAAATATATCGCTAGATTGCGTCCATAGCCTCTGGTATCTTCTAGTCCAAAAATAGGGTTTAATGAACCAGTGATTTTCTTAATATCATGAATAAATTTATCAAACTTTCCTGGTCGATTCTCAAAGGTTATTTCTCCAAGGGGTTTCATCCAACAGTCAATGACTTTTGCGGTATGCGTATTCTTATGGGTATCGATACCACAATAGGCCATTTGTTGTTTTTGAATTTATCATCACTCTCCTTTACTTTGTCATCATAAATCATACCGGCAACCTTCGTAGAAGAGCGTCAGCTATTACTAGCCCGCAAGGGTGCGGCAGCCTATCTATGTCTTTACGTGACCAATTATAAGGATAAAAAAATCCTTACACGGACTACCTATTTGTATAGGTAGCTGGTGTAAATACTTTTTTAATGGTTGTTTACGTGTGTATTGATATATCCTTGTTCTTCTTTCTTCAAATATTTAAGTGACCGTTCAAAAATGTAGAAGTAGGTTGATTTTAATTGTTTTAGCGTTTCTATGGATTCTTCTGCTATTGCCTGTTTCATTACCGGAATTAGTTGTTTATTGCTAACTCCGAATTTTCCCGGTTTAACGAGTTCCTGTTTTAATAATGGCTGACTGTTTAGGGGTCTACATGTTATACATAATCCTGAGCCGTCATCGTCTTTCGGGGAATAAAATTTCTTACAAATTCCGCATTGTGGAGTCAAGAGTTCCATAGCTACCACTCCCATTTAATGTAAATATATAGATTAATCGTATCCAGTCCGGATTTCCGTGTAAACGGTAAAAAAACCTTAGTCAAATAATTGACCAAGGTTACACTACTTCTACAATTCTTATTTGATTATCATTTAACGTTCCGGGTCACTCTAGACACTGTTTTGATGATGGTTTATATAAATTACCTATTATGATTAGAATTTAAGACAGTCGTCCCCAGTCTCTTACGATTGACCAGGATGATTTGGTTGTATCCCAGGTAATTATGTCTTCTGGTTTAAATTCTTCTTCCAATACTTCTATGTGTATAATTTGTTCCGGACTTATACTTACAAGATGAGGTTTGGGTTGACTCTCGAAATCCCATACATGATATTTGTAATAAGGTATCTTGGCTCTTTTACTCGGTGCCATATCTAGTGGTGCACACCTTCTTACCAATTGGTGTAAAGCCTTCGTTACATAGGTTAATCGTATGATTTTCTTCCTTTGTATTGCGTCTGCGAATGTTAATAATAATTTTTTATCCATTAACAACACCTCCTGAGTCATTGGTTTCATGTAATTAATAAATTGGGTTATATCTTTAATTACATGAGTTCAAGTAACATCAAGAAGTGTAACGTTATATGTTATCTTGATTTTTTTACACTTGTTACACCTAATTTGCCATTTATGGTGTTACGACCTCACCAGTACACAAAAAAGACGTGAAGTAGTATAAACTATCTTCCACGTCTTAGAGGTTGAGACTAATATATACGTTGTCGAGTTCTTCTTTGGTGATACCTATATAGGATAAGGTAACACTTGGTGCTGAGTGATTTAATAATTTTTGAATTCTGGTTATGTCTGTTCCGTTAATGTATGCATGATAACCAAATGTTTTTCGTAATGTATGAGTTCCGATTGAATCTGTAATTCCGACTGTTTTGGCTCCTTCACTCAATATCCTGTATGCTTGCACTCTGGTTATTGGTTTACCACCTTTACGACTAATGAATAATGGTCCGGTTGTGATGCCTGTTGTTTTTAGGTATTCGTTAATAGCCTTTTTACAAGTTTCCGATAAGGGGAAATCTTTCATCTTGCCTGTCTTTTGTTCTCTAATGCTTATTCTAGCTTGATTTTTAACATCTTCGACAGTGAGTTTTAGTAAATCCGATATTCTAAGTCCACTATTGATTCCGAGGACAAAGAGTAAATAATCTCTTATATTCTGTCCTCGTAAATAGTTTTTTAATGCGTTTATCTGTTTTTTATTGCGGATGGGTTCCACAAGTTCCATAGCTTCACCCCTAGATTTAATGTACCTTGTTATATAATTATTATATATTGTAATACATTCATCGTAAACGGATTCTATGGAAGAATATTGAAATGTTATACGAAGGTAACTGCTGTTTATATTCGTGATTATTTTTCCAAAGTAACACAATATAAGTGTGATACTTGAGAAGTTCCACAAAAAATGTCCCGCGATTTAAGGGACATCCTTTGTGGTATCAGATGATAAGATGATTTTTTTCTGGGAATGATGAAAATTGTAAAGTCTAAATAATAATTATCTTGCCAACAAGGTTCAATGATTCTTACAAAATGGAATAATCATAATTTCATTATCTCTCTCCATTTCCTTTAATACTCTCATGACATCTAGCTCTGTTGGTTTATTCCTACAATCATTGGCTATTTCTTCAAAGGAAGTGGTTACTAGTTTTTTCGTATCCCTAAAGAATATTTGGATAACTTTCATCTTGACTCACCTTATTATTTTTACGAACTGCCTTTTTAATCTCAGTCGCGTCATTGTCATGGTTAGTAGCAACATATTGTTCATATTCCATAACAATTTTGTATTCACTTCCGTTGGTTTCATCTAAGATTAATGCGTGTTCGTCAATTTTGATGCTTTTCATACACTTCATAAATTCCCGGTAGGTTTTTACGTTACACCCTAAGTGTTGTTGTAATTCTGTCGGAGTCTTGAATGTCGTAAAGGTGTTGAGATTTATAATACGTTTTAATCGCGCATAATATTGTCGGTAGGTTTTCGGAATTGGTTTATCCAACATAACCGTTAAAGGTAGTATAACGTAATGTTGATCGGTGGTAGTTAACGTAATCGTAACTGCCCCTTTTTTGCCGTTTTGCTTAGTCGTTGGCTCTGATACTGTAATAAAACCATTTTTCATTAATTCCTCTATATAGGTTCGAATGTGACGAATATGGATATTCATTTGTTTTGCCAATGTTTCATAGTTTATTTTGATATTCTTACTCTTCTTATAGCGGTTAGAGATAATATAAATATAAGTCGTAAATATTGCCGTTGATTCATTAAGGATGGATTCCGGGATTTTTAGAATTTGGATCATTGTAGATGACACCGCCTTGTAAATATCGTTTGATCGCTTCATTACAGATTACTTGGAGTGTTGTTCCTCGTTCTAGTGCGATTGCTTTTAATTGTTTAACGAGGTCATAATTTACATAAATTTGTTTTACCATAGAGCATTTCCCCTGTTGTTTAAATAAAAATTTAAATATTTATCTTACGATTAGATAATACGTGAACTCCGGGGAAATATAATGGATATTGAAAATTTTTATAAAATGTCAGTTTGATTACTGGGACTTATAATTTATAGTATCTTGTTTAAAATGATTATCATTTAATGACACATATTAATTTATATCGTTGTTTCTTATGTTTGAGGCAAAATTATCAATATCAAGATATATATTCGTTTAAAATTGTCTTATACCCTGGGGAATTTATTCTTTAGGGGTGTTGGGTTAAAAAAGGTAAGTTTTGTCACATAAAAGGGTAAGTTTTGTCACCCAAAGAGGTAAGTTTTGTCATGGTGTTATTTTATCAGGTTGATGCTATTGTAAAATCCGGTGAAATTTTAAAATTGACTCTAGAATATCTATTACTAAAATATCTTTTTCTAAAATATATTACTATTTCTCACTACGTTCGAAATAGTAACTGCGAGACAAGCTCGCAGATAAGCTGCTCTTTTTTGAGAAACAAAGTTTCTTGAGAGAGATTAACAAGTGGATTGTTGAAGAAACCAAAAAACAACTGTTAATCGCTGAAGAAACCGGAACGGAGTGAAGGTTTCACTGTATATACTTGTTCCGGTTTTTCATACTCTTAATTGATTATTATTTAAGTGCTTGGATTGAATGATAAAGTGATTTTTAAAATTTGAGGTAATTTAATTGTATTGGTTAAACAATGACGGATTTGTACTCTGGAGAATTTAATCTCCAGGGTACTTGATGTTGGTTGATTATCAATGGGGGTTGATGTTTTCTCAAAGGAAGATTGTTAGATATGATTTTTATCTGTGACGTGTGACTATTACTATTGTGAAACGTAAGAGAATCAAATTGGGAACTATAAGAGCACTATAAAATGAACTGATACCTTGTTAGTTCCTTTTATGCTTTTACTGCTGTTATGTAAAAATCCTTATATATTGGGCGGTTTGTGTAACTATTAATATATGTTTTTCCATTTTTTAAATTTAATATTTAAATATTACAAAATCAAGAAAGTGTAACATCATTTTAGTGATTTTATAAAAATATTTTTTATCCGTGAAGTGTGACATGTGACAGATGTTTGTCATTTGTTTACTGGGTGATCTCTGTTGCATGATTTTCGTCTGGTAATATATTTTATTGTAACCGTTAATAAAAAATCATCAGAAGTCATTAAAATAACTCTGATGATAGACTGATGCATATTTGATTATTATTTAATGAGTCAGATTCAATAAAAGCTTGATTTTACTGGACTCATGATATTTTACATAAAAGAACCTCTGAGACGAAAACACCGTTTTCGTCATCACCGACAGGTGATATATTAAAATTATTATTACTAAGGAGGTTTTATTAATGTACGATAACGTGAGGAAATGTCCGAATTGTGGAAGTGATGCACCTTGTATGGGTTCGTTACAAAAATGCAAGGATTGTGGGGGTACTTATTGTGGAAATTGTTCTGGTAATGGTTATGGGGGTACTTGTCCGTTTTGTGGTAGTAATGAGTCTAAGTCATTCTGATTCACCAGATTTGATTTTTAGGGATTATCAATAGGTAATATTATCCAATTGTTGTTTGTTCACCAGACGACAACTGAGATGAAGAAGAGAGGTCAGCGGATTTTTACGTCCACTGACCTCTGATAGTTTTATGAAGATTGACCCTAGTGTTAAATCAAAATTCACCCCATGAATTTTTTATCCCAATTATAAGTAAAATAAAGTTACTTATAATTAGGCATGTTAAACAAATTAACATAATTATAACCTTTTCTTTTACACTTTTTCCCAATAAATATCCAAAGATTATACTAATTGCCAACATCGGGGCTAAGTATCCCGTATTGCTAGAAAACACCCAGTTAGAGCTTAAATACTTTGTCCAAAATTCATAATATCCCCATCCCAAACATGTTGACATTATTAGAGTAAAAGTCTTCTTATAACGAAACATTTTGCAATTCATTTATTCACTCCATCTTATAAAAATTAATTGATCCTTTATTGAAGTCGAATGTTGCTGTAACTACCAAGACATTCTCTCCATGAATATTTTTTTCTTTAATCCATTCACTTGGGAATCCGAATTGTCCTGGCACTTGGTCAAGTGATGTAATTAATCTCCCACTAGATAAAGCATCATCAAAAATTTGATCATAGGTTTTATTTTCATTTTCGGACGAAGCAGCCATACGTCTGCCTAAATCATTATTATTTAAATCCATTAGCGAAGCCAAAGGAACATCTAGTGTCATAATTTCCCCAGGACTTGCTCCAAGATCTGCAATCCAATTCGCAGTTTCATGTCGAGTCGCAATTACCGCTGCAGCATCAGATCCCATCGCTCTAGTCATACCTGCATTCCACAAAAAATGTCTATATGCATCTGCTTCGTTATCCCAGGTTTTTGACAAACCATGAGTTTGGGCATATTCTACCCCATTATCTCTAGCCCAATCACCTATTTCCCTACCTTTATTGGTATTTCCCACGCCTATTTCATAAGTATCCAGCATTCCCTCTATCCCCCATTGCACAATTTTCCTTCTTTGATTACTAGCATCTTTATATAGATCCTTTATTTTTTCAATAACTCCTGTATCTACATCATGATTAGGATCATTGTCATTATAGCGCGTGCCATACAGGCTGGTGAATGCTCCACCCGTGCCTCCCCCAATAATTTTTCCAGCGGTTGCTCCAATTACTATACTGGCCCACTCTCGAAGCGCGGGGTCTTTTATATTCCCCATAAATTTCTCACTTATACCCGACCCAATCGCTCCCGATAGTATATTGCCACCACTTAGACTTCCTACAAGTCCGCCAACCATTCCATGAAGCAAAATTTTAGCAGTACCTCCTGTGCTCCATTCGGCTTTAATAGCGTTTGCGTGAGTAAGTTGTTTATTTGCCTCATTCATATAAAACTCATAACCTTGCGTATCATTATTGGCAAGAGCATCCTTGGCCGCTTTTATATTGTCTTTAGCTTTATTTGCTTCATCAACTGCTTCTTCTAACTTTCTTTTCCCGATCTCACCAATAACCTTAAATGCTTCTTCACTAAATACCTGAGCCAATTCTTGCCGCTCTTTAACAGATGCTTTATCAAATATCTTACCTAAAGCATTTAAAGCTCCACTTGGATCACGACTTAAACCTGTCGGATTAACTTCTTTCCCACCAACAATAATTTTCCCTGGCGATATCGCAGATTTAGTAGTACTACTTGCATCTCCACTTACTGGCATACCAGGATTTGGGGTAAACCCTTTATCGCTTGAGTAACCTATTCCTGTACTGCTCGCGCTATACTTAGCCTTATTGTGCAAATCCATCCACGTCAGCGTATCGGTGCTAATCTTATTCTTATCCGGCGTAGCCTCGCTGCTAATGACCGCACCCTTCAGGTCGGTGTTTTTCCCTACTGTGATATTGAAACCATCCTGACCTGCAAAAATGCCTGCCTGATCAATTACACTGGTATAGTTGGACTTTATCTTTTCGGTGGTAGATGAGCCAT
>Ga0316604_10003309_pt1 | contig 11430 bp, 12 predicted proteins | sample OWC_soil_day20_C_FD_207650 | JGI IMG/M metagenome (GOLD analysis project Ga0316604, IMG submission 207650) | Wetland soil microbial communities from Old Woman Creek delta, Ohio, United States - OWC_soil_day20_CT | ecosystem: Environmental > Terrestrial > Soil > Wetlands | place: USA: Ohio... | reverse complement strand
GCGAAAACCGATTACGTTGGCGTAGTCGGTGTTGATGATGAGTTCGCCGTGTTCGAACTTGGCAAGGCGCGAGAAGTCGTACTTGCCCGGATCGCCGTAGGGAGCCATGCCCATGACTTTGTACTCTCCGTCAAGCATCTCGAAACCAAGAAATTCGGTGATCGCGCCGTACAGTCCGCTGAGAGAATCGGGGTCGTAGAACTCCTTGATCTTGTGGATCTTGCCGTTCTCGCCGTAGCCAAAAAAGGTCGTGGCGTACTCGCCCTTGCCGTCGATGCCGAGGATCGCCGTTTTTCCCTTGAACCCTGAGCAGTGATAGGCGCTGGAAGCGTGCGCAAGATGGTGTTCGACCGGCACGATCTCGGTTTTCTTGAGGTCAAAGCCGAGCTGAATCAGGCACCATTCAATACGCTTCTTGTAGCGGTAGAAACGGCGGTTGCCAGCGAAGATCGCGTCGAACGCACGGTCAGGTGCGTAAAGATAACGTCTGGCGTAGTGCCAGCGCGCTTTTTCACCGAGGCTGATCGGTGCGAATGGAATAGCTACGGCATCGACGTCCGAAGGTTCTATGCCGGCAAATTCCAGGCAAAACTTTGCTGCTTCATAAGGCATGCGGTTCTTGGCGTGCTTTTCACGCACGAAGCGTTCTTCCTCCGCCGCCGCGACCAGCTTCCCATCAACGTAAAGCGCCGCAGAGGGATCGTGGGTCAGCGCGCCGGATAATCCAAGTATTGTCAAAGCCAAAATATACGTCTCAAAGAATTAGAGCGATCGACTGCGCAAGGGGCGTCTCAGATCGACCGATAAAGGATTCAAGTATACCCGTCAGCGTGCTTGCTCGCTCGATTCAGAGCAAGTCGGTATTTGTATCCCCAAGACGCCAGGATCATCGACCTGTCGGCCCAGACCATGCCGAGTCGAACAACGCGGTACGCGTAATCAGCCCCCTCCAGCGCATGCCATACCGCTTCCCCATATGCTCGCTTTGTGGCCTCCCTTAAGATAAGGTACAAATTCTGACAGCAAGCACATCTTCAGGGAGACGACCTCAGGAGCTTCGCCTTCGACGAACAGCAATATGCCCTTGGCGTCTCGCAGAGCGCTGTCCAGACTATCTCTTTGAACCACTTTCATCGTCTTTTCGTGGTAGTAGACGACTCGCGGATCGACCTTTCCCCATGAGTACACAGGTAATTCGGGGTGAGCGTCGAGCACGGTTGCAATCTTTGGGAATACGAGATAACGATGAGCCAGAACCCGAGACTCAAAAAAAGAAAAATAAACAAGAAAAGCCGATACCAGAACACTGGCCATTATCAGCATTCCATGCTTCCCTTTGACACTAAGTCGGTTATAGACGTCTGTTGCACTCAGGGACAGCAATACCGCCCAAGCGGGATAAGCCGGCAACAGGTATTTAGCATGTTTGTTGGCGATGAGCGAAAAAATCACCAGAGGCAGAATCGCCGCAATCGCGAAGAACCCCTGCTGCGGAATAGACAACCAGCGACGGAAGCTTTCACGCGGCCTCGCTAGCGGCAACAGACACCAAGGTAAAAAATCCCCGAGCAGCCATAGCGGATACTGATAGAGCGGATCGAATTTGGCCGATTCCACTTTGCCGGCGATATCGGTTTCAACCACCTGTTGCCATACAGTCCAGCCGAGTTTGAGCGAAACCAACAGATACCACGGGAGGGCAATAAACAATGCGATCAACCAGCCGCGCCAGTGCGTCAAGCACTCCAATGCTTCTGGAAGCCGGTAACGCCACCAGAACACCAACATCAAGGGAATGTAAAAAAGAAGCGTCACGGGGCCTTTGGCCAGGAAAGCCAAGCCGAGACAAACGAAAATCGCGTTCAGCCAGCGTCTATCGTGCCGCGAGAAAATATACTCGTACGCGGCTAGCACACTGCAGAAACAACAGGCCGAAAACAACATCTCTATTTCCGATCTTCGGGAGAATGTAGTGAATCCGGCGCTTGTAATAAGGATCAGGACAGAGAAAAGGGCAGTCGTAAACCCAAAATGGCGGCGCATGCTGAAAAACACAAGCCAAGTGGTCGCAAACGCTGCCAGTGCAGAAGGCAGTCGCACCACCCATTCTGAGGTGGAGTGAAAAATCAACGCCGGCAATCCGGACAGCCAGTAAATCAGAGGCGGTTTGCTGATATAGAGTTCTCCGTTGAGCGTTGGAACCAGCCAGTCTCCCGACGTCAACATTTCTCGGACGGGAACGGCACGGCGCGCCTCGTTAAAAGAAAGCAACGGGATACTGCCCAAGCCCCAGAAGAACATCGCAAGCGTGGCAAGGAGAACGATTGCCAGGATTCTCCGCTGTGAAAACAAAGTCATGAAAATGAATTCCTCCTGCTCGAAGTGAGCGGCGCTATGAATCGTGGTGCTGTCATGCGGCCTCTTGTCACGAACAACGTGCCGGCCAGACGATCCCTCTCAAAGCCCCAGCCAATTGCTTGTTTTTTTCGGATCGCGCCGCGGGTGACGCGCAAGGGGAACAGTATAATCCAGCAGTTGATTTTGGATTTCCGCGTGCGCGATCAGTGGTTGTCGATTGGTTTCGATTGGTTTATTGCTTGTCCAGATAAGGTAACTGATGAAAACCACCCTTAAAACAATTCTAGTACTACTTGCATTGCTATTGCCCGCCTTGCTGGTCGGATTGGGCGAACGTCCGGTTTCGAAAATCCAGGAAGTACGCATCGCCGAAACCGCACGCGAGATGATCCAGAGCGGAGACTGGGTGGTGCCTCGCTACAATGGCGAACTTCGCCTGCAAAAGCCGCCGCTCCCTTACTGGCTGACCGCTGCAAGTTATCAGGCCATAGGAGTAGGCGAAGTTGCCACGCGGTTGCCGGCCGTGTTATTTGGATTGTTTTCGGCCTTGCTGACCTGGGTCTGGGTACGACGCGAATCTGGCGTCAAGATTGCGGCTAACAGCGTACTGATCCTGGTCGTTTCCTATATCGGCTTGCGTTATTTCCGTAGCGGCGAGGCTGATTCCGTGTTGTTGTTCTTTGTCAGCGCGGCGTGCATGCTTGGATACGATCTGCTGTATTCCGGGCGCACTGTGTGGCGGCAGCTTTTCTTTGGATTGTCGCTGGGCTTGGGCTTCCTGAGCAAGGGACCCGCGGCCCTAGCGATTCCGTTGCTTGCTCTTCTGTGTATGGCCGTCATTGAAAAAAGAGCCAAGCGCCTGCAACCGTCGGCTAGAGTCTTTTTCAGTGTGCCAGGCATAGTTCTGCTGATACTTGCGGCGTTCGGCTGGTACATCTGGATAGTTTGGCAACTGCCCGAAATTGCCCAGAGTTTTTTCGGCAAGCAACTCGATGAAACGTTCGTCAGCGGCAGTCATGCAAAACCATTATGGTGGTACCTCACCCACTGGTTTGAATTCTTCGCGCCCTGGGGCGTGTTGCTGATTCCTGCCGGCTGGATGGCGTATCGCCGGCGTACTGTCACCATGCCATCGCTGGTTCGGTTTGCCTGGATCTGGCTGGGCGTCGTGTTCGTACTATTGACCGCAACAGTTAACAAACAGATGCAATACGCGCTGCTGTTTGCGCCACCGCTGGCGATCATCCTCGGACACTATTTGGCGCAGGCCGAGGGCGGGTTTGCCCGCACTAATCGCATCTTGTTCGGTATATTCTGCGTTGCAGCGCTGTCGGGAGTCGTTGTTGCACTACGCAAGTCGTCCGACGTTCCTCATGCCTTGATCTGGCTGGCAATTCCGGCCATCCCGCTAGTTCTGCAGCGGGTGATGCGAAATACATCGCTATCCACGCCGGTACTGCTGGTCGCTGGCGTTACCTCAATGGCCTATCTCTACGGCGAAGCGTATCTATCAAATGAACCGCGCAAGGTCGCAGCCCAGACACTAATGGAGCTTGCCGTAAAACACCAACCACTCTTCCAGATGAAAGGTTCGCTCAACAATGGCGCATTGTCGTTCTATGGTCGACGTGTCGTAGCGCCCGTTGATGCGACAGAGATTTCGGCGCTACTGAAAACCCAGCCGGAAATTTGGCTGATAGACAACGGAATTCCTGATCCACCCGATGTATCCGTACAGGTCGATGCGCAAGTCGACAACCTCAAGCTCTATCGATTGCAGCGCAAGCCCTGACCCGGCTAATACGGTCGCGCCTCGCCTTCGGGGCGCGTCTTGAAGCGGCGATGTAGCCAAAAATACTGCTCGGGCATGGTACGAATGACCGCTTCGAGCCAGGCGTTCATTCGCCTCGTATCGGCCTCAACGTCAGCGGTCGGAAAGTCCTTCCAGGGATCGCTTAGCTCCACGCGATACCCCTGCCCGCCCGGCAGCATACGAGTCACGCAAGGAACGACCGCAGCTCCTGCCGCTTTGGAGAGACGTGACAACCCGGTAATGGTGGCCGTCTGAATTCCAAAAAACGGGACAAAAATCGAGTCCCGGCGGCGATAATTCAAATCGGGAAGGTAATAGAAAGGACGGCCTGACTTCATTGCTTTGACCGTTGTTCGCGCGCCATCCTGTCGGGTCAACATCAACTGGTTGCCAAACCGGCGTCGGCCTTTGTAAAACACGCGTTCGATAACTTCGTTCCTTTGCGGCGCGTAGATCGTCACCACGTCGAAACGCATCGCCATTGCCATCGCACCGGCATCGAGTCCGAAAAAATGCGGGACCAGCAGGATGACGGGCTGCCCTGCTTCTTGAAGGGCGTGTATCTTTTCTTCGCCCATAACCGTAATGAGCCGTAGCAGACGCTCTTTGCTTCCCCACCAGAGGATACCGCGATCGAGGATGCTTCGACCGAGCGCCTGGAAGTTGGCCCGGGCGAGTTGCGTGCGTCGTACCTCATCCAGTTCCGGAAAACACCATGAAAGATTGATTACCGCGATCTTCCGGCGCCGTCTGGCACAGAAGTAGAGCACCATCCCCAAGCCTCGTCCGAGAACGGCCAGAATCGACAAGGGCAAAAAGTGCAGCAACCAGAGCAAGGCGACGGTTGAAAGACTCAGGATACGGCTCAACATGGTTATCGCACACCACAGCTAGGGGCTGCTTCCATACCGGAAGCAGTTGAATGGCAGGATGGAATGAATCGGGACAAGGTAGCGCTGGCAATGCTTCGCGGTTTAACGACTGCCTGAATTCGGCGTCGCGGCATTGTATTGCCAAAACCGTTACTTCACCACTTTTGCGTCAGTAACCTCCGAGTTGAACGTCACTGTCTGCTTGTTCTAAGTCCACGCATCTGACACCACCGGGCTGGCAATCACGAACGAGGCAAAACCGAGGCGGGCACGCCCACCATAAGACGATCGCGTGGATATCAACAACGATTTCATCACGGACGACTTTATAATGGGCAGATCGTCGCGCTGATGCTGACTTGGACAACAGGATTTGTATGAAGCTTAAATTCTCGAAAATGCACGGATTGGGCAACGACTTTGTCGTATTTGACGGTGTTCGTCAGTCCATCACACTGACACCAACGCAGCTGCGTCACCTCGGTGACCGGCACTTCGGCGTGGGTTGCGACCAGATACTGCTGGTTGAAAAATCGGGCAATCCCGAAGTCGACTTTCGTTACCGTATTTTCAACTCGGATGGCGGAGAGGTTGAGCAGTGTGGCAACGGCGCGCGCTGCTTCGTCCGTTTTGTGCATGATCAAGGCTTGACCGAAAAACGCGAAATTCGCGTCGAAACCATGCGCGGGGAGATCCGTCCGCGCCTGGAAGCTGATGGCAACATCACCGTGGATATGGGCGTTCCCGTTTTTGTTCCCGAGAAGATCCCATTCGTCAGTCCAAGCGATGACGTCGTGCAAACCTTGATGGTCGGTGACGACGAAATTGCCATCACCGCCGTTTCGATGGGTAACCCGCATGCGGTTCAAGTGGTTGTCGATGTCGAAACGGCTCCCGTAGCAACACAGGGGCCGAAGATTGAAGTGCATCCGCGCTTTCCGCAACGTGTCAATGCCGGTTTCATGCAGATTGTCGATCGGCACTCGATTCGCCTGCGCGTTTTCGAGCGTGGTGCCGGCGAAACTCTGGCATGTGGAACAGGCGCCTGTGCCGCCGTCGCAACCGGCATTGCGCGTGGCCTGCTGGATTCGCCGGTACGTGTGACCACGCACGGCGGCGATCTGACGATTGCCTGGGGTGGCAAAGGGACTTCGGTGCTGATGTCCGGTCCGGCGGTAACCGTATTTAACGGAGAGATCGAGCTATGAGATCGGACGAGGTGGCTAAGTATCTGCAGGACAACCCCCAGTTCTTCGAAGAGCACGCCGAGCTGATCTCGCACATGGTGATCCCGCACCCGCACAGCGGTCGGACCATCTCGATTACCGAACGTCAGATGTTGAGTCTGCGCGACAAGAACAAGCAGCTCGAAGGCAAGATGGGCGAGTTGCTTCAGTTCGGCGAGGAGAACGACACGATCAGCGAAAAGATGCATCGCTTGGGCGTGGCGATGATCGCTGCGGCTTCTTTCCAGTCGGTGCTGCATACGCTGAACTTCCATTTGCGTGACGACTTTGCAATTCCCCATGTGGCTTTACGCCTGTGGGGGCAAGCCGAAAACACCGAAGAATGGCCGGAGTTTGCCGAGGTCAGCGAAGAATTGCAGGTCTTCGCCGAGACTCTCGGTCAGCCTTATTGCGGGTCAACGTCGGGCTTTGAGACGTCGTCGTGGTTTGGCGATGCGTCGAAACATGTCCGTTCGCAAGCACTGATCGCCATGCGTAACGGCGGCGGAACAATCGGCATGATCGCCCTCGGCAGCGAAGAGACGCAGCGCTTCTATTCCGGCATGGGCACCCTGTATCTCGAACGCCTCGGCGAGATGGCCTCGGCAGCGTTGGCACGGGTCCTGCGCTGAAGGCAGCTTGGCCCTGACCAATGGCCTCTCGCGAATCCGTCAACATCTACCTTGACGAACTAGCCCAACAGCGGCGGCAGTCTCCGCATACGGTCAGCAACTACCGCCGCGACCTGAGCGTCCTGTGCGATCTTGTTGGAGAACTACTGGGGAATGTTAGCCTCGACGCGATCCAGACGCTGCACGTCAGGCGCTTCATCGCCCAAATGCATGCCCGCGGCTTAAGTGGACGCTCTCTGGCGCGTCGACTCTCGGCCTGGCGCGGTTTTTACCGCTGGCTTGGACTGCGCGGCGAAATCATCGCGAACCCGGTTGACGGTGCGCGCGCGCCCAAGGGCCCGAAAGCGCTGCCCAAGGCACTGTCTCCCGACGAGGCCAACCGCCTGCTTGATTTTTCGGGTGATCGGGCAGTAACCGGCGAATCGGACGATGTGCTGGTGATCCGCGATCTGGCGATGTTCGAGCTCTTTTATTCGTCAGGCTTGCGTCTCGCCGAACTGGCTTCACTGGACATCTCGTGTCTGGACGACATTGCGACGGGAGAGGTTCGCGTACTCGGCAAGCGCAACAAACTGCGTCTGGTTCCGGTCGGTCGTCAGGCGCGCGAAGCCATTGCGGTTTGGGGACAGCGCCGGGCCGAAGTAGCCGCGCCTGACCAACTCGCACTCTTCGTCGGCAAGCGGGGCCAGCGGATCAATCCACGCGTGATCGAAGAACGACTCAAACAACGCGCTTTGGCACAGGGCTTACCGACCCGGGTGCATCCGCACATGCTGCGCCACTCATTTGCCTCACACCTGTTACAAGCATCCGGCGACCTGCGTGCCGTGCAGGAAATGCTCGGTCATGCCAGCATTGCTTCGACGCAAGTCTATACCCACCTCGATTTCCAGCATCTTGCGAAGGTGTACGACGCGGCACATCCTCGTGCCAAACGCAAATAGCAGTCTCGCCAGTCTCGTCCGAACCGAGCCCCTGCAGTCAAGTCCGAAACTCGGGAAACGAGTCGCCGAGCGGAGCGAAGCGTAGCGCGACTCTTTGTTGCAGTAACGATTCCCCGTCAGCTTCGGACCATCGTCGAACACGTGTCCTGATGCGCGTTGCACCTGAAGCAGTGCTATGGTTAAATCGACTGACAACTCCCCTCCGTCTGAACACCTTGAGCCCAACTCTTCACCCGAGTGCAGAAGCCGTCGCCGACCTGATTCGACACACCGGCGCACGTGCAACGCCAGCGCGTATCCGTGTCCTGCAATTGCTGCGTTCAGTACCGACGGCCATGGCCCATAACGACATCGAGCAGTCGCTGGGCGAGCCGGCACTCGATCGCGTAACGCTTTATCGCGTCCTCGACTGGCTGGTCGACAGCGGACTGGCGCACAAGAGTACGGATAGCAATCGGGTCTATCGTTTCTCCGCGGCATCGGCTGGCGAGCACACCACGCACATCCATTTCCGTTGCGAACAGTGCGGCAGCGTATTTTGTCTCGATGCCTCACCGCCGTGCGTGCCTACGTTACCGGACGGTTTCACGTTGTCGCGCCTCGATTTTGATCTGCGCGGACGTTGTGCCACCTGCGGCCGAAAACGCCAATAAGCCCGTGCCTTGGCCGTCGCACTCCAGGTCTTCAAACTGACCTTTGCGAGCCTTGCTAAGTCTGTAAATCGACAAATCAACCGCTATCGTCGGGAATAAACGGTATGAAATTGCAGACAAGCGGTGAATGTGATAAAAGCTTGACTCAGTCAATGATGTGCAGATTGTCTTAAACATCCATGGTTTTCTCTTTCTTCAAAAAACCGCCGGAAAAAATGGTCGCCCGGCCGGCTGCCGTACCGCGTTCGACCCCCAAAGCAGGCGAACCTGCTCCGCCGCCAGAAACAAGCAAGGCCGATGAACCGGAGCTCGAATTCAGCGAGTTCGTTTTTAGCGAAAGTTCGCCCAATTTTCAGCTTGAGGAAGAGATTGACCCGGTCGATGCCGAAGCCGAAGAAGCGTCGGTTCTTTTTGCCAACGGGCAGGATGAAGCCGTCCTATCGGTCCTAGAAAATGCGGTGCGCATGCACAAATCGGGACCTGGTGAGCGCTTGTGGTTGATGCTCTTCGATCTCTATCGCTTGTCGGGGCAGAAGGCCGCCTTTGAGACTCTGGAAATCGAGTACGCACGAGCTTTTGAGAAGTCTCCTCCGGGTTGGCGCGACAAATCAAAGACACCCCACAAATCCAAGGAATTGGCTACAGGAAGCCTGTTGTTCCGTGGCGATCTGACCGGCGACAACGATGCGGCATTCGATGCCGTTGCGCATGCGCTCGAGAAAAATCCCAAACTACGCCTAGATCTATCGAAAGTGGATCACATCGATGCAGCGGGCTGCGGGCGCCTCCTGAACCAATTGCAAAGCGCCAGGAAAGCCAAGCGAATACTTGAATTGCTGGGGCGCGACGTCATCGGCGCGCTCGTCCAGGAACGTGTCGAAACCGGTCGTGCCGAAGACAGCGAATGCTGGTTGTTGCTCCTCGAACTGTGCCAGTTGCAGGGTCAGCACGACGCTTTCGAAGAAGTCGCCATCAACTACGCGGTGACGTTCGAAGTCTCGCCGCCCTCTTGGGAACCCAAGCGCGTTGCGGCGCCGGAACCGGAGGTTCAGCTGGCGGCTGAAAGTGCAGGCAATGACGTCGCCTTTGATGCTTACGTAATTCGCGGTGACGTCAAATCGTCGCGTTTCGCCGATCTGACCAGTCATGCCGAAATGCACGATCCGGTCGTCCTTGACTGCTCCGAGCTGAACCGCATGGATTTCATCAGCGCGGGTGCCTTGCTCAATGTGCTGACGACGATACGAAAAGGTGGCAAACAAATCGTCTTTCGCCACCCCAATCATCTGGTTGCCGAATTGTTCCGCGTGGTCGGCATGAAATCGGTGGCGACCGTTGTTTTTTCAAAACATTAAGGCCTGCTGATGGAGCAATATCACGGCACCACCATCCTTTCGGTGCGTCGGGGCAATCGGGTCGCCATGGGCGGCGATGGCCAGGTCACTTTGGGTAACATCGTCATCAAGGCCACAGCACGCAAGGTTCGGCGCATTCATCAGGAACAGATTCTCGCCGGATTTGCCGGCGGCACGGCAGACGCCTTCACGCTCTTCGAGCGTTTCGAGGCCAAGCTCGACAAGCATCAGGGCAATCTGCTGCGTTCAGCGGTCGAACTGGCCAAAGACTGGCGCAGTGATCGCGCCTTGCGCCGCCTGGAGGCCATGCTCGCCGTCGCCGACCGCGAAAACTCACTGGTGATTACGGGCAACGGCGATGTATTGGAACCTGAACACGGTATTGTCGCCATTGGTTCGGGCGGCGCTTTCGCGCAATCGGCGGCGCGTGCGCTGATTGAGAATACTGAGCTCGACCCGGCGGAAGTGATTCGCAAGTCGCTCGAAATCGCCGGCGATCTGTGCATCTACACCAACCACAGCTTCACCATCGAAACACTGGACTGACGGATTCAACGCGCCTCGGCTAAAGTCCCAGCGCCAGACGAAGCCCATCGTAGCGTGCTTCGATTTCCGCGAAGTGCCCGGAAAACTTGGCCCACGACAGGCCAAGAGCCGCGCAGGCCAGTTCCGACAGATCGGGCACGAGATTATTGGGCTGTTCGCCGAGGTCGAGGGCGTGGCTGAGCACTTCGCTGACGTGGATCAGATTTCCCATTTCGGTACCGGATTCGTCCGGGGCATGGTGCGCCGAAATGGCCTCCTCGATGTCCCGCGGAAGCTTCCAGGTGTGGGCTAGTGCCTGCCCCGCCTGGGCGTGATCGTAACCGAACACGGCATACTCGGCGGCAACGATCGAGATATCCTCGTTGCGGCGCAGTTCGAGCGCTTGAACGTAATCGAGCGGACTGGCGGTGTACATCAACAATTGGCCGATGTCGTGCAACAAGCCAGCGGTAAACGCGGCATCCGGATTGATCCCTGATTGTTCGGCCAGCACGCGGGCACAACACGCCACACCCAGCGAGTGCCGCCAAAGCTGCCGCGCGTCGAAGCCCGTGCCACCGGCATCGAAACGATGGATCAAGGCCGAAGCCAGAATAATGCCGACAATCCGGTCGACACCCAGGACGATGAACGCTTGCTTGGCCGAGTGAATGCGCGACGACAGCCCGGAGCCGACGGAATTGGCGGCGGCAAGTAGGCGGGCCGTGATGGCCGGATCGGCGTTAATGTGACTGGCGATCGTATCGACATCGGCCCCGTCGTCTTTGAGCGAGCGGATCAAATAGTTGACGACCTCGGGCAGCGAGGGGAGCGTGTCGGCGTACGACGGAAGCTCGTCGAGGCGGGGAGGATTCATTTCACGCTTTCTCGTCGATAACTGAGGACAGCGGCGTGGAGAACGGCTCTAGCTGGGCTGCCGGGCCCGCGGAAAATGGCTCCCACGCGCTCTTCGGCCAGCCTGAGTTCATTGGCGATGGTTTCTTCGTCGCGCGTATCCTGAACGAACACGGCGACGGATTCAACGCCACGAC
>Ga0316604_10003308_pt1 | contig 11430 bp, 3 predicted proteins | sample OWC_soil_day20_C_FD_207650 | JGI IMG/M metagenome (GOLD analysis project Ga0316604, IMG submission 207650) | Wetland soil microbial communities from Old Woman Creek delta, Ohio, United States - OWC_soil_day20_CT | ecosystem: Environmental > Terrestrial > Soil > Wetlands | place: USA: Ohio... | reverse complement strand
TTTAACCGTATCATGCGTTACAATTCCAGTGACCCGAAATGGTTTAACAGGGATAGATTTGTACTCTCTGCAGGACATGGTTCTGCTTTATTATACAGCATGCTTCACCTCACCGGCTATGACCTTTCGCTCGATGACCTGAAACATTTCAGACAGATCGGTTCTAAAACACCCGGTCACCCTGAAAGCATGCTTACCCCTGGTATTGAAGTGACCACAGGTCCATTAGGACAAGGCCTCGGCAATGCCATCGGTATTGCGATGGCCGAAGCACACCTCGCCGCTAAGTATAACCGGCCTGATCATAAAATTATAGATCACTTTACCTACGTAATCGCCAGCGATGGTGATATGATGGAAGGGGTGGCCTCTGAAGCTTCCTCTCTGGCAGGCCACCTGAAATTAGGCAAGCTCATATGCCTGTATGATGATAACAAGATCTCACTGGATGGTCCTACCAGCCTCGCCTTCACCGAAGATGTACTTAAAAGATATGAAGCGTACGACTGGCATGTGCAAATCGTTGAAGATGGAAATGACCTGAATGCCATCGAAGCTGCTGTGCAAAAAGCACAACAGGTCACTGACAAACCTTCTATCATCGCCGTACGTACTATCATTGGTTATGGTAGCCCGCTGGCAGATTCTAATAAAGTACATGGTAGCGCCATGGGCGAAGAAAACGTGCGCAAAACAAAAGAGTTCTATGGCGCAGACCCCGACAAACAATTCTATGTGCCTGCCGAAGTAAAAGAGCACATGCTGCTCCGCACTAAAGAAGGAGCAAAACTCCAACAGGAATGGAACAAACAATTCGATGCATATAAATCCGCTTTCCCTGCCGAAGGAAAAGAACTGGTTTTAAGCTCCCATGATGAATTACCAGAAGGATGGCAAAAGAGCCTGCCTGTGTTCACAGAAAAAGACGGCGCATTGGCTACCCGCCAGGCGCATGGCAAGGCGCTGCTGGCCTTAAAAAAGGCCATTCCTTACATTTTTGGAGGTAGTGCAGACCTTGCTTCTTCCAATGACATGCCGCTGGATTCAAAACTGAGTTTCCAGCCTGATCATTATGAGGAAACAAACATCTGGTTTGGTGTTCGTGAACATGGAATGGGATCTATCCTGAACGGAATGGCAGCACACAAAGGTGTTCGTGTATATGGCGGTACCTTCCTCACCTTCTCCGATTATATGAAAGGCTCCATTCGTTTAGCTGCCCTCACTAAAGCACCTGTCATTTATATTTTCACCCACGACAGCGTTGGCCTTGGTGAAGATGGTCCTACCCACCAGCCTGTCGAACAGGTAGCTGCACTGCGTGTTGTGCCCAATCTGGTGACCATCCGTCCCGGTGACGCGAATGAAACGGTACAGGCATGGCGACTGGCACTGGAAAGAAAAGAAGGCCCTGTTGCGCTGATCTTAAGCCGTCAGAAATTACCGGTATTGGATCAGTCAAAATTCCCTTCTGCCGAAAATGTGAAGAAAGGCGCTTATGTACTGCAGGATAATGGGGAGGAATTACAACTGATTTTGATCGCTACCGGCTCTGAAGTGTCTCTGGCACTGGCTGCTCAGGAACAACTCAGTAAAGAAGGTATAAGCAGCAGAGTTGTAAGCATGCCTTCATGGGAACTGTTCGAAGAACAGGATGCCGCTTACAAAGAAAGTGTACTGCCTAAAAAATTAGTAAAAAGAATATCTATCGAAGCCCTCACACCTTTTGGATGGGATAAATACGTGGGTACGGAAGGAAAAGTGTTAGGCATCAATCGCTTTGGTGAATCCGGACCGGGAGAAGAAGTGCTGAAAGAACTGGGATTCTCTGTTGAGAATGTGGTCGCTGAAGCAAAGAAACTGATCGGTTAATGGCAAGCATATGAAAAAGGGAAGGCGCCTCATGGCTGCCTTCCCTTAATTTATTTAACCACATACTTCACCTCCGCTTTTTTTTCAAAATCGTAAAAAAAAGCCACTACCTTGAAAGGTAGCGGCGGATCATTTTATCAACCAAAATCAAAATCAAATATTTAAAATTAATCTCCTATTAAAATGAATTATCCATTTATCTATCTAATTGTATTATTCAGGTATCTGTATAATTCCTTTTCCGTCAGATCAATCATTTTCCCTCTCTTAATATTTCTGATCTACATTTCTCTCATCCACACTTATCCCCTCACTCATCCATCTCGGCATAGCCGTCTTCTTCAAATAATGATCAAAAAAACCTTGCATACGAATGGTAAAATCCTTCTGCGCCGGCAAATCTTCCAACGTATGATTACCACCTTTATAATTCAGTAACCACGCCGGACGCTGTAACCTACGCATACTCAGGAACAGATCCAGTCCATGTGTAAAAGGTACTGCTCCATCTTTATCGTTATGAAAGATCATCAATGGTGTATGTATCTTATCAGCATTAAAAATAGCAGAATTGCTAATATACCCCTCCTTATCTTCCCACAGGCTCTTCCCCATTCTATACTGCTCTGATTCAAACTTAAACAGACATGGCGCACCATTCTGTCGCATCGCCGTATAGTTGTAAGTCATATTCACCACACCCGCACCAATATTCGCACATTTAAATACATCCGTTCTTGTCACGAGGTAAGCGGCTTCATAACCACCAAAACTATGACCCTGTAAACCAACTGCATCTTTATCAGCAATTTTTTTATCAATCAGAGATTTCACCCCACTCACCACACAATTATACACACTCTCACCCGGCTTACCTATCACATAATGCACATCCGGACGAAATACCAGATACCCATTGCTTACATAGGTACTAATATTGATCGTACTTGTGCTATACTCAGGTACGATATATTCATGCAGATCCTGGGAATGTGTTTCATAGAAATCTACAATCATCGGATAAACTTTTGTTGAATCATATCCCTCCGGCAGGTACAACAAACCTTCGTCATCTCTGCCATCAAAAGTTTTCCAACTTACTACCTTCACATCACCCCATTTGTAATCTTCCTGTTGCGGATTAAAATCAGTCAGTTGCCTTGTTTTCTTAAAATCAATATCACCATACCATATATCCGGGTTGACCTGGTAACTTTCCTTTGTAAAGATGCAGGAACGACCATCACCTGATATAGAACCAATCTTCACATTATAATCCGGATTATCTGCTACGCTTTCTACTTTCCCCACAGATTGCAATTTGTACAATCCACGTGACTTTGTATTTTCATTGAAACTACGCAGCAATATAGGCTTACCCAGATCCATCCGTTCCATATATTCCAATCCGTTCAGGCGCAGCACCACTTTATGCTGACGGCCATACTGACCTGTCAGTGAATAAGGTTTGCGCTGACCTGTCAGGTCTACCGCCCACATATCATACCTGTCATAGAATACAGCCGTATTTCCACCATCCAGGTAGCCTGCCAGCCCATAAGCAGGATTACGCCCCGGCTGGTCCCACTCCTCATCATTCACAGGAAAACCAATCTGATCAGAGATGTTTATAAAGTTGCCTGTACCCAGATCAATCTTTTCCCATATCTTTTTCTGTGTATCATAGTAAATAGCGAATTTACCATTCGGGCTCCAACCCGGCGTTTCATAACTATCTTTTGCAATCAGTCTTTTTTCTCCTGTATGTACATTTACCAGGTAAATGTCCACATTGCTATTATAGCGGTAATCGATATCCACTTTGTAAGGAGCCGGATCCAATGCAAGCACATAATCAAATGTTTCGCAGGATGGTGCCACCAGCTGACCAGACATTTCAGGTGCTACTTCTACCACCGTCTTTGTATCGATGTTATACACAAACTTCGCCTGGTTCATTATGTTCTTGTCGTACACACCCCTACGTTGCAAACGCTGTGTCACCGGCTCATTCCATGTCCACAGTTCCAGCTGAAAACCGGTATTCTGTGGTTGCGGACGCATCACAGGTTGCGCTGTGCGCATTACATCAAGTACAAACTGTTTGGTTCCTGCAGTAACAGGTGGCGCCTGTTCATTTACTTTATAACCTGCAGGCGCTTTTACGTCCCTGTAATCAAACACGAAGGTGGCCTTTCCACTTTTTATAGAAAAATAATACACCTTTTTGTCAGATAAGACCGTCCCCTCTTTCCTGCCCATATTGAAGTTAAAATCATCAATCGGTCCTGTAAACAACACCGCATGTTTTCCCTTTAACGGACCTGCCAGCAACTGGTTTCCCTTGATGTAAATAACCCCGCCGTCATAGAAATTACACCTGCCTACACCATTCAGTACAGTGCTGTCGCCAGTGTTTATATCTACGACTACCTGTTTGCCGGAAGCGCTGTAACTCAAAGTCGTACCATTGTCATTACCAACAAAATAGCTACTCCGGGTCCAGTATTCTTCATGTCCGTCTTTCAGACGTCTCAGCACAGTGGAATCATTTCTGGTGAACTTTATCCACTTTCCCCTGCCTATAAATTCAGGACTGTTCATATTACTAAAGGTGGTCGCTTTGCCAGTGGCCGTATTTACCAGGTACTGTAATCGCGGCTCATCTCCGCTATAACGGTACAGCATCCACTGACCATCGTAGGATAGGGATGGCGTTCCAATCCTTTTCCATTCGTTATACGCAGTCGTATCGATTGTTTTTTTCTGAGCGACTGCGACCTGCATTCCCAGCAGTGCCACCAGCATTAATTTCCCTTTCATCAATTCTCATTTTTTAACAGTTCAATTACATAGCTCAGTTCATCCACCAGTTTGCTCGCACTACCACCATATCCTTCTGATGTCCATCGGATCACGCCATTCTTCAGCACCACCTTGCGTGGAATACCTGATGACCTGAACACCGATACCATAGATCTGAATACCTGGTCCTGTGCACCTTTGCTTGTAATTTCATCCAACAATACATTGAAGCGGTAACCTGATTTGCTAATATAGCTCTTGATTTCCTCTTTATAGTTTTTATTGGCTGCCTGCGTAGCAATAAAATAAAATGCGACATGCTTATCTTTCGCATATTTATCTACCACCATCTGCATACCGGGGAATGCTGATTTACAAGGTGTACACCACATGGCCCAGAAATCTATCACTACTATTTTATCTTTAAAATCTGTAGCACTGCTAACCGTCCTGCCATTTAAATCTTTTAATTTAAATGGAGTATATTTTTCACTGATCAGGTGAGACTTAATTTCAGCTCTAAACTTCTCTACATCTGCTGCAGGTTTCAGACTTTCCATATATGCATCAAAACCATCTTCCTTCCCATTCTTTGCTACATATTCCTTCTTCAGTTTCTCAATCATACCCGGCGTAGCTGCATTATTACTTACACCTGTTTCCAGTACTGCCGCTGCCTGTGCTGCATTGCCGGTATGCTCCAGGATATCGATATGTGCATCATTCAGTTTTGCATTGGTGTAGATAAAGGCTGGAGAGATCATACGCAGATAGGGCATCGCTTCTGCATAGCGGCCCATTTTGTCCAGCATGCGTACCTGTACAGCCAGTTTTTTATCCAGCTGACTCATTGCAAATTCATCTGCCTGGTTGGGAGTAAAGCGCAGGTTTTCATTGTAAGAGCCATCATGTACCTTGCTGATCAACTCTTTCATCATGGCATTTCCTAAAGGATATATACTATCCAGCGGCATACTGTTCGTCATGAAATGACGTTCTACATTCCAGCGATAAATTTCTACCAGGGAAGCGAAGTCCATTTGTGGCAGCAATGCAATCAGTTTATCTGATTGTCCTGTTGCCACATAGCCAACTGCCAGTTCCCTATAGATGCCGTAGTACATATACTGCTGTTCAGCACCGGAATCTTTGCGCATTTCTGCAACCGGGAAGTCCTGCAGAAATTTCTCCATCTTACCCAGTTTAGCATCGTTCTGCTCACTATTATAAGCAGCCGTATATGCCTGATGACGTGCCTGACGACCATGAGGGTATTTAGCTAATAATACTGCTTTTACAGAATCCCCTTTGTGGGTATCTTTCAGTTCAAACTGATAAGTGCTAAAGATCTGGTAATAGTTAGATTCATCGATGTCTGGTAAACCTGCCAGACGAACGAGGTTTCTCTCCACCTTTTCATTGTATTCATCACCCAGGCTCATTTTCAGCATAGCCAGGTAATCACCGAAATAACGTGGCATGTACTGGGGGTAATTTTTCATTTCCTTACGTATCCACATCTCCAGCGCTTCATCACTGATATTGAATTTTTCGAAGTATCCCTGCGGCGCATGACCGAAGGAAGGTTTACGGAATAAACCCCATGCCAGTGCGCCACCAGGCAGCGCTACACCCTGTTTATTAATAGTGGTTTCTGCAAAGCCATAATCACTATTGTTATCATAAGCGGCGATCTGACCATCCTGTTCTACATAGAATTTGAATGCTACAAACGCACAGTTCTCCGGCACTAAATATTTTGCATCATAGGTGCCATTGTGCAACTGCAGGTTCACATCATCCAATCCCCATCTGTAGTTGCGATAGGTGTACACCATCCCACGGATATGCTCCTTTCCTGCCAGCGGACCGCCAGCGGGATTGTAATGAATGGTCAACGTATCGCCAGCTACGGGCACACCACTTTTTTGTAACCTGCTGCTATCTGTCTGGCTAAAGCCAACACCTGGCACCGCCAGCATCATAGCCAGCGCACTGATCCATGTATACTTCATTGTTGGGTTGTTTGTAAGGCGTACGGGAGAGAGCTGTGACACTCTCCCCGCAACACCTCATTATGGTTGGTTTTTGTTACTCTGGATTTTGTTCGATCTCTGGATTTAACAGGATATACTTGTTGCCAATCGGGAAAACATAGCGATTGCTGTTTGGCAATAATGTAGTGGTGACACCTTTAAAAGTACGGGATATTGTTACCTGGTAGGCCGCATCTTTGTTCAGGCGTTTCTGGTCAAACCATCTGAGACCTGTACCGAAAAATTCTCTTCTTCTTTCTGCGATCACGAGTTGCATCGCGTCTGCACCAGTAGCTGCATCTACAGCTACGTAGTCGGTAGTAGCAAAACGTTTTTCGCGGATGGAGTTGATCATACTCACAGCAGTGCCGGCATCATTTGAGCGGGCAGCTGCTTCAGCTATGATCAGCATCATTTCAGGCACGTTTGGCCCCTGATAGAGTGGATAGTACTCACGTGTATACATATAACGGGAGTAGCCGTAACCATTGAATGTAGGACTGAAGTTACTACCTGGTCTTACGAACAGTTTATAACGGAGATCCTTCGTACCCAGCAATGTGAGCAACGCTGTATCCAGCTGCATACCCTGGTAATATCCATTGCTGACCTTAGAGAAGATCACTTCAGGATCTTTCAGACGCTGTGGAAAGCCGGAAGTACTGGTCTGGTAATTACGCAGGTCAAGCAAACCATTCTGCAATGCCAGTGCCTGTTCTGCATAACTACGCGCTTTGTCAAACTGTCTTATGCACAGGTATACCCTTGCCAGTACAGCATATACACCTGCTTTAGATGGACGGGTATTGTAGTCCGGCAAAGATGGCAATGCATCTACAGATGCCAGCAGGTCAGTCAGGATCTGGTTGTATACAGTCTGTACAGAAGCCCTCTTCAAACTCGCGTACATATCAGTAGATACCACCATCGGGATACCCAGGTCAGCAGAAGCTGTTGTACTGTCATACTGTTTACCATAGAGATTTACCAGTACCCAAAAGGTATATGCACGATGTACCAATGCTTCAGCATAAATCTGCTTTTTATCGGCATCTGTACCTTTTGTACTGTTCAGCACACCTTCCAGCGTCAGGTTACAGTTGTAAATGGTTTTATACATTTTATCCCAGTCAGCATCAGATTGTGAATCTGACCAGTATTGAGATTTCCATTGATAAGCATTGTAATTGATATCAGTCATCTGGATCTGTTTGTTCGTATCCAGGAACCGGGTATCATCATTGGAATAGGTAGCCAGACCAAAACAGTTCTCCATTTGGCTGGAGTTATCCATCAGCGCCCTGTAATCACTGGTATAGGTCAGCACCCGCTGTCCTACCTGATCGATCTCCACGTATTTGCGGCAACCTGTTGCTAACAGTGCAACCGCTATATAGAAAATTACTTTTTTCATTAGAATGATGCATTAATGTTAAACAAATAGCTGGTCACCGGGGGCGCACTGTAAAAACTGCTGCTGACGTTCAGGTACTGCGGATCATATTTCTCCTTGTTCGCTGCCCATATCATACCCAGGTTACGCACATTGCCACTGATGGAAAGGCTCTTGATCACCTTCTTAGGCAGCATGCTTTGTGGGAAATGATAGCCCAGTGAAATCTGCTGCAGGCGGATATTGTCGCCACTTCTTAACAGCTTATCTGAGTATTGATAACGCTGGAAGCTGTTATAGTTAATGTTGTCGAGGCCCGGTACGATAGCAGTCGCCTCGTCGCCTGCTTCACGCCATCTCTTTGCAAAATCTTCCTGGCGACCCAGTACACCATAAAAAGAAGAGTACTGAGGATAACCATTCACTGATGGTTTCATAAACTTACCACCCATGTAATAAGTAATCTGTACCTGCAGGTCAAAATTCTTATACCTGAAGTTGTTCAGGAATCCCCCGTAGTAAGGAGCAGCTTTCACACCTGCATATTTCAGGTCATCTTTACTAAAAGTGCTTGGAATCGCTTCTGTACTTTTGATGATATTATTATTCTTATCATAGATCTGCGTCTGACCGGTTTCATCCAGGCCTGCAGAACGGTATACAAACTGAGCTCCGATTGGATAACCATCCAACGTCTGTGAACCGCCTAAGAGAGCATTCACAGTAAAATTGTTGTAACGGCTGTCTGTTACCTTATTAGTGCTGTAAGCAAAGTTGATGGTAGAGCTGTAGGTCATATCTTTTGTATCCATCCAGGTGGCAGTCAGCCCCAGGTCAATACCATGGCTCTGGAGTTTACCTGAGTTGAAGGACAAGTAAGACCATCCATAGGTAGAGTTGTACGGTTGGTTCACCACAATACCATAGCTCCATTTATGATATACATCGATGCTGGCAGTGAGGCGGTTGTTGAACACGCCGATATCCAGGCCACCATTCAGGGTGCGGGTAGTTTCCCATTGCAGCTGCTGGTTAGCCGGATTGCTGACAGTAGCTGTTGGCAATTGTGTATTATTATCAGTAGAACCGAGGGTAATGACGGCATTATTATAACCGGCCAATGGAACGGAACCACCTGTACCGTAAGTCAGCCGTACATTCAGGTTACTCAGCCAGCTGAATGACTGCATAAAGTTTTCCTGCTGAACGTTCCATTTACCTCCTATAGACCAGAAAGGTTTTGCACGCTTGCGGCGATCAATACCTAACAGGGTATAATCATCAAAGCGGGCACTACCAGACAGGTCATACTTCGCTTTGTAATTGTAAGCCACATTACCAAAGTAAGACAGGTAACGGTTCCTTTGCTCTGTGATCGCACTCAGGTTATTACCAATCTGCTGGGTGTACCCATACATCGTATTGTAGTAGGTAGTGGGATTGATGGCCCCAAAGGTATTGGCATCCTGATCATATCCATAACGGGTACTCGCATCACCTTTTGTATACGTCTGGCGGATTTCAGAACCTGCCAGCGCTGTAATGTGGTGATAACTGTGAATGGTTTTATTGAAATTCAGTTGTCCGCGCAGTGCATATTCACTGTTCATAGACTGCTGGATATAATAAGTACCACCGTAAGGAATACTATACACTGGTCTGCCCGTAGTAGAAGATATAGTAGTGAAAGTATTCATATTCATACGACCCACATAGCTGTCTATTTCATTGATCGTGGTCATGTAATTGTTATAACGCTGATACTGACCAGATACATCTGCTGTCAGCCATGGCATGATCTTAACATTGATACCGGAATTGAAACGGGCAGTATTGGCAGTACTCTTGTTATTGCTATAGTTTAACTCCTGGATAGCGTTATAGGTAAAGGGAAGATAACCAAGTTTCGTCAGACTGTCCGAAAATTCCGGACGGAATTTAATAGAACGTTGTATCAGACTACCATCGCTGTTTACCAGCATATCGTATGGACGAAGAGATGTGGTAGTAGCACCCAATGCATCTACTGCGGCCTGGTTCGATTTTGTATTAGCAATCTGGTAGGTAAAACCTGTGCTGATCGTCACCCTGTTGTTCCACAGTTTATTGGTGAGGTTGGCTGTCAGGTTAGTATTGTCAGCATTGTTACTTCTATAAATTGGATTATCCCTGTTATGGTTGGCAGAGATGTAATAAGAATTGACATCATTACCACCGGAAATAGACAGGTTATACTGCTGGGAAATTGCTTTGCGTAACAGGTATTGCCTGATCTGTCCTTCATTATTGCGTTTAGATATTTCATCGATGGCAGCATCGGCTTCTGCCTGTGTCGCTTCGCCACGCTGTACTTTGAAGAGCCATTCCTGCACTTCACTTGGATTACTTGCATACAAAGGATCATAGTAATTACTCTGTTTGGCATCTGTAATGAATCCCTTGTTCACCAGGTCTTTTTCCAGGTCTACATACTGAGCAGTGCTCATCCAGTGCATTTTGGAGAATTTAGGCGCAGACGCCACACCAAAGGTGGAAGAAAAGTTCAGCGTAGGTAACCCTTTCTTACCGTGCTTGGTGGTGATCACGATCACACCATTCGCACCTTTTGCCCCCCATATAGAAGTGGCTACCGCATCCTTGAGGAAAGTGATCTGGTCAATATCTTCAGGGTTGATTTTAGACAGCACAGTATTGTTGGCCATCTGGGAATTACCAATAGAGGTCAGTCTTTGGTTATCACCGATAGCAATCATGGGGAAACCATCTATCACCACCAGCGGTTCTGAATTAGTAGCATAGGTATTGGTACTTCTGATCTGTACAAGACCGGTGTTCACATCTATTTTCACACCTGGTACCTTACCTTCCAGTCTTTGCATGATATCAATAGTAGGTGTAGTTGCAATTTCTTTTGCAGTGATCACACCATAAGACCCTGTCGCTCTTTCTTTGGAAATCGTCTGATAACCGGTGCTCACACTCACAGTAACTTCATCTACATTCACCACCTGTCTTTTCAAAGCAATATCCAGTGTTGTGCTGTTGGTGATCTTTATCTCCTGTGGCTCAAACCCTACGTAAGTAATCACCAGCACATCACCCACTTTAGCATTCAGGTCAAAATACCCTTTTGAATTGGTGATCACAGACACGGGGCCATTCTTCACCTTCACAGTCGCGCCTTCCAGAGGTAATCCACCAGCCTCGTGCACGATACCTTCTACAGGTACAGTACTGATCACTTCAGGTACACCCGGCAGTTTTATCTTCTTACTCACGAAGATCGTCTGCTCGCGGATCAGGTATTGCAGGGATTGATTTTTG
>Ga0316604_10003306_pt1 | contig 11433 bp, 14 predicted proteins | sample OWC_soil_day20_C_FD_207650 | JGI IMG/M metagenome (GOLD analysis project Ga0316604, IMG submission 207650) | Wetland soil microbial communities from Old Woman Creek delta, Ohio, United States - OWC_soil_day20_CT | ecosystem: Environmental > Terrestrial > Soil > Wetlands | place: USA: Ohio... | reverse complement strand
ACCGGTTTTTTTGTCCAGAATGCAATTCGGCCGGAATTGAAATTTTGTCAGGACGTGAATTAAAAGTAGAACACCTGGAGGTTGAGTAGATGGAAATCAAGGTAATGGCGAATATTCTGGATAAAAACGATCAAATTGCAAACTCGGTCCATGAACGGTTAACCGGGCAGGGGATCTTCGTATTGAATTTAATGGGTTCGCCGGGGTCGGGCAAGACATCCTTGCTGGAACAAACCATTTCTGCGTTGAAAGAAGAGATCCGCATTGCGGTTATTGAAGGGGATTTGTTTACTTCCAAAGATGCGGCGCGGATCGAGGGGCATGGAGTACCGGTCATCCAGATCAATACCGGCGGTGGATGCCATTTGGATGCGGATATGGTACAGAGTGTTATTGACCGGCTGGAATTAAACAAACTGGATCTTATTGTTATTGAAAATGTGGGCAATCTGGTTTGCCCGGCGGAATTCAATATTGGCGAAGATGCCAAAGTAACGGTATTGAGTATCACCGAAGGCGAAGATAAGCCGTTAAAATACCCGTTAATCTTTAAACAAGCGAGTGCGGTTCTGCTGAATAAAACGGACTTGCTGCCGTATACTTCGTTCGATATGGAAGCTGCGGTGGAAGATATTACCGGTCTAAATCCCCAGGTTACCCTGCTGCCGGTATCTTGCCGCACCGGTGAAGGGCTGACCGCCTGGTATGATTGGTTGCGAGCGCAGGTTGCCGCTAAAAAACAATAGAAAACAACTGGAAAGAAAAGTTTCCGATCGTAACAAAAAGCTTCCACCGACTGGAAACTTTTCGTTACGATTTTTTTTAGTACACCAGAAAGTATAACATTTTCCCCTTCGCACAGACTGTAAGATCCCTTATTCAGGGATCAACAGTCTGTAGCTCGAAATAAGTGCGACTAATCTTCCGATGAATATTTCATCAGAAGAAAGTCTTCTATATATGGTGTACATAAGCGCAAGCCGGGTTTTCTAATAACCGCTTCTTTGCCCTTCCAGATACTTGCTTTACGCTGGCTTTATTTTTGGAAATGGTTGGCATGTTTTATGCAAGTACAATTTGTGAAACGTTGTTACTGTGTATTGGCTGCAGTGGTAAACAAATGATAGTAAGCGGAGGGATGCTTTTATGATTATCGGAGTGGCAAAAGAAATCAAAGACAATGAGAACCGGGTGGCATTGACACCGGCCGGAGCGGAAGCGTTGCATAAATCAGGACATACCATTTTGTTGGAACATAACGCGGGAGTTGGCAGCGGTTTTACGGATGAAAGTTATTTGAAAGCCGGAGCCCAAGTGTTAACGGATAAAAAAGATCTTTTTTCCCGGGCGGAAATGATTATGAAAGTAAAAGAACCTTTGCCGGCTGAATATGACCTATTCCATGACGGACAAATTTTATTTACGTATTTGCATTTGGCTCCGGAGCCGGAACTGGCCAAAGCGTTGCTGGCCCAGAAAGTAACCGGTATTGCCTATGAAACCATTACGGGTCAGGATCATTCTCTGCCGTTGCTTTCGCCGATGAGTGAAGTTGCCGGCAAGATGGCCGTCCAAATTGGTGCGCAATTACTGGAAAAACCGTATGGTGGAAAAGGTGTGCTGCTTGGCGGCGTGCCGGGTGTGGAACCGGCCCAGGTTGTGATTGTTGGCGGCGGGATTGTTGGCACGAACGCGATCAAAGTAGCTGTGGGAATGGGGGCTCAGGTGGCCGTTATTGACCGCTCGGCGGCTCGGCTGCAGTATTTGGATGATTTGTTCGGCGGCCGGGTGATTACCATTATGTCAAATAGCTACAACATCGCTTCCTGGGTTAAAAAAGCCGATTTATTGATTGGCGCGGTCTTGGTACCGGGTGCCAAGGCGCCGAAATTGGTGACGGAAGAAATGGTGAAAACGATGGAGCCGGGATCCGTTATTGTTGATGTCGCCATTGACCAGGGCGGTTCGGTGGAAACTTGCGACCATGTCAGCACGCATAGCGATCCGACGTATATTAAATACGGCGTTGTCCATTATGCAGTCGCCAATATTCCCGGCGCAGTGGCCCGAACTTCTACGTTTGCCTTGACGAACGCTACGCTGGATTATGCATTGCAAATTGCCAATAAAGGGTATCGCCAAGCGTTGCTCGATAATCCCGGACTCGCTGCCGGACTGAATGTAATCGGCGGAAAAATAACCTATCAGGCGGTTGCCGATGCGTTGGGTCTGGATTATACGCCAATCGATAGAATCCTCCGCTAATTAATTTTTCAGCCAATAGAAGGATCTTTTTCAACAGCCTTTAGCCGGCCGTAATCAACGCCGGCTTATTTTTTTTGCCAAAAATGGTTATGCTTCTGGCGGAATTTTACGATATATATTAATATAAAGACTATGAGTCCGCAAAACAAAGAGGGGGACTTTGAATGGCGCAAAGGCGGGGCCGCGGAAATGGGGGCGGCCATGGCAATTCGGAACGGTGGTTGCTTACCTATTCGGATTTAATTACACTTTTAATGGTTTTTTTTGTTGTAATGTACGCAATGAGTTCGGCCGATACCAAGAAATTTAACGCCCTGAAGTCTTCCTTGCAGAGCGCTCTAAAGACGGAGGGGGCAGGAACCAATTTAATCATGGAGTATTCCGGTGATCGGCCGATTAATAAGCCGGTGCCGCTTGACCAGGTAAAGGATGAAATGACCGAGTTTCGTGATATCATTCATAAATTGCAGGCCACGATTCCTAATCCCAAGGACGTAGCGATTTTTATTGATGAACGCGGCTTAACCATCCGGTTTTTAGACAGCATTTTGTTTGATTTGGGGAGCGGCGAGTTGCGGCCGGGTGCCCTGCCGTTACTAGATGCGGTTGGGACGGTTTTAAAAAGTTCGGACCATTTTACTCGCGTGGAAGGTCATACGGATAATTTGCCGATAAATACGCTGCAATATCCTTCCAACTGGGAACTGTCGGCGGCCCGCTCCATTACAGTGACCCGGTATCTGATCCAACGGCATGGATTGGATCCGCACCGCTTATCTTCCCTTGGCTATGGCGAATACCATCCGCTGTATACGAATAGTTCGGAAGAAAACCGGTCTAAAAACCGGCGGGTGGATATTGTTATATTGCGTAGTGAACGATCCGGCGGCGAAGTGGCTGGTAATGTAGCCGGATCAAAACAAATCCAATAAGGAAATCAACGGAATGGCGGGGTGCTTTTGTGACTGAACTTCAGGAGTGGGAGCTTTTCAAACAAAAATTATTTGCGAAATCGTCGATCAACCTCAACGATTATAAACCAGCGCAGATGCAGCGGCGGATTACTAATTTTCTGCATCGAAACCAAGCAACAGGCTATATCGATTTTTTTCAAAAAATTGACAAAGATGCTAAACTGTACAAATCGTTTGTTGACTATCTGACAATTAACGTGACAGAATTTTTTCGTACCCCGGAAAAATTCAGCGATTTGGAAGCGGTTGTACTGCCGGAGTTATTGGCGAAACGGCAGCGACTCAATATTTGGAGCGCCGGCTGTTCCATTGGCGCGGAACCGTATTCGTTGGCAATGTCACTCGAGCAACTGACGCCAAGGGCGCAACACCGTATTTTGGCTACGGACCTGGATGCGGAGATCTTGGGTAAGGCGAAACTAGGGATTTATAGCACCAACGAGTTGAAAAATGTGACTTCGGACCGGTTGAAACGGTATTTTTCTGTGCATAATGACGGCTATCAGGTGCAGGACACGATCCGGTCAAAAGTGGAGCTGGCCCGGCATAACCTGTTATTGGACCCGTTTGAAGACGGTTTCGACCTCATCCTTTGTCGGAATGTAGTAATCTATTTCACCGAAGAAGCGAAAAATACGTTGTACCGCCGCTTCTTTAAAGCGTTGCGCCCAGGCGGGGTATTGTTTGTCGGCGGGACGGAAGCCATCCTGAATTTTCGGGAGATGGGGTTTGAAAGTTATCTGCCGTTCTTCTACCGCAAACCAGCAATAGGTTCATAATTTCATAAAACACAACAAAAGCCTGAAATCAACAGTACTGTCGATACAGGCTTTTCTCCCAGTATAGGTTAGGTTGCTTGTAAGTAAGCTTTCCAAATAAAAACATTGGGGGGAATAATACGATGAGACTCCAAGATAAAGTAACAATTGTTACCGGTGCGGGGCAAGGAATTGGCAAAGGGATCGCAATGAGATTCGCTTCTGAAGGCGCAAAAGTTGTCGTAGTTGATCTCAACTACGATCATTGTGCAGCCGTTCAATCGGAAATAGAAGCAATGGGCATGACCGCAATTGCCATCAAATGCGATGTTTCCAAGCGCGCAAAAGTGGAGGCTATGGTTGAAGAGGTTGTTCGGATGTTCGGAACTGTTGATATTCTGATTAACAACGCGGGCATAACGCGGGACGGATGGTTTATGAAGATGACCGATGAACAATACGATGCAGTTCTGAATGTAAACTTAAAATCCATGGTTTTATGCGCGCAAAGCGTGTTAAAACACATGATACCGCAACAAAACGGTAAAATTGTTAATATGGCATCTATTATCGGGGAAATGGGCAATGCTGGGCAGACAAATTATGCTGTGGCTAAAGCGGGCGTTATCGGGTTGACAAAAACATTGGCGAAAGAGTTTGCCAGCAAGCAAATTAATGTGAACGCTGTATCTCCAGGGTTTATTGATACGGAAATGACATTGAAAATTCCTGAAAAAATGAGGGAAGATATTTTAAAAACAATACCGCTGGGCCGCAGCGGAACACCACTAGATATTGCCAATGCCTGTCTGTTTTTAGCGTCCAATGAAGCGGATTATATTACAGGGCAGGTGCTTCGGCTTAACGGCGGTACGTTAGTGTGAGCCATCAATAAAATTTGACGAAACGTATTGACAGCCCCTTGTCGAAACTGTTATAGTAAATTACAAATCACAATATATTGCGATCATCAATGACCAGGAAGAGTACACATAGCAAGAGGGTTTCAGCGAACCGGTGGTAGTGAAAGTCCGGTACTGCTCGATATGTCGAATGGGCCTGGGAGATACAGTCCGATCCGCATTGCGGGGTAGGCGCTGTCGGGGTTCTTCCGCCGTTATCAGGAAGCCGGTATCGGAACAATTGGTTGTTTCCCGTATCTGGTATGAGCCGGATTGCCTTTGGGCAATCAATCAGGGTGGCACCGCGGGTTAACCCCTCGTCCCTAGTAATTAGGACGAGGGGTTTTTTGTATTTGCACACACATATTGAAAAGGAGGAGTACAGTATGATGAACAATGAACAGGAATTGACAAATGTCACAGTCGCGCAGGGGGGTAAATACCGCTGGTTGACGGTTACGGCCCTGTTGTTGGCGATTGGAGCAATTTTGCGCTTGGTAGCACCGAGCATTGATGGGATTACACCAAACTGGATGATTGCGATGTACTGTATTGCCATTAATCTGACCAGGCCAACCATGGGCCAGGCGATGGGCATTGGCTTGGTGGCCGGCGCAGTAGAAGTGCCCACCTCTAAATCGGCGTTTCCTTACGGTAATTTGGCAGCCGAACTGGTGGGGGCAATTGTCTGCGCGACAATCGTCAATCTGTCGTTTAACATGGTAATTGGCCGCTTGAATATTCGTCCGGCAGTCTGTGCGGCGTTGAGTACCGTTGCCAGCGGGCTGACTTTCGTAACCATCTTGAAAGTCGTTATGTCCCTGCCGATGAACGTATACCTTTATGGCATGCTGCCGGTTGTGTTTGGCGTCGCGGCGATTAATACGATTATCACGCAAATTCTTTATTTCCCGGCGCAAAAATTATTTGCCGGCAGGGAGGAAAAATAGTGAAAGCAATTTCTTTTGAAAACTTTTCTTATGCATATCCAAAAAGCAAAGTCGTATTGGATAAGCTTTGCTTTGATGTGAAAAAGGGCTCTTTTACCGCAATCGTCGGCCCCAGCGGCGCAGGAAAAACTACGCTTTGTATGGCTGCGGCAGGAGTGGTCCCGCATTATTTTGGCGGCCGTTCTGCCGGCTCGGTGGTGGTTCAAGGGGTTCGGACCATGGATAGCACAATGGGAGAGTTGGCAAAAGGCGTGGCTTTGGTGTTGGAAGACTATGAAAGCCAGTTGGTAGCCATGACGGTGGAAGAAGAAGTTGCCTTTGGCTTAGAAAATGCCTGTGTGGATCCGAAACTGATTTCTTCAATGGTTCAGGAAACTCTTCAATTGGTCGGCTTGGCCGGACGGGAACAGCAGGAAGTCGGAGGGTTATCCGGCGGACAAAAACAACGGCTGGCATTGGCGGGGGCTCTGGTTACAAAACCGGAGATCCTGATCTTGGATGAACCCGCTTCGGCGCTGGATCCGGAAGGCGCCGCCGAATTGTACGGTTTGCTTGGACGATTGAACAAGCAAGGGATGACCATCATGGTTGTTGAACATGAAATTGCCCGGGTATTGCCTCACATTGATCAACTTGTTTTGCTTCTGAATGGCAGTATTGCGGTTGTGGATCAACCGGAAGCGGCGCTGAGAAAAATGAACGCAGAAGGTTTATTTCAAGAAGCGATACCGCCATTGCTGGAATTGCGGTTTCTCCTGGAGAAAAGCGGCTGCCGGTTTGGGACATGGCGGTGTGAAGCGGATGCGGTGCGCGAACTGTCCGCTGCCCTGAAAGAAGCAGAAGAGGTGAGCCAAAGTGCTTGAAATCAAAGAGGTCAGCTATTGTTACCAGCAAGGAAAACCAGTCGTGGATAACGTGTCGTTAACGGTAGAGCCGGGAGAATTTGTGGCGATTGCCGGACGAAACGGCAGCGGCAAAACTACACTGACGCGACTGATCATGTCGTTGATTAAGCCGGCAAACGGTCAAATTATGTTGAACGGCGTGGACACGTCACGCCAGTCGCCGGGTGATATCGCCCGCCATGTTGGTTATGTATTTCAAAATCCGGATAGCCAGATCTTCCGCGATACGGTTGCCTCGGAAACGGCTTATGGGCCGGAGCAACTTGGTTTTACCGCCCAGGAAATCACAGCCTCTGTTGCAGAAGCGCTGGAGCGAACAGGCTTGACCGCTTTAGCGGATGCTTATCCCCGCAATCTGTCGAGAGGGCAGAAACAACGGGTGGCAATTGCTTCCGCATTGGCCATGAAACCGGATATATTGATATTAGATGAACCGACCAGTGGCCAGGATGCGGCCGAAAAAGAAAACCTCATGCGAATTCTGACGGACTTAAATGGCCAGGGGAAAACAATCATCCTGGTGACGCATGATATGGATATTTTAGCTCGCTTCACCAAACGGGCTGTGGTGATGGCTTCCGGTGTCAAGGTATTTGACGGAACGGTAACAGAGTTATTTGGCCAAAATGCAAATGTGCAAAAGTGGGGTTTGCGGGAGCCGGCGATCATGAATGTTTCCCGTAATTTAACCAAGTATGGCATTTCGCCGGAGTTAACGGCAGCGGAGTTTAGCCGGCAGATTATCGGAATGCTGCAGGGAGGAAGAGCCTGATGAACAAATTAGCACCACTGACAAAATTGATTTTCACGGTTGCGGTTTCTGTTTGGGCCATGCTGTTAACCTCTTTGCTTGGCTTGGGACTTTTGGCTGTTGCCCAGATACTGTTGTTGGCTGCTGTTGGCTTGTTGAAACGGACTTATAAAGGAATTTTAAGTTTAACGTTTTTTGCCGCATTGCTCGTTCTTATACAGTACGCGCTCGGCAGCAATTTGGAAGCGGCTGTGGCCGGCGGATTGCGAATGATTGATATGGCTACGGTGTTTGTTATTTTGCTGGCGACAACGAAAATGCAAAGCCTGACGACGGCGTTGGTCAGCCAGTGCCATGTGCCACAAGAGTATGCTTTTATGTTTACCACCGCGCTGCGGTTTATTCCGGATTTTTTGGCGGAAAGCAAAGCGGTGCGGGAGGCTCAGGCTTGCCGGGGCTATACCGGAAAAGGCAGTATTGTCCGAAGGTTCACTGCCTATTTGGCGCTCGTTGGTCCTTTGGTTTTGCGGGCGGTCAGCCGTTCCGAGACAATGGCTCTCAGCCTTGAATTGCGCGGTTTTGGCGCCGGGCGGCGCAGCTTTTCAAAGGATGTCGGGCTGCGGCTGCGTGATTATTGCACCTTAGCAGGGATGGTGGCAGTAACAGCTGGCTTTACGGCTGGGCGAATGATCTATGGTTGGTAATACTGGTGCATGGTAAAAAAGGCGTTAAATGAATTTTAAAGTTGTTAAATCAAATAATTTGTATATTGATGTTGTTGTATAATTATGCGTTTGTCAAAATAGGACTGTTGCATTAGGGATTAAATCATCCCTGGCGACAGTTCCTTTTTTGTCTTGAGCGCTTAACCTTTTATAAGGTTTGAGCACGATTTATTCTGGTAATGTAATGAATGAAATAGTAAAATTAAATTGCAGATGGATCTATCTCCGTTTATTTCTCTCCAAAAATAATTTATTCAACTGGAAAGGCTTTGAAATGTCAAGCTTTGAATAAAATGGTAAGGATGACAACAAGGACTGATGAAAAATATTGGGGGTGCAACAAATGTATGGGAAGGATAATTTTATTACAGTAAATGATATTGTCCGAACAACAGGCATATTGGAAACAAAAATTCAAGACTGGTTGACATTGTATAGCGATTTTTTTGTTAAACATCAGATAGATGGTTCAGTGAGATATGAAGCAGACAGCAGCATAAGATCCATAATGCTTATACTTGTCCTTACTCTTAAACATTCATCTAGTGAAAAGATAACGGAATTGTTATCGCAGTTACAGGAAGAAACCAAATCACAGAAAAAAACCGATGTCGCTGTTGCGGTGGGAACACTTGATAAACAGCAAATTAAGGAATTGCAGGACAGGATTGTAGCTTTGGAGCATGCGCAACTGGATGTAAACGAAGCAATAGATCGACACATTGATGAACGAGAAATCAAATTAATGGAAACTGTTAAGGATATAATTGGAGAAAAAAGGAAGAAATCATGGTGGAGCCTGCTACGGGGGAAATGATACGTGAAACAAAGAAATACGCCGAAGAAACTTTCAGAAAAATGGATGTAAAACAAGATGATATTCCTAATTTCACCAATGACTTAAATGCGAGCAAAAAAGAATAGTATCAAGAACAAAAAGATTTTCAAGAAATCGCGCAGAGAAGAAGGCGGACTGTGCAGTTATTGGCGGAAAAATGTGCACCTCCGTTCTATTGGCTGAATTGTGTGCAGTTTATTTTACTATTTACATACGAACACCATTTTTGCAAATGCGTTCTTATAATTGAAATTGTAACAAAAAATATGTGCTGTTGATTCGTTGCTATCAGTTGTATGTTCGACTTTTGTATGCTGAGGTTCTTATGAAACTGAAAAATATAATAGATAAAATATTTATATACCTTGAAAAACTGGGTTTATTTGGAGTATACTATAAAAAGAGACCGCTTATTGGCTTTAAGTTCATGTTTAGGAATAACATAATAACACGGGGTATTAGCTCAGCGGGAGAGCGCTTGATTCACATTCAAGAGGTCGCTGGTTCGAAACCAGCATGCCCCACCAGTAAATTCAAGGCTTTGTGGTTAATTCCACAAAGCCTTTTTTGATTTTTATGCCAAAAGTTATGCCTAGAGATTATTTTTATGCCTAATTTTATAGGTCATCAGGTATAGAACTATTCATAGTTTGGGCTGCTCTTAATTTCGATTCTTCGATTAAATGAGCATAATTATCTAATAACATTCTTGTATCAGTATGCCCAGAAAATCCTTGGGCTGTTTTAATATCAGTTCCTTGGTTAACCATTTCGGTAATAAATGTATGCCGTAAATCATGTACACGTGTTTCTTCTGGCAATCCTGCTTTTTTAAATAAGGTCTTGGCCGTTCTTTGGAAACTTCTTGGATTTAATGGTTTGCCTATTTTGGTACAAAAGACTAAGTTATTATCTTGATATTTTTCGGTACCCTTTTCCTTGTGTTTTTTTTCGGCTTTTTCTTTTTCTTTATCTTGCAGGTCTTTGTGTCTAATCAATACGTCTTTGACTTTTTCAGGTAGAGGTATTGTTCTTAACGAACTTTGAGTTTTTGGATCTTGAAACTGAAAACTGCTTTTAATTCGTACTAAGTTTTCGACAACGCGAATAGAACCTTCTGTTAAATCTACATTTTCCCATTTTAAAGCTAGTAATTCGCCCCGCCTTAGTCCTGTATAGAGATCAAGAGCAATTGCAGCGTAAAGACGATGTTTTTTGGTTGAAATAAGTAGTTGACTTTGTTGTTCCCGGCTTAATGGTTTGATTTCTGTTTTTTTAACTTTTGGTAGTTCGCAGTAATCTGCAACATTTTTAACTATTATATTATTTATAACCGCTTGTTTTAATGATGATCGTATTAAAAAATGTAACAAGATAATTACTCTAACAGATATGGTTTCGGTAGGATGTTTTTCTACAATGCGTTTTTTATTACCGTCCTCGTCTGTTATTTCTTTGGTACTAATAATCTTTTTTTCTGCTGTTTTGGTTGTCAAAAATGCCTGTACTTGGTCGGTTGTTAATTTTTGAATTGAAGTATTACTTATATTGTGAGGCAAAATATGGGTATTTATAAGATTTTCGTAATTGTCGTAAGTTGTTTGTTTTAAGTTTAGTTTCTTATATTTTTCTAGCCAATAAGTTAACCAGCCGCCTAAAGTTGTTCTATCGTTTTTAGGAAGTTCGCCTCTGTTGCGTTTATGTAGAAATTCAGTCTTTTTTCTAACGGCTTCTCTTTCTGATTTTGCTGAAATGGTTTTGCGTATTCTTTTGCCGTTTTCGTCTTTACCTAAATCTATTTGGCATATCCAATAACCGTCTTCTCGTTTGTAAATAGTTCCTTCCCCATGGCCTCTTCGACTTTTTGGCATATTATCGCTTCCTTATTTGTTATTCTTTTCTAAATTTAGTATAATCCTATTTATGCCAACATTCAAGAGGCTTAAATTATTACAACAATAAAATAAGCTCTTTATAGTATAATTATTTAGATAATTATGGTAGTTTTTGAAGGTATTATGCAATTGAAATAGAATAAATGAATTGAAACAATAAGGAATTCATAGAAACGGCAGAAAATTTTAAAGAAATGAGTGATTTTGAGGAGGATAGTAATGGCTGAAAAAATAGTATACCCTTTGATACCAGAAATTACTTGGTGGTCGCTACGGGCACAATTCAAAAAATCTGTTCCATCAAGTATTGATATCGCATATTTGGTTTCTGTCATAAAACTTGGTGTTTAATGCATAATAAAAAGGGACAAAGTTGCAAACGAAATTCCCCACTATTGCAGAGGTAAATCCTCGCTATTGCAAAAGGCCATTGCCAGCAATTCCAAAATCCCCTACCCTTATTGGTGACG
>Ga0316604_10003304_pt1 | contig 11439 bp, 9 predicted proteins | sample OWC_soil_day20_C_FD_207650 | JGI IMG/M metagenome (GOLD analysis project Ga0316604, IMG submission 207650) | Wetland soil microbial communities from Old Woman Creek delta, Ohio, United States - OWC_soil_day20_CT | ecosystem: Environmental > Terrestrial > Soil > Wetlands | place: USA: Ohio... | reverse complement strand
CGATGACATGTTTCCATTTTATTTTGGCGTCTGGAAGCACTTTGAAAATGATGGCGAACAACAGGGAAATGACGCCAAAAGTAAGGCACAGGTTGATCACATACACCAATACCATGGTCACTTCGGGGAGTAAACGGGCCAGTTGTTTACTAAATAACTCGATCAGACCGTTCAGCGCCAGGGATACCAGGAGGATAAATCCTAAGGAGATCACCATAGAGAAGGAGAGGAGGCGGTTGATGAGTATTTTGAGTATACCGTTTTTAGGTTTGGCTTTTAGCTGCCAGATAAAGTTGATAGAATCCTGGATTTCGCCGAATACACCGGTAGCGCCAAAGATAAGGGTCACGATACCCACTACGGTGGCCCAGGTAGAATCACCGGAAAGGGCGGCGTTTTTGATCATCTGCTGGATCTGAAGGGCGGCGTCGTTGCCGACAAATGAATTGATTTGTCCGTAGATGCTGCCTTCGATAGCCTCTTTGCCCAGGAATACTTCGCATAGTGTGATGATCACTATGAGCATGGGAGCGATGGAGAAGATCGTGTAGTAAGATAAAGCGGCACTGAGTTTAAGTACCTTGTCGTCCATAAAATCACTGAAGGTTTGCTTCAGGATTTGCCAGTATTTCTTAAAAAATCCGGGTTTCTGCATATAGTTGATTTAACAAAAAACCTGCCTAGTGTAATTTTTCATTTTCCTTGTGCCTGGTGGCATCGCGGATGTTCTTCTTTTCGAAGTTCTTTGTGAGTGCATCGGTCATGTCGATGCCGGTTTGGTTGGCGATGGTGAGGAGTACCCACATGACGTCGGCCAGCTCATCGGCGAGGTCTTTTTGAAGGTCGGAGGGTTTAGAGGATTGGTCACCATATTTGCGGGCCATGATACGGGCTACTTCGCCGACTTCTTCGGTGAGGATAGCCATGTTGGTAAGTTCACTAAAATAACGAACGCCTACTGTTTTAATCCAGTGGTCGATCTGGTCCTGCGCTTCTTTGATAGTCATGTTTTAGAAGTTGCTTATTGGGTTTGTTTTTGTATTTTCTTTTGTGTTTAAATGCCGAAAAAATGAGGATATCATAAATAACTTTTACCCAAATTTACCCGGGTACCTGATGGAGAAAATTTTCGTATAAGAAATTCTCAGCGCCATCGAGTCACTTATGACAACCTCATTTCTCCGGGCGGGTGGGCCTGCGGCCGGCATTTAGGATAACCAATGCCTGCTGGGCTTACCTTACATTCCTTTGATTTATTATTCCTTTGATTTTGTATCGATCAATATTGTAACTGGTCCATCGTTCAGCAGATCTACTTTCATATCAGCACCGAAAATACCAGTAGCCACCGGCTTGCCGAGATCCTGACTCAACTGCTGTATCATCTGCTCATACAATGGTATGGCTATATCCGGCTTACTCGCCCGGATATATGATGGACGATTCCCTTTCTTTGTCCCTGCGAACAATGTAAATTGACTGACTAATAGTATACCACCATCTACGTCTTTTACCGACAGGTTCATCACGCCCTCCGCATCACCAAATACCCGCAGATTGACGAGTTTATTACTTAACCATGTAATGTCTTCTGCATTGTCAGCATCTTCTATCCCTAACAGTACCAGCAAGCCTGTCTGTATACTACCCGTAGTCTGCTCGTCCACGGTCACAGAGGCCCTGGTTACCCGTTGTATAACTGCGCGCATAATATAATTGTTTAGTTACTCCCTGTCTGCAATCTCCATGATATCTTCTGCTTCCAGTTCAGGATAGAAAGTCTCAATTAAGAAATAATAATACAGGTATATCAGTGCAAGATAAAATATAAAGTAATCATTGAAAGCATATGCTACCGTCAATATATTCAATCCGATCACGATGTACACAAATGCCTTACCAGCAGAGAGTTTCAGGTAAGCACCTATTTTGAGTAAATATAAAAATGCAAGTATACTGATCGCCACCAGCCGCAGACCTGTAGGTACAAAGAGCATGGTATAAATATTATAACCTGTGATGACGATACCCAATACAATCATTGCAATACGTGCATACCGTCGCTTTGCCTGCAGGTAGCTCGCTGCATTTTTCATATGCGTTTCTCTTTTTTCAGGTGCTAAAAAACAATAAATGGCTGCACCAATATTTGCTACAGGCAACAAATGTAACAACAACACCCACGGGCTGTAATGCCCGATAGTCAAGGATCTGCCGGTAATCACATTGCGTAGCATAATAGCCCCAACATATAAAAAGAAGATAGACGAGATCATAAAGAGAATACTCATGGGCGTAGATTCTTCCGGCATCTGTTGTCCTTCAAAAAGCATACGCACACGGGTACTCAGGTCACCAATACAACCCATATAACCAAAGAACAATACCATCCACATAAAGAGGTATTCCCACCTGTTGTACACCTGTACCTTAGATGGAAGCCGCTCCATGAAATGACGCAGACGGTAACCGTTTTCCACCAGAAACAGGATGACATAATAACACAGCACTTTCATGTACAGTATGACCAATGCAGACGACAGGTACACCACCTCTTTCAAAGTTCCTGTGAAAGGATAATTACTGCTGAAAGGATTGCCCGTCTTTGGCAGTAAATAAAATATAGCGGTAGCCAGCAGCCCCGCAGAGAACTTATTTTCTATACCCATTAGATGATAATGGGTGGTGATTGCGACAATATAAGCCGCGAACAGGTTGAGGTGACCCAGTGCCCCGGCGGCGGCAGGGTTGCCATCCGGCAAATGGTTCATGAGCATATGCTGCAGAGAAAAAGCAATGCCCGATACCAATACCATGATAAAAAAGTCCTTCCAACGGCGGCTCACCACAAATTCCCAGCTTAACAGACCTGTAATCGTGAGTGTGTTGACTATATAACCCGGTGCGTGTGGAACAAAAAACAGCAGCCATGCAATGACGGCTATAATCCAGCCGGATTTCAGAACGCGGAGTTGAGCAGGGTTGAAAAATGTCATAGTCAAGGGTTTGGGTTTATGTATCAGTGCATACAGAGCAGACAACGGTTCATTCCGCGACAGCGAAACACGCGCATTTGCCTGCCCGGTCATTGAATACTTGTAATAATTGTACCTTTATTAAATTACAATAAACAGTTATAAAGAAAAGTTAATTTAATGGACCTCGATCTCACGCCCGAGATTACTTTCCGAACTGCACGCAGCGGAGGTAAGGGCGGACAAAATGTGAACAAGGTAGAAACTATGGTAGAGGGGTACTTTGATGTAGCAACATCCCAATTGTTAACCCCCGAACAGAAAGCCCTTGTATTAGAAAAATTAGCCCACCGATTGACGAGTGAAGGCCTGGTTCAGGTTAAATCGCAGGAGGAACGGACACAGCTGGGCAACAAGCAGCTGGTGATCAAAAAAATGAACGATCTGGTACAGAAAGCGATGATCAGACCTAAAAAACGCGTCGCTACCAAACCTTCCAGAGCTGCCAAAGAAAAGCGGCTAAATCTGAAGAAAATACAATCTGACAAAAAACAGCTTCGCCGGAAAGGGCTGGAATAGTTAATTTTGGTAAAAATACAGGGCATTGAGTAGTATTAAATCACTGGCAGGACAGACCATCTATTACGGCTTTAGTAACATCGCTAGCAAGTTGCTGAATTACTTTCTGACTCCCCTTTACCTGGAATTAATGACCCAGGCGGCATATGGGGAAATGTCTACTGTATATGCCTATGTCCCTTTCATGAATATTATTCTCACGTATGGGATGGAGACGGCCTTCTTCCGCTTTGCCAAGCAGGAGAACAAGACGCAGGTGCTGAGTACATCTATGTTTTCCCTTATTTTTACCACTATTGGTTTTACTATACTGCTGCTCCTGATGCGGGGAACGGTCATCAATTCTTACATGGGTTCACTTGGGGGATTGAAAGGGCATCCCTGGTTTTATACATGGGTGGTATTAATTATGGCATTTGATGCGCTCACGGCGATTCCTTTTGCCCAGTTGCGATTGGAAAACCGGCCTATCAGGTATGCCATGATCCGCCTGTCAGGTATTATTACCACGATCCTGTTCAATATCTTCTTTTTGGTCGTACTGCCTAAGTTTGCTCCTAATGTAGTGAATACCAGCAACCAGGTAGGGTTCATTTACATGAGCAATATGCTGGGGAGTGGGGTGACCTTATTACTATTTTTACCACAATTACTGAAGATAAAGCCCAACTTCGATTTCACCCTTTGGAAGAAGATCCTCAACTATTCATTGCCACTGGTCATCTTCGGGATGGCAGGTATGGTAAACGAAACGTTTGACAGGGCCTGGTTCCTGCCGGAATTCCTGCCAGGGAATAATATGGAAGTGAAGAAACAGCTGATCGGTATCTATGCCGCCAACTATAAACTGGCGATCCTGATCACGATGTTCATACAAGCTTTCAAGTTAGGGGCGGAGCCTTTCTTTTTTAAGCAGGCAGAGGGGAAAGATCCACAGCGAACGTACGCGAGGATTATGAAATTGTTCGTCATCCTGTTGTGTTTTATGTTCTTATTCGTGAGTCTTTATCTGAATATATGGAAGATCTTCCTGCGGAAACCAGTGTACTATCCGGGTATGAAGATAGTACCGGTGTTGTTGCTGGCAAATATGTTCCTGGGTATTTATTATAACCTGACTATTTGGTTTAAGCTGACAGACAAGACGAAGAGCGGGGCGGTTATTACCCTGATCACTGCGGCGGCTACGTTCTTCTTTAACTGGTGGTGGATTCCGATATTCGGTTATTTCGGTGCGGCGCTGGCTACCATGGTATGCTATTTTATACAGATGGCGATTTGCTATTCATGGGGACAGAAGCATTATCCTATTCCTTATCATTTGCCAAAGATTATCACTTATATAGGAAGTGCGGTATTGGTGTATTATGTGTTTGATTTACTAAACAGGACGATTTTGTCTCCGGGTGATGTGTATGCGGCAAAGCCGGGGAATTTGCTGGTGGCGACGGTGTTGTTTTTGGCGTATGTGTGGTTCCTGTTGAAAATGGAGAAGAAGGAGTTTGGGAGGTTGCCGGTGGTGGGGAGGTTTATTGCGAAATTATAGTTCTGGCATTTTTGCGTCCAGATGGGACAGAGCGAAGCTCTGTCCCATCTGGACGCGGTCCGGATTTTTTGGTGATTGGCTCAGCCAATCACCAAAAAATCCGGAGATTACAGGAACGGATTATGCTTCTTCTCATACCCTATCGTCGTCTCTTTTCCATGACCGGGCCAAACACTTACTTCATCCGGCAATACGAACAATTTCGTCTCTATACTGTTAATTAAAGTTTGATGATCACCACCAGGCAGGTCAGTACGACCAACACTCTGGTAAAACAGCACATCCCCACCAATCACAAACCCCTGCTTTGCGCAATAAAAACATACACTTCCGGGAGAATGCCCTGGTGTCAACAACACCTCCAGCTCATTATCTCCAAACTGTATCTTTTCCCCATCTTCAAAATACCTGGCCGGTGCCGGCGAAGCCTCAAAGGGTACCCCATACATCTGCCCTAATTCCGGTGAGCGCTCCAACACCACTGCATCCAGCGGATGGATCTCAAGCCCCACTCCATACGTATCAGCCACCAGTTTATTACCAAAAATATGGTCCAGATGACAGTGCGTATTCAACAAGCGGGTAACATTTAGTCCCTCTTTTTCGATATATGTTAGTAATTCTTTTCTTTCCGACTCAAAATAACAGCCCGGGTCTATAATTATACATTCCTTTTTTTCGTTTAAGAGCAAATAGGTATTTTCCTGAAACGGATTAAAGGTGAAATGTTTGATTTCAAGCATTGTTACCGATTTTTGTTACTTTTAATTAAGAACGCAATATTATCAATACTTTCTGTATGAACAGACTTATTACCAGGTTATTATTTACCGGTACCCTATTACTTGGCCCGTTTCTCCTCATGGCGCAGACCAATAGCGTGGAATTTGGACAGAACCGCATACAGCATAAGAACTTTAAATGGCGTTACTATCAAACCAGCCATTTCAATACTTATTTCAGCCAAAACGGTCTTGAGTTGGGGAAATACGTCGCTCAGGTTGCAGAAAAGGAGTTACCCCAGCTGGAAGAGTTTATGGAGTTCACCTTCCGTCAGAAAGTGAACATCGTTGTATACAATTCCTTTGGGGAAATGAAGCAATCAAATATAGGCATTGGCGTTGACTGGCAAAACACCGGTGGGGTAACCAAGCTGGTGGGGAATAAGCTGATAGTATACTTTGATGGCAACCATGAGCACCTGCGTTCCCTCATCCGCCAGGGTATTGCCCGTGTGATGCTTGAAAACCTCCTGTTCGGAGAAGATATTGGTGAGTTCGCAGGCAATGCAGTACTGATCGACTTTCCAAAGTGGTACACAGATGGATTCATTGCATATGCTGCTGAAAACTGGAACACCACCCTCGACGATCAGCTCAAAGATGCTGTACAGTCCAACAAGTATAAAAACTTTTACCAGTTCGCCTACGAACAACCTCTACTAGCTGGCCATGCGTTCTGGTATTATGTAGAAAGTAAATATGGTAAAGACGCTGTTCCTTACCTCATGTATATCTCCCGCATTAACAGGGGTCTGAAAAAAGGCTTTGAGCAGGTGCTGAACACCAAGCCTAAAGCTGCCCTGAAAGACTTCTTCGTATACAACACCAAGCGCTATCAGGACGATAACCGCCGCCGTCGCCAATCGACCAAAGGCCGTACCATTGCCGTGAAAGAACTGGGTAAAACCGATTACTTCCGCTTCCAGGCCAATCCTAAGAATGCCAGCTTTGCTGTTGTATCTTATACCAAAGGATTTTACAAAGTACAGTTGCAGACGGGTGAAGACAATCCTACCACCCTGCTGAAGAACGGTGTGCGTATGCAGGCAAACCAAATGGATCCTAACTACCCACTGCTGGCATGGAACCAGAAAGGTAACCGCCTCGCTATCGTATACGAATCAGAAGGCATGACCAAACTGATGGTATATGACCTGATCACCAAAACAAGAATGAAATATGACCTGAATAAGTTTGACAGGGTGATCGATATGAAGTACTTCTTCGAATTCGACAACTCACTGTTGCTCTCCGCTGTGAAAAATGGTCATACCGATATCTACGTTTACAGCATCAACAAGAATACGATCGAACAGATTACTAACGATGTATATGACGACCTCGATCCGTCTTTCGTAGCCTTCCCAGGTAAGAGCGGTATCATCTTCTCTTCCAACAGGCCTTCACCTACTGCCAAAGGTGGTGATACCACCCTGCCGGCAGGACATTACAACATCTTCCTGGTTGACAACTGGAACAAGAGCGCGGACAAACAAATCACCCAGCTTTCCAATATGAAATATGGTGATGCACGCAACCCGCTTCAATATAATACCACACACTTTACCTTTGTATCCGACGCTAACGGTATCCGTAACCGTTATGCCGGTTTCTTCAGGACAGAAAGAGCCGGAGTTGACTCCCTCTTCTTTGTAGGTAATGAGATCCTGCATAACCCGGATCCATTGGAACTGGATTCTGCCCTGCAGGAATATGGTGCCAATGCACCTGATAGTGTGATGGCGGTATCTATTACGAAAGACTCTACTTATACTTTCCCACTCAGCAACTATTCTTATGGTATTAAGGAAACAAGGGGCGCCGGCGATCAAAGCGAGGTTTCCCAGGTGATCCAGCAATATGGCTATAAGATCCTGCAGAAGCTGAAAGTAGATACCATTTCCCTAAAGAAGCGTAATGTGAGCGATCGCCCTACGGCTTATCGTGCGTATGTAATGCACCAGGATAGTATCCGGCTGGGACTGCCTACTTACAAAAGTCCACAGGCGCCTAAGAAGGATACAGTAAAACATAATGACTTCTTCCAGAGTGAGTTTGGCAATGAGCCGCAGGATACTACCAATAGAAATCTTACCGGCAACAATGCAACCGCAGATATGTCTGGCAATGGTAATCCGATCAAAATACCTATTGAGCCATTGCTGAAGAAAGCGAAGCTGCTGCCTTACAAGTGGAAATTTGCTTCTGACTACCTCATCCTGCAACTGGATAACTCTGTATTGGTGAACAGGTATCAGCCGTTTACCGGGCAGCCTTCTGGTCCGATCCAGTTGTCAGATCCGCTGAATGGTATGATCCGTTTAGGAGTGAGTGACCTGATGGAAGATATCAAGATCAATGGTGGTTTCCGCATTCCATCTTCACTGGATGGTACAGAGTACTTCCTCTCTGCTTCTTATCTGAAAAAACGCTTTGACTATAAATTCACTTACTACCGTAAGGTGGCGAAATATACAGGTACCGGTACAGATAGTTCAGGAACTGTGCTGATTGATTATCCTGCCAAGATGAAGACAAACCTGTGGCAGGTAGAGGTGAAATATCCGTTTGACGAAGCACGCAGCATTCGTCTGCAGGTAGGTTACCGTGTAGATAAGTTTGTGATTGCAGCTTCTGACCAGAACTCATTGAAATGGCCTGATTACCAGGACAAATATGTACTGAGCCGTTTGGAATATGTGTATGATAATACCATCAATCCTGCCATCAACATCTGGCATGGTACGAGGTATAAGATCTATGGTGAAGCATGGGCGAAAATAGCGGGTAATATCAATGAGGCGTTTGGAACAACAGATGCCACCGGCAAGGGTAGATTTACTTACAACATGGGGATCGATGCCCGTCACTATGAGTCTATCTATCGTAACTTTATCTGGGCCACCCGTTTCTCTATGGATGTGTCATGGGGTACCAGGAAGCTGTTGTATTATTTAGGTGGTACGGACAACTGGCTGAATCCTAAGATCAATACAAATACACCGGTAGCGACAAATGCAAGTTATGCTTATCAGACGCTGGCAACGCCGCTGCGTGGATATAAGCAGAATGCAAAGAATGGTAATAACGTGATGGTGTTTAACTCTGAGTTACGCTTGCCAGTGTTTGCAACATTCCTGCAAAGGCCGATTAACTCAGCGTTGTTGAGGAACTTCCAGCTGACACAGTTTATTGATATTGGTACAGCATGGAATGAGAAGCTGAGCTTTAAGGATGCGAATTATACTTATTATACTGGTAGTGATGGAACGATTAGTGTGAAGGTGAAAGAAGGTTTCCTTGGGCCGTTTGTAGGAGGATATGGATTTGGTGCGAGAACAACCATTGCAGGGTATTTCCTGAGAGTTGATGCGGGATGGCCGGCGATTGCGTTCTTTAGAGGAAGTCCGATCTGGTATTTTGGTATGGGAGTTGATTTCTGATTTTCCTGATAATATTGCAAATAAAAACGCTTTTGCCGCAAGGCAAAAGCGTTTTTATTTTAGGCGGGTCTGGCCAGCGGCCGGCTTAAAAGTAGGGGATGAAGATAAGCGCACCGACTATGATGGCAATGATGGCTGCGATTAATACGGCCCCTGCCGCTACATCCTTTATCCATTTCACGCGGGGATGATAGTCGGGTGCTACGTGATCCATTACCTTTTCCAGCACAGTATTTATCATTTCGGTGATCCAAACGATTCCTATCATGATGAGGATGGCAATCCACTGCATGTTTGTGATGCGGAAATAAAAGCCTGCACCAACAACGATAATCGTTGCAATGAAGTGCAGCAGGGCGTGTGGTTCAGAGCGAACAAACGCGATAATACCAGCAATCGCAAATCCAAAACTGCGCAGTCGTTTTTTGAGATAACTCATAGTTTTAAAGTAATCTTATTCATTACCCTTCAGCTCTTTCCATTTGATCTTACGGCTAAAGAACATTACGATAGCAAGTATAATGAATAATCCAAGGCTACCCATCAGTAAAGACAAGTCTTCGGCACGGAGAATGACATAAATGGCCCCATACAATATAACTAATACTCCACCAATGCCACTACCAACACGGAAATTGTTAAAGATACTTGCGGTGTATGCGGTGACAAGAACAATGGTCATACCACTTGCAATCAGGTAGGCAATACCGAAATTCAATTGTTCTGCCAGGGCGATTAATAAGGTATAGAAAAGCACGAGCGCAAACCCAATGAGGATATATTGTAGTGGATGTACATACAGACGCTGGAGTAATTCAATAAAGTAGAAAACAAGGAATGAAAGGCCGATAATGAGGATAGCGTATTTTACCGCGCGGGTAGATTGTTGATAGCCATCGACAGGCAGGAACAGCTTGATACCAAAATCATAGCTACGGAGGTTGACCTCATCTTTTGTGGTCAGAGATTGGGGGAAGTTGCGGTTCAGGTGAGATACCTGCCAGGCGGCGGTAAAGCCGGTAGATTTGACAACGGATTTCACAGGCAGGAACTGACCATCGAACTGGGGATTGGCCCAGTTGGAGGTGATATTGACCTGGGTAGTTTTACCAACAGGAGAGAAGTGCACCTGACCGGAGCCACGAAGATCAAGATTTATAGAAAAATTACCTGCCGTCCAGCCACTATCAGTTTTGGTCAATGGTATTCTTGCCTGCATCCCATTATTAAATACACTCTGGATGGTTACACCTGGAGAGAAGAGGTAGTCTTTGCCATTGAGCTGCATATTTGGTTGGTTACTGATACCTCTCATATCACTGACGCCTACAGCAATGACAGCTTCATTGATCAGCAATTTATCTGCAGGAATGTCTGTGGTAAGGGGCGCAAAGTTGCCACTCACCTGAAGATGAGAACTGTATACAACGGTTTCATAAATGCCACGGTGGCGCATTTCGGGTAGCAGTTCGCCATTGATGCTCAGTTTATCGGGCAGGAAGAGGGCGTAAGCGCGATGACCAGGGGTATCTAGATATGGAATGATGATAATAGGGCCGGTGAGGGTTTGGGCTTCGCCCCATTTACTACTGATTTCGGCCGTTGCTTCGTCACTACGTTGTTCTCTTTCCCTGATCAGGTTCATGATCATAGCAGTGGGAATGAGGAGCACGAGGACAAGGAAGCCGATGATGACGGCTTTGATAGCGTAAGCGTATCTTTTCATAAAGGAGTTTTTTCCAGGTAAAATATCTTCCCCTGGGGCAGGAGAATAGCTCTCCTGTCCTGCATTTGCAAGATGTTGATGTTCCATGATTATTTTCTTTTAAAGTGCTTTGAATTTCAAAGTATAGGGATAAAAAAAATTTACTCGATAGAGCGAATCATATTTTCAAGCGCAGCGAGGTGGCCTTTGAAAGCTTTTTCGCCTGCTTTGGTGATTTGATAAGTTGTATTTGTTTTGCGGCCGATGAAGCCTTTGTGCACTTTGAGATAACCGTTTTCTTCCAGTGTATTCAGGTGTGAGGCCAGGTTACCGTCGGTGAGTTCCAACATTTGTTTCAAATCGTTGAAGCTGACTTCCTCATTGACTATAAGAATACTCATGACACCAA
>Ga0316604_10003303_pt1 | contig 11439 bp, 9 predicted proteins | sample OWC_soil_day20_C_FD_207650 | JGI IMG/M metagenome (GOLD analysis project Ga0316604, IMG submission 207650) | Wetland soil microbial communities from Old Woman Creek delta, Ohio, United States - OWC_soil_day20_CT | ecosystem: Environmental > Terrestrial > Soil > Wetlands | place: USA: Ohio... | reverse complement strand
CGCGATGATTGAGTTTGGTCAAGCTGCTTCCCGCCGCATCAGTTGAAAGTGAACTTCGCCTGCCTTGCCGTGCCGCACCGTGCGCCAGTCGCCCAATGCGTCGATTTCATGCTCCGCCTCGACATAAATGGCCGCATCTTCATTCAGTACGCCGGGCAAGAGTGGCTCCAGGCGCGGAATCCAGCCTTTTTTGTAAGGCGGATCGAGAAAGATCAGGTCAAATCTGCTTTTGGACGAAGCCAAATATTGTAGCGCATCCCCGCGAATGATCTCCAGCGCCGCCGGTTTATGGAGTAATTCGCGGTTTTCATGCAGGGCGGCCAGCACGCGTGGCATCTGTTCGACCATGACGACTTTGGCGGCGCCGCGCGACACCGCTTCGAAGCCGAGGGCGCCGCTGCCGGCGAAGAGGTCGAGGCAGTGCCAGCCGTCCAGTTCCTGGCCGAGCCAGTTGAACAGCGTTTCGCGGACGCGGTCCGGCGTCGGGCGCAGGCCTTCGCTGTCCGGAAACTTGAGGACACGGCGGCGAAACTCGCCGCCGATGATGCGCACCGAGTTCAATCTGCGGCGACCGTCACGGTAATCAGTTCAGCCGGCCGGACATGGCGGGCAAAGGCCTGCCGGATCTGCTCCGCCGTCACCGCCTGCACCCTGGCCTGGTACTGGTCGAGGTAGTCGAGCGGCAGGCCGTAGAAGCCGATCGCCGCCGCGTTGTCGAGCAGTTTCTTGTTGCTGTCCAGGCGCAGCGGGAAGCTGCCGGTCAGGTTGGCCTTGGCGGCGGCCAGCTCGTCCGGGCTCGGGCCGTCCTTGAGGAAGCCGTCGAGCACGTCACGGGCCACCTTGATCGCGTCCTGGGCTTGCGAGCGCTTGGTCTGCAGGCCGATCTGGAAGGGGCCGGGTTGCTTGAGCGGCGCGAAGTAGCTGTACACGCTGTAGGCATAGCCGCGCTGGTCGCGGACTTCCTTCATCAGGCGAGAGACGAAACCGCCGCCGCCCAGCGTGTAGTTGCCGACCAGCAGCGGGAAGTAGTCCGGATTGCCGCGTTCGATGGCCGGCAGGCCGATGTAGATATGGGCCTGGCTGGCCGGGTGCGGCAACTTGGTCAGGCCGCCCTTCGGTGCCTGCGGCGGGGCCGGCAGGGGCGCGGCGCTGCCCTTGGGCAGGCCGGCGGCGAGCGATTCGGCGATCTGCTCGGCGTCGCTGCGCGAAATGTCGCCGACCAGCGTGATGCTGGCGTTGGCGGCGGTGTAGTAGCGGGCATGGAAGGCGGCCAGGTCGTCGCGGTTGAGCATGGCGACGCTTTCCGGGCTGGCTTGCTTGCCGTACGGGTGGTTCGGGTACATCGCCGCCCAGAAGGCCTTGCCGGCGATGCTGTCGGGGCGGGTCAGGGCTTCCTTGAGACTGGCGATGGTGCGGGCCTTTTCGCGTTCGAAAATGGCCGTCTCGAAACGCGGGCTGTGCAAAACGGTGCGCAGGATGTCGAGCGCCGGTTCGCGCTTGTCCCTGGCCGACAGCGTGCGCAGCGCGACGCTGGCGCGGTCGGTGTCGGCGCCGCCGCCGAGGTTGGCGCCGATGTCGGCCATCTGTTCGGCGATCGCGGTTTCATCGAGCTTGCCGGCGCCGAGGTCGAGCCCGGCGCGGGTCAAGGCGGCGAGGCCGGACTTGCCGGCCGGGTCGAACATCGAGCCGGCGGCGAAATCGACCTGGATGTCGAGCATCGGCAGGACACGGCTTTCGACGAAATAGACGCGGGCGCCGGAGGGCGAGACCCAGTGCTCGATCTTGACGCCGGCCAGGGCGACCTGGGTGGCGAGCAGGGCGATTGCTGCGGTCAACAGTTTTTTCATGGTCATTTTCTGTGCGGCCTCAGTGGCGGATGGCGACGGCCGGGCGACGGGGCTTGCCGTCCAGCGGCTGCGGCTCGAGGATGCCGACGGTCAGCGTGTCGTCGGTGAAGTATTTTTTGGCGACGGCTTGGACTTCGGCGGCGCTGACCTTCTGCAGCTTTTCCAGCATTCGCTTGAGTTGCTGGTAAGGGATGCCGGCCGATTCGGTCTGGCCGATTTCCATCGCCTGGCCGAACATCGAGTCCAGTTTGTACACCTGGCTGGCCAGCAGTTGCGCCTTGGCCCGCTTCAGTTCCTGCTCGCTGACGCCATCCTTCTGCAGGCGGGCGATTTCGGCGCGCAGCGCGGCTTCGAGGTCGGCCACGCTATGCCCTTCGGACGGCGTGCCGTGCAGGTAGATCATGCCCGGGCCGCGGGCCGTGGCGTCGTACTCGACGCCGATCGACTGGGCGACCTTGTCTTCGCGGACCAGTTTCTTGTTGAAGCGGGCGGCGTCATGGCCGTCGAGAATGGCGCTCAGCATGTCGAGGGCGTAAGGCTCGCTGTCCTTGTCGGCATCGCGCAGGATCGGTGCCTTGTAGCCCATGATCAGTACCGGCAGTTCGGCCGGCGCCTTGACGTTGACCCGGCGGGCGCCTTCCTGGGCCGGTTCGATCTGTTGCTTGCGAACGGGCAGGGCGCGCCCTTCGAGCGGGCCGTAATGTTTTTCGGCCAGCGCGAACACCGCCTGGTGGTCGACGTCGCCGGTGATCACGACATAGGCGTTGTTCGGTACGTACCAGGTGTCGTACCAGGCCTTGGCGTCGGCCGCCGTCATCGTTTCGAGGTCGTTCATCCAGCCGATGATCGGCCGGCGGTAGGGGTGGGCCTGGAAGGCGGTGGCGTTCATCTGCTCGAACAGCTTGGCCTGCGGATTGTCGTCGGTGCGCATGCGGCGCTCTTCCATGACGACCTTGATCTCCTGCGCGAATTCCTTGGCATCGACATTCAGATGGCGCATGCGGTCGGCTTCGAGCTGCATCATCTCGTCCAGCTTCTCCTTCGGCACCTGCTGGAAATAGGCGGTGTAGTCGCGGCTGGTGAAGGCGTTGTCGCGACCGCCGGCGGCGGCCACCCGCTTGTTGAACTCGCCCGGGCCGACGCTCGGCGTGCCCTTGAACATCATGTGCTCGAGGACGTGGGCGACGCCGGAGGCGCCATCGACCTCGTCCATGCTGCCGATGCGGTACCAGACCATCTGGACGGCGGTCGGCGCCCGCCGGTCTTCCTTGACGATGATCCGCAGGCCGTTCTTCAGCGTGGTTTCGTAAGGGTTGGCGAGGGCTGCGGTGAACAGCCAGGGGGCGAGCAAAACGGGAAGGACGTGTCGTATGCGCATGGGGAAACGGGTCTTTCTGCTAGAATTCGAGCCTGATTTTGCATCAATCCGGGCGGCATCTTAACGGCTTGCCGCTTGCCTGTCAGCAAGGCCTGAGACCCCATTCCCCATGTTCAGTTTCCTGAAAAAATCCAAGTCGACGCCGGAGACGGCCGCCGCCGCGCCGGCAACGCCCGTTGCCCCGCCTGCAGCGGATGCGCCCACCGCCGAGGCGCCCAAGCTTTCCTGGCGCGAACGCCTGTTCAAGGGCCTGGCCAAGACCCGCGCCCAGTGGGGCGGCAAGCTCAAAACCATCTTCTCGCGCGGCAAGGTCGACGACGAACTGCTCGAAGAACTGGAGACCCTGCTGCTGACCAGCGACTGCGGCATCGAGGCGACCCAGCACCTGCTCGACGAACTGAAAAAGGCCGCCAAGCGCGACAAGCTCGATACGCCGGAAGCGATCCAGCGAGCGCTGCACGATGCGCTGCTCGAAACCTTGCAGCCGCTTGAGCAGCCGCTCGATGTGAGCGGCCACAAGCCCTACGTCATCATGATCGCCGGCGTGAACGGCGCCGGCAAGACGACCTCGATCGGCAAGCTGGCCAAGTATTTCCAGAACCAGGGCAAGAGCGTCCTGCTCGCCGCCGGCGACACCTTCCGCGCCGCCGCCCGCGAACAGCTGGAAACCTGGGGCGAGCGCAACAACGTCACGGTCATCGCGCAGGACAAGGGTGATCCGGCCGCCGTCGTCTTCGACGCCATCTCGGCCGCCAAGGCGCGCGGTATCGACATCGTGCTGGCCGATACCGCCGGCCGCCTGCCGACCCAGCTGCACCTGATGGAAGAAATCGCCAAAGTTAGGCGCGTGATCCAGAAAATCGAGCCGAGCGGGCCGCATGAAACCCTGCTCGTCCTTGACGCCAACATCGGCCAGAACGCGCTGCAGCAGGTCAAGGCCTTCGACAAGGCGATCAATGTCACCGGCCTGGTCCTGACCAAGCTCGACGGCACCGCCAAGGGCGGTGTCGTCACCGCGATCGCCCGCCAGTGCCCGAAGCCGATCCGCTTCATCGGCGTCGGCGAGCAGATCGACGACCTGCGTCCCTTCTCCGCCAAAGACTTTGTCGACGCCCTGTTCGAATGATTGTTGCCAGTAATCTGAGCAAGCGCTACCCGGGCGGCTACGAAGCCGTCCAGGATGTCAGTTTCGAGATTTCGGCCGGCCAGATGGTATTCATCACCGGCCATTCCGGGGCCGGCAAGACGACACTGGTCAAGCTGATCGCCTCGATCGAGCGGCCGACCGCTGGCAGCCTGGTGGTCAATGGCCAGAACCTGTCGGCCTTGCGCCGCAGCGCCATTCCCTACGTCCGCCGGCATCTCGGCATGGTTTTCCAGGACCAGAAGCTGCTCTTCGACCGTAGCGCGCTCGACAACGTGCTGTTGCCGCTGCAGATCGTCGGCATGCCCCGCCGCGAGTCGATTCGCCGCGCCCAGGCGGCGCTCGACAAGGTCGGCCTGCTAGCCCGCGAAAAGGCCCGGCCGATTGCGCTGTCCGGCGGCGAGCAGCAACGCCTGGCCATCGCCCGCGCCGTCGTCAATCGACCGACCGTACTGCTCGCCGACGAGCCAACCGGCAATCTCGATGCCGATTCGGCGACCGAGATTCTCGAAATTTTCGCCGACTTCCACCGCGTCGGTGTCACCGTCGTCGTCGCGACGCACGACCAGAACTGGATCGAGCGCTATCACCCGAACGTCCTCCGCCTGGATCACGGGAGGCTGCTATGAAGGCCTGGTTCGCCCAGCATCAGGCGGCGCTCGCCTCGGCTTTCCATCGCCTGTGGTCGACGCCGCTCAACACGCTGCTGTCGCTGCTCGTCATCGGCATCGCGCTGACCTTGCCGGGGGCGGGCTACGTGCTGCTCGACAACCTGCGCGACCTCGGCCGCAACGCGTCCGGCGTGCAGCAGATCAGCCTGTTCATGAATGTGGACGCCAGCAAGAAGGAGGTCGGCGACATCGAAAGCCGGCTGCGCGCGGCCGGCGCCGGCAAGTGGAAATTCGTGCCCAAGGAAGAGGCACTGAAGCGGATGCAGAGGAGCGAAGGGATGGCCGAGATCGTCGCCAGCCTGCCGCGCAACCCGCTGCCCGACGCCTTCATCGTCGAGCCGGCCAATACCGAGCCGGAGGCGCTCGAAGTGATGCGCAAGGAAATCGCCGGCTGGCCGAAAGTCGCTCATGTCCAGCTCGATTCGGCCTGGGTCAAGCGCTTCGATGCCTTCCTGAAACTCGGCAAGCTGGCCTTGTGGATGCTCGGCGGCATCTTCGCCGCCGGCCTGGTAGCCGTCACCTTCAACACCATCCGCCTGCAGGTGCTGGCCCAGGCCGCCGAAATCGAAGTGGCGCGGATGATCGGCGCCACCGACGGCTTCATCCGCCGACCCTTCTACTACTTCGGCGCACTGCAGGGCGGCCTCGGCGGCCTGCTCGCCGCAGCGCTGGTGGCCGGGGCGGTCGGCCTGCTCGGCGGGCCGGTCGGCGACCTGGCGACGCTTTACGGTGGCAGTTTCGCGCTGAACGGGCCAAGCCCGCTCGATGCGCTGGTGCTGGCCTCGGCCGGCGCCGTGCTTGGCTGGCTGGGGGCCCAGCTGTCGGTCAGCCTGTCGCTGCGGAAGTTTGACTAAGCCGGTCGCGTCGATGGCCCGCCGCCTGTCCGGCGCGGGCGTCAGCCGACGTCAATTTCTCTGTACGGTGGCAGCGGCCGCCGTCGCCGGTTGCTCCACGGGCGGCAGCCCGGCCTTGCCGCCGGGCGAATTGCTCGGCATGGCGCAGACGCTGGGCCATCGCCTGCGCGACGGCAATTTCCCGCCGCCCTCGGAGGTACGCAAGACCGGTGTGCTGATCGTCGGTGGCGGCATTTCCGGCCTGTCGGCGGCTTGGCAACTGGCCAAGGCGGCGGTCGACGACTTTCTGGTGCTGGAAATGGAAAACGAGGCCGGCGGCAATTCGCGGGCCGGCCAGTCGCCGCTTGTCGCCTACCCGTGGGCGGCGCATTACCTGCCGTTGCCGGGGCCGGAGGCGACGCTGGTCCGCGAGCTGTTGGCCGAGCTGGGCGTGCTGCAAGGCGACCCGGCCGCCGTCAAGCCCGCTTACGACGAGCGCTACCTGTGCGCCACGCCGCAGGAACGGGTCTATCGCAACGGCCTGTGGGACGACGGCCTGCTGCCGCAGCGCGGTCTCGACGCCGGCGAGCGCGAGCAGCAACAGCGCTTCCAGGCCCGCATGGAGGAACTCAAGCAGGCGCTGGGCAGCGACGGCCGGCGGCTGTTCGCCATCCCGATGGAGCTGTCGAGCCGGGATCAGGCCTGGCGGGCCCTCGACCGCATTTCCTTCAAGCAGTGGCTGGACGACAACGGCTTCACGGCGCCGACGCTGCACTGGCTGGCCAACTATGCCTGCCGCGACGACTACGGCACGTGTCATGCGGAAACCTCGGCCTGGGCCGGGCTGCATTACTTCGCCTGCCGCAACGGCGTGGCGAGCAACGCGGCCGGCGACAGCGTGCTGACGGCGCCCGAGGGCAATGCCTGGCTGGCGCGCGGCCTGGCCCGTCATGCCGCCGGCCGCATCGTCACCGGGGCGCTGGTCGGGCGGATCGAGGAGGGCAAGACGAGTCTTGCGGTCGACGTGCTGCAGGGGGCAAAAACCGTGCGCTATGAAGCCCGTCAGCTGATCTGGGCCGCCCCGGCCTTCGTGCTGCCGCGCGTCTGGCCGGCGATGCCCGGCGCACTGCGGGCGGCGGCGCTGGCCGGCGACTATGCGCCGTGGCTGACCGCCAACCTGCACCTGTCCGACTTTCCCGAGGAACGGCGCGGTGCGCCGCCGGCCTGGGATAACGTTTTCTACGACAGCCCCGGACTCGGTTACGTTGTCGCCACCCATCAGTTGATCCGTCGTCGCCTGCCCGGCACCGTGCTGACCTATTACCGCGCCCTGCACGATGTGGCGCCAGCCGAGGGCCGGCGCCTGCTGCTGGAAACGCCGCGCGAGGCTTGGGCGGCTGGCATCCTGGCCGAACTGGAGCGGGTGCATCCGGATATCCGCCGCCTGACGACGCGGCTCGATGTTTTTCGCAATGGCCACGCCATGCGCCGGCCGACGCCGGGCAGCCTGTGGGGAGCAAATCGCCGCCGGCTGGCCGATTTCCGCAGCCGCCGCCTGACGCTGGCGCACGCCGATCTGTCCGGTTTTTCGCTGTTCGAAGAAGCCCAGTATCGCGGCGTGCTGGCCGCCAAGCGCGTGCTGGATAGGCTTTGAGTCAATGGCGCCGGCTTGACTGTCGTTGATGTCAGATGCATAGTGCCGCGTTTCCCGATGCCTCCGGGTGCCGGGTTTGTTCACTACGGCGAATAGGAAATGACGATGACTACTGCGTATGAAGTGGCGGCGGCACCAGGCATGAAAACGGTTTCGACAGGGTTGAAGACAGGTTTGCTGGCGCTGGTGCTCGGCCTGTCGGTGGCCGCCTGCGGCGGCAAGGGCGGGACGACGGACAACGTCAGCGGCCTGACCAGTGCCGGAAGTTCGGCCCTGAAGGCGGCGACCTTGAGCGATGCCGAGGTCAAGGACCTGTCCGACAAGTCATGCGCCGCACTCGACGCCCAGTCCAAAATCGCCGCGCCGAAGAGCAAGGAAGCGCTGCGCCTGGCCCGGATCGTCAAGGGCATGCCGCCGGCCGTCAATGGCGTGCCGATCAACTACAAGGTTTATCTGACCAAGGACGTCAATGCCTGGGCCATGAACAACGGCTGCGTTCGCGTCTACAGCGGCCTGCTCAGCCTGATGAACGACGACGAGGTGCGCGGCGTGATCGGCCATGAAATCGGCCACGTCGCGCTCGGCCACGCCAAGTCGTCGATGCAGACCGCCTATGCCGCCTCGGCGGCGCGCCAGGCAGCAGCCGCGGCCGGCAATTCGGCGGTCGCCGCGCTGAGCAATTCGCAGCTCGGCGAGCTGGCCGAAAAGCTGGTCAATGCCCAGTTTTCGCAGGTGCAGGAAAGTGCCGCCGACGATTACGCCTTCGATCTGCTGACCGCCGGCAAATTCAAGCGGGAAGGCCTGGTCAGCGCTTTCGAAAAGCTGGCCAAACTCGGCGACAACAGCAGCATGTTCAGCTCGCACCCGCCGTCCAGCGAGCGCGCCCAGCACATGCGCGAGCGCATTGCTGCCAAGAAGTAGACAAGGCGCTGCCGCGCCCGCTGGCGTGGAAGCGTTTAAGGCCGGGCTTCGCCCCGGCCTTTTTTCGCGCTGTTTCAGGCGACGCGGAAGCCGGCCACCGATTGGAGCAGGCCGGCCGACAGCTTTTGCAAGTCGCCGCTGGCTTGGCGGATATTGAGCGCGGTGACGCTGGTTTCCTCGACCATGTTGGCGATGCGTTCCATGCTTTGAGCAATTTCAGTCGAGGCGACGCGCTGTTCGCCGACCGAATTGGTAATCTCGGTGACGCCTTGCGTCGAGTGTTCGACCGAATCGCGCGACGAGAGCAGGGCGTCTTCGACTTCGCCGGCGAGCAGGCTGCTTGCCGCAATGGCCCGCTCACCGCTTTCGATGGCTTCCTGAACGGCGGCTGACTGGGTAACGATCGAATGCGTCACCGCATCGATGGCGCCAGCCGATTTGCCGGATTTTTCGGCCAGCTTGCGCACTTCGTCGGCGACCACGGCGAAACCGCGCCCGGCTTCACCGGCCCGCGCCGCCTCGATTGCGGCATTGAGGGCGAGCAGGTTTGTCTGGTCGGCAATGTCGCGGACTTCCTGGGTCATGCCGGTGATGGCGCGGGTGCTGCTCATGAATTCGGAAACCTTGGCTGAAATATTGGCCATGTTCCCTTGCAGGCGGCCGATTTCACCGGTCAGCTGGGATACCTTGTCCGAGCCGACTGCGGTACGGGCGACGCTTTCCCTGGCCTGGTTCTGGACCTCGCCGGCCGTTTCCGAAACCGAGGCGATGGCGACGGTCAGTTCCTCGACGGCGGCGGCGCTGCCCGAGACGGCGCTCGACTGCTGCTCCGAAACCTCGGCCAGCGCGGAAGAGGAACTCGACAGCTGAACGGCGGCGCTGGCGACACGGTCGCTCGAGGTGCGTACTTCGCCGATCAGTTTCTGCAACTGCCCCATCATGATATTGAAGGCGCCGGCCATGCGGCCGATTTCGTCATTCTGGGCACTATCGGCGCGGCGTGTCAGGTCGCCGGAAGCGGCAATCTGTTCCATCGTCTGTTCGAGCGCGCCGAGCGGTCGGGTGATGGAACGGACCAGCGCGTAGGCGAGGGCAACCAGGATGGTGATCGCACCAATCGCGAAAAGCGCCAGCCCGTTCCTGACGGCGGCGTAGATCGCCTGGGCATCGGCTTGTTCCTGCGCATTCAGTTCGGCCGTCAGCTTTTCCATGTCGCTGATCAGGGTGTCGATGGCCTTGGTCGGTTCGCGGTCGATGCCGCGGACCAGCTTGTCGACCAGGGCGGCAGGATCGGCTGCGTTGCGGTCGTACTGTTTTAGCGCCTCGCGATAGGCCGGGCCCAGGGTATCGAAGCTGGCGCTGATCTTGGCCAGATCGAGGCGATTTTCCAGCTGCAGTTTGCTCAGTGCCGTCCGGACATTGGCCAGGTCTTTGCGCACCGCACTTTCTTCCGTATCGAATCCTTTCAGGTGCTTGTCGAAGGCTTCCGGGTTCTTGCCGCGCAACAGGATGTTTTTCCATTCCTGGACCTGGGTCTTGAAGGCAACCTGGGCGGCGCGCGCCGAATCGACCGCCTGGGTGAGCGCGGCGTGCGTTTCGATCGCTTCGTTCAGTTGCGTGTGCAGGCGGCCGGCCTGAATGAAGGCGAAGACGCTGGCGCCGATCAGGGCGACGGCGACCAGTAACATCAGCTTTTGCTTGATTTGCAGGTTCATTCGAATCTCCTCTGTCGGTCTTCCGAGGAGACGTTAACCCAAAAAATCAGCCAGTGCAGCAGTATCTTGCCGCCGGCTTTGCTGAATTTCCGGTCAGTAAATCAGGAAGGGCTGATATTCCTTCTTCCAGCGTTCTTCATCGCTTTTGGCCAGGGTCTCGAGCTGCTCGGCCGTGCTGCTTGGGTCATCGACCCATTCGCGCAACAGCGGCGAGCCGTTGATCAGGTCGATGGCCAGCCGCTCGTGTTCGTATTCATAGGCGAAGTCGCGCCATAGCGGGTAATCCGGATAGAGCCGGCGGATCGCCTTGAAGGCCAGCGCCTGCAGCCGCCAGGGGCGGAACGCGGCGTGTTGGTAGCTGCCGTCCTCGACGTGGATCTGCAGGCCGTGGCACAACTGGCCGGCGTGCTTGTGGAAAGTCGGCTCGAACCAGCATTCGCGCAGCCGGCAACCGGTCAGCCAGTGCGGCGCGAAGGCGCGCATTTCGGCGAGTACGGCGCGGGCGTCGAGATCGGGGGCGCCGAACAGTTCGAGTGGCCGGGTCGTGCCGCGCCCTTCGCTCAGCGTCGTCCCTTCGAGCATCACGGTGCCGGCGTAGGCGCGGGCCATCCACAGGTTGGGGGCGTTCGGGCTGGGGTTGATCCAGGTCCGTTCGCCGAGCGGCCAGCCGTAGCCGGGCGCCGCCTCGGGCTGCCAGCCCTGCATCGCGATGACCCGGTAATCGACGTCGAGTTTGAGCGTGGCGATGAACCAGCGGCCGAGTTCGCCCATGCTCAGGCCGTGCCGCATCGGCATGGCGCCGGCACCGACGAAGCTTTCCCAGCCGGCGCGCAGGCTCAGGCCTTCGACCGGGCGGCCGGCCGGGTTCGGACGGTCGAGCACCCAGACGCTCTTGCCGTGCTTTGCGGCGGCTTCCAGCACGTAGCGCAGCGTCGTGATGAAGGTATAGATGCGGCAGCCGAGATCCTGCAGATCGACCAGCAGCACGTCGAAGGTCGCCATCATCGCCTCGGTTGGCCGGCGCACTTCGCCGTACAGGCTGAAGACGGGAATGCCGTGCCGCGGGTCGAGGAAATCGGGCGATTCGACCATGTTGTCCTGCTTGTCGCCGCGCAGGCCGTGTTGCGGGCCGAACGCGGCAGTGATGTTGAGGTCGGGTAGCGCGGCCAGCGCGTCGAGCGAGTGGGTCAGGTCGGCGGTGACTGAGGCCGGGTGGGCGAGCAGGGCGACGCGGCGGCCGGCCAGCGGGCGGCGCAGGTCGGGGTCGGCGAGCAGG
>Ga0316604_10003302_pt1 | contig 11445 bp, 6 predicted proteins | sample OWC_soil_day20_C_FD_207650 | JGI IMG/M metagenome (GOLD analysis project Ga0316604, IMG submission 207650) | Wetland soil microbial communities from Old Woman Creek delta, Ohio, United States - OWC_soil_day20_CT | ecosystem: Environmental > Terrestrial > Soil > Wetlands | place: USA: Ohio... | reverse complement strand
CGTGGGGGCGTAGCTCAGTTGGGAGAGCGCTTGGTTCGCATTCAAGAGGTCAGGGGTTCGAATCCCCTCGTCTCCACCACGACAAAATAGAGGACTCCGAGGCTGATGCTTCGGAGTCTTTTTTTTGCGTTTTAAATTTAGGCTATGGATTTGCTCCTTCAAAAAGGAATCATATTTATAAATAATGGTAGATACATGTGCAGGGTTATATGGAAATATGATGAACATATTGAAGTGATAGTTATTTCATTAAGTTGTCTTTTGTTGATATGGAACCGTGGGTCTTAATGGCTACGGAAAAAGGGCAAATTACCTATTAATCAAGAACTTAAAAGCCATGCACAGGGAAACCCTCTATCTCGATTCGCATTTTGTTATTGAGCGTGATGATGACCTACATTATATTCATGCGTATCACGCAAGTCGATTATTCCAACAGGTGTGGCAAAAGATTTGAACATACAACTTCCCGGCGCGGGCAAACAAAAGCCGGAAGGCGTGGAAAATCGGGCATTGCGGGAAAAAGTTAAAAAGCTTGAGGCTGAGGTTGAACTCTTAAAAATGTGTCGGCGTACTTTGCCAGCGACCACGGGAAAAGAAAGCGTTGATTAAGCAGCACCGCGGCAAAACAAGTGTTTGGCGGGCATGCAACTTGCGAGGCGTTTCCTGTAGCGACCATATGTGCAGCCTTTGAAAAATATCAAAAAACCTATGGCATTCGAAGAATCAGGGCTGCCATGGCAGCAGATGGCATTCACATCGGTCGTCATCTGATCAAGAAGAAAATGCTCAAGTTCGGTCTGGTCAGCAAATCGGTCCGGCGATATAAAGCAACAACCAATTCTAAACAACAGCTGTCGGTGACACCGAAGCAGTTGGAACAAAATTTCCGGATTTCTGCACCCAATAAGGTCTGGGTTAGTGATTTCACCTATCTTTGAACTTCTGAAGGTTAAATGTATTTGGCGATTGTACTGGATTAATATTCTCGTGAATTCTTGGATGCTTGCTGTCGAATCGAATGACGAAGCAACTTGTCGTAGCAGCCTTAGAGATGCGCGGTGAAGCAACGCCGGCTGAAGGACCGATCCTGCATTTGGATCGCGGCAGTCAGTATTGCAGCCATGAATATCAAAAGCGGATAACACACTATAAAATGCGTTGCGGTATAAGCAAAAAAAAGTGCCTACTGCGACAACGCCTGTAAAGTGATGTTTTTTCCTTTGAGGGTGAATGGAGTTATGGGCAACTCCAACAAAGCCGCGAAGAATGCCAACAAATGGTGTGAATTTGCATCGAGGTTTTCTATCATCGCCAAAGGCTTCATTCCGATCTTGGTATCGGTCGCTTAGCCAATTTGAAATGGTTGCTTGACGATGGTGGTTTGATGTGTCCGTTTTTACTTGACCACATCAATTTGCTTTGGAATTCATCCATGTAGCAGGAAAAGCAAGAGTAGTTGCCCCAAGTCTTTTAGGCACCGAATAGTATCAAAAAAAGGAGCTTGGAGAACAATGGTGAATAAATTAAGCAGCGACCAAGGGATGCTTGGGTTAACATAATTGAAAGGGGAATAATAATGGGCGATTATTCTTTTGATCGATTCAATACTAGAGACTTTGAACATCTCATCCAGGCGTTGGCGAGGAAGGTTTTTGGTAGCGCGACAATCATATTTGGTGATGGGCCTGATGGTGGGCGTGAGGCAGAGTTTGAAGGAATTTGTGCGTTCCCAGATTCTAGTGAGTCTAGAGATGGCTGTTGGGTTGTTCAGGCAAAATATAAGCAGCGAGATGATAAAGAAAAATCTTTTGAATGGGTTTCTAAAGAATTTAAAGCGGAAATGGATAAGTTTATTAAGAAGAAAACCTTGGGGCAGAAGCTTCCAAATAATTATATGTTTTTTTCAAATGTTGTATTAACACCTAAAGCGAAAACCGGTAGCCGAGACAAAATTGAAGCGTTTATAAAAAAATATCAAACGCTAATTCCTAATATTAAAGTGTTTGGGTACGATGATGTATGCCGCATGTTAGATGACAATAGAGATATTGCTACGGCTTATGCAAGTTTTATTTTGCCGGGAGACATTTTAGCGAAGCTATTCGCGCAATTGAACAAAACAAACACTATTGATGACTATTCAGGGTTGCTAGCACGATTTTTGGAAAAAGAATTTGTCGAAGACTTACATTCAAAGCTTGAACAAGGGGGACAACTGACAAATAAAAAGGTAAATCTAGAGAAAGTCTTTATTGACCTCCATGCCACTGATGATGGGCTTCTTCCAAAGGAAAGGACACCTAAGTTTATTTCAAGATCACTCAGCCTTGGTAATTCTGTTCTTAAACCTGATACAAAGATAAATAATAAATTTGTTGTAATTGGAGGCCCTGGACAAGGAAAATCGACCTTATCTCAATACTTATGTCAGATATATAGAGCATATTTTTTAACTAAGATTGATATTATACCGGAACATACAGAAGTGAAATATTTCATAGAGTCTTTCTGTATTGACAATGTTGTTGAACCGAAATGTTATCGATTCCCTTTCAGAATTGTGTTGAAAGATTATGCAACCTGGATTTCTGAATGTGAAAAGAAGGATAAACCTTTTTCAATTATGGCCTATTTTAAAGAAAGAGTTGAACAAAAAGGAAACGGAAAGATCCAAGAAAATGAAGTAAGGAAAATAATTCGAAGTTTGTCTTTTGTGTTTATTTTTGATGGTCTTGACGAAGTGCCTAGCACGTCAAATAGAGAAGAAGTGATGTCGGAAATTAAATTTTTTCTCGACACGGAGGTGCGAAGAGAAAACTGCGATGTATTGATTATTGCAACGACTCGACCACATGGTTATACTCAAGAATTTTCTCCCGCGCAGTTTAAACATTTGTATTTATCAGATTTGCCCGCGACGGATTGCTTGGAGTATATTAACCGTTTACTGGATAATGTTGAAGACTCGATTGACCAAAGAAAGCAACATGTTGATATTTTGAAGAGAGCTCTAGATAACGAAATTGCTTCAAACATTATGAAGTCGCCACTTCAGGCTACAATTATGGTAATTCTAGTCTTGAGTGGTGGTGAGCCACCGCGAAACAGATTTAATTTATTTCTTGATTACTACAAAGTTATTTTGTCGAGAGAAAGACAAAAGCGAGTGATGAGAATATTGGTTGAGCACCCAGAATATATCGATGCAATTCACCATAAATTGGGGTTTGTTCTTCAAGCGTTCTCAGAGGGAACAAATAACCCGTCATCCACGATAAGCTTGTCGCAATTTAAAATGATTATTCATGCTTATTTATTTAACGAAATGGGTTTGTCCACGGATGATACAGCTAAAATTATTTCTGAAATGATTAAAGAGATAACGCAAAGATTAGTTTTTATTTCGGAGATCGAAATCGAAAGAATAGGGTTTAATATACGATCTATACAAGAATTTTTTGCTGCAAATTATTATTTGCATAACCAACCTGACTACGTAATCCCTAACCGCCTTAAGCAAATCGCATCGAATAGCTACTGGCGAAACACGTTTTTATTAGGAGTGGGTTATTTACACACCTCTAAAAGCTACCTTATAAGTAGTGTGGAGTCTATTTGTGGAGAACTCAATGGATCATGTGAGGATTTCGAACATACGAGTGGACGAAAAATTGCAAAAATTGGATCGTGGCTCGCGCTCGACATTATAAATGAAGGGATTTTTAGGGGAAAACCCAATGATGAAAACAAATTCTGCACTTATTTTGAAGAGTTGTTATTTCTCGCACCTGCTATGGGGCATTCGTATTTTGGTAAGATATCAAAGGAATTACAAAATAAATGGATAATTCCCTTAGTTAATAAGCATATAAGGTCTGAAAATGAAATTGAGTATTATTGTGCTTGGACTATTGCCATACATCTGGCGAAACATGGTAATGGCGAAATTTTAGCTGTTATGAAAGACTGTTGGCCTGAGGGGATTAAAGAAATACGGGTTCTAAAAATTGGATTAGCATTAGGAATTGAAACTATAGCTTTGTTCATTAATAAAGTTCAAGAAGCAATAAGGCGGGAAGACAGTTTAGAGTTTTATGGAGAGATTTCCCAATGCAACTCTGTAGATTTTATATTTCCTCATAAATTAGATGCACAATTAAAAGCGCAGTTTTTGCAGATGTTGTTTTTTTCGATCGGAAGTCGTATTGTTTATCGAAAAAGAAAATCTGCAATTGGAGATATTTGGAACTATGTTTTTCAAAAAAACATAGATGTTGATACTTGGTCCCCTTTTCTTTTCTCTAGAGGACAAGGGTTAAACTACATGATGCCATATTCTGGCGAATATCGCTTATTGATAGAATCTATTGAAAAAGATAGAACGAGTGATAAACTGTTTTTTGAAGCTTGCAAAGAGTGTCGTATTGAGTATTTGGTAAAATTGTATGCATTTCTGTTTGAGCCGTCGAAGGAGACTCTTTTAGATTTTGCTGAATCACTGCAGTTTGTATCTAAAGCAATATTTTCAAAAATGGTCGCACTGTCACACAATTTGAACTGGGTGTTAGTGAAGCTTTTTGATCAATATCCCAATGCTGATTTATTGCCTGACGCAATAAATGCCCTTAAAAATGGCGCTTTGGGAGACAGAGATGAATGGAAAGCCTTCGAAATGCGGATTAGGAAAAACAAATTAATTGACAATGAACAGTTTGAATTGATGAGCTTAATAAAGCGACGTAGTTGGTCAAGCAAGGTTGATTTTATAGCATTTTTTGAAAATTATTATAAAAATACCATTACAAATTTATCACCGAAAAACAAAAAAATTATTGATCGTGATTTAATTCAGTTGTTTATTTATTACGCTGAGCCATGGGATGATGACAATGACAATAGAGGAGAAATTGTTAAGAAGTTTTTAGAAAAAGAAGGTAGCATTGATGACATATTAGTTGCATTGGATAATCTTGAAATTGAAACGAATCAACATTATTTTTTAAATGCAATTATTATTTTGCTTGTGCATTGCAAACCGAATGATGTTGTAAAGATCATTCTAAAAACCAAAGAAGAACAGTGGGAAAAGATCTCGTTAGATTCTCCACTAACGAGTTTATGTAAAGATTTCTATGAAACCTGTATTGATAGGATATTTCCCATTGTTTGCATGAAAGAATGGGAAACCCCTTTAGTTAAATTAATTTTTTTGATGTATTTAAATGGAGCTACAAAAACCAATGCACACTTATCACATATAAAGCATCTTCATGATAAATCATTCCAGCAAGAAAGTAATAATTTGGCGAGGTTGCTTCTGTGTCTGCTGGATGATGCAATCGATAAAGCTAGACTGGATAAGCTTGTTTGTGATATCAAGGAATATGCTATGGAGAACCCATTGATATGTAAGTATGTTGTTGATTGGTATGATGCTGTTAAAAATCCGCAGCAATCATTTGAAGAGTGTTTCACAGCACTGTATGAATTAATAGCAAAAACACATGCAAATATGTCTCTCCTTTCACGCTATGAAGGGTGCATAAAAGATATATGTGAAAGTTATCCCTCTGGGTTTGAGAACAAGGCTATACGAGAAAGTCTTCAATTAGAATTATACTGTGATCAATCACGTTAGTATCTTTTGGTGCGTTTATTAGCCGCAAATCTTGAGCTTCGAATTATTAATTCGATGAAATAAATGAAAAAATCGCTATATTAGCATTTGCCGATTGATGGAATTGGGAAATCCATCAAATGAGCTTTCTTCGATAGTAGAGAGATAAAGCAATTTATAGGATCGATTCTAAGCAAATTTTTGGGTAGCAATGCAGGTGGCAGAGGCGTTATAATTGGAAAAATTCAATGGAATGGATGGAATTTTAAAACACTGAAATTCCTTATTTAATGGGTTGTTTAATACTTGGCGTAAAATAAAAAATGCTTTTATTACAATTCTTCGGCGTCCTAAGCCGTAGGTCTAAGTGACGATTTCAGCAAGAATATAACAAAATTCGGTCAAATTTTGGGAGTTAATTCTGAGATTATGTTCGTAAATCTGAAGTTTCCGTAGTTCGTGTAAGTAAAAGTTAGGCTATGTTTAAGATAAATGTTGAAAAATGATATTTTCTGAATATTTGGGTATAATAAGATTATATAAAGGATTACGGAGGTCTTATTATGCCAAGTGTAGTGTCAGTAAAAAAAGATTTAGAGGCTTTAGGAACAACAGGACAAGAAGAAATATTAAATTATCTTGAAGAAGTTATTGTATTAGGTTCTTTTGCTACCGAAGTTACTAACGAGGTTAAAGAGAACCGATTTTCCAAGGGAAAAGTCTGCCCCCACTGTGGGCATGAGGAAGTATCAAGAAATGGCAAGTTCAATGGCAAACAAAGATATATCTGTAGGTCCTGCCGAAAGACCTTTACTGACTTTACTCGTTCGCCACGATACAACAGTAAGAAAGATATTAAAAAGTGGATATTATATTCTAAATGTATGATAAATGGCTATTCCATAAGAAAATGTGCCGAGATAGTCGAAATTAGTGTGCCTACATCTTTTTATTGGAGGCATAAGTTTTTAGACGCTATCAGAGTGTATATGGGTATTGGGAATGTTGGTGGAGCTATAGAAGTTGACGAGGTGTTTTTCAGAGAGTCCTTTAAAGGAAATCATAAGAAAAGCACTACGTTTATAATGCCACGTAAACCTCATAAACGTGGAGTTAAAGGAAGTAAGAGTAGTAAGGATGAAAAGAGAAAAAGAGGTATATCAAAGGAACAGGTTTGTGTACTATGTGCTATTGATAGGGGAGGAAATATTATGACCGAATTAATATGTAAAGGTAGGATGAAACATACAGATTTAGAAAAGCTCTTTACAGGCAGGATTGAGGATGAATCTATCATTTGTACTGATTCACACAAGAGTTATATTAAATTTGCACAAAATTCAGGTGTTGAACTACAACAAATTAAACGTGGGAAGCATAAGGAAGGGATATACCATATACAACACATAAATGCATTTCATAGCAAACTAAAAGAATGGATGTATAGTTTTCACAGTGTAGCCACAAAATACCTTGCTAACTACATGTACTGGTTTAAATGGTTACAGTTATTTAATACAGAGAAGGATACCGTAAAAACCAAACATTTATTAGTCCAGTCACATACATCCCATTCTGATACAAAGTTAAAAGATTTTAAAATCAGGGAAGCAATTTATTTTTAATTATGTTAAATATTTGAATAATCACATTACTATGTTGTATAATTATATATGAACACAATAGTAATTAATGGCGAATTAATATTATCTATTTTTGGAGGTTGTATGAATGATAAAAGGGATTTGCATAGGAAATATTGCTATCGACTGCAAAGACGCAGTTAGACTCCGTAATTTTTATGCTGAACTTCTCGGTTGGGACTCTTGTATCATGTATAATTGCCCAGCTTTACGCAGCCAATTAGGTCTTGTGTTATTGTTTATGGAAGCAGATTTTGAGTATGTTAAACCTGTTTGGCCCGAGGAGATAGGCAAACAGCAAAAACAAATGCATTTTGATTTCCAGGTAGATGACTTGCTTGCTGCTGTATTACAAGCAGAAGCATTAGGAGCTTGCAAAGCAGAAAGCCAGTTTGGTGGGAATGAGTTTATTACTATGTTTGACCCCGAGGGTCACCCGTTTTGCCTATGCGCAAAATGAGCATAATGAAATGTTGTTTTTCTTTACAATGTTCATAAAATGTTAATTAAGGGAAGCCATCTTTGGCTTCCCTTAAAAATTGTCATATTATCAACACTGTTATTAAACATAGCCAAAAGTTAAAATTGCTGATAATGAATTTATATCAATGCTTATGAGTGAACATGAATCTACTGGACAGGTCGACTTAATAAATCCGAATGCAAGAGGTCAGGGGTGCAAAATAATCTCAGGTTTTCAAGATATTAAGCTCGTTTTTTTCTGTGCATCACGGACTTGGTCAGGGTAACTTTCAATCGTGCGCAATAAAGCGGCTGCAGTCGAATCGATGTTGCGCCTTTTTGTTCCCAGCCTTTGACGGTGTCGGCAGAAATGTGATATGTTGCAGCAAATTGCGAACATATTTAATTGTTTTTTTAGGAGAAAATAGCGATGGATATTAGTAAGGGACAGAAACAAGATCTGTCAGACATTCTTGATATAATTTCTAAGTGTATAAAATATATGGAAAGCCAGGGCATATACCAGTGGAATAAAATTTATCCAAATTTAAATATTGTTGAAAATGATATTAAGAGCGAGGACTGTTACGTTTTAAAGGATAATGGAAAGTGTGTAGCGTATGTAGCAATAAATGAGGAGCAATCCCCAGAATACAGTCAAATAAATTGGGGTACTGATGGAAGAAAAATATTAGTTATTCATAGATTGTCTGTTCATCCTGAATTTCAGGGAAAAGGGATTGCAAAAAAAATATTAAAGTTTATTGAGGATTTTGCTGCCGAAAATAACTACTCATGTATTAGATTAGACGCTTATAGTGGAAATGAAAAAGCACTTAAACTATATGAGAATTTTGGTTATAAAAAAGTGGGACAGTTTTATTTCCCCAAAAGAGATCTTCCTTTCTATTGCTATGAAAAAAATATGAAGCTTTTGCACTACTAAAGGGTTAATGATTTTAACAGAGAATTAGTAAAAATAGAGTCTGTGAAAAAGAGGAGTCATATTTGTGAAAAAACTACTACTAGTGATGATAATGGTTTGTTTTGTTGGAATTGGCGTAGGACAAGCAGCAGTTTCATCGAAAGACTACAACGAAACCGCCAGCCAACTTCTTAAGAGCGCTGTAATAAGTGATGACTTGGATCAAGTAAAACAAGCCTTTATTATGGGAGCCGATCCAAATTATTTGCAAAGTCGCTCTGATGCACCATTTAATAGATCAATGCGAAAATCTAAATCTACTGATATTGTTCAATGTTTTATTGATAATGGTGTTGATGTGAATTTCAAAGCAGAGGGTAACGGTACATATCCGTCCGCTCTTGCAACGGCAATTAGTGAACGACGTTTAGATATAATTGAAATGTTACTTAATGCTGGGGCAGATCCCAATCTAAGCTTCGATGGAGAAATTAGCGAAGACAATATTATTTATGATATTCATGAAGTCACTATTGCTTTTTGGGCAGTACGATCAGATGAACCTATTAATTTAAAAATATTAAAATTATTAATCGAAAAAGGCGCTAAAATAAATAAAGCAGATAGTTTGGGAAATACGCCTTTAATGACTGCATGTAAACTAGGCAAAATAGAAAGCGTTAAAATTTTATTAGCAAATGGCGCAAACCCAAATCAGGCCAATTATAAATCAAAAAAACCTCTGGATTTTGCAATAAAATCAGGGAATCAGGAATTAATAAATCTATTAACTCCGCTTACGAAAAATTAGCTATGATTAGAAATATCAATGCAATTTTTTTAATTTAGAATTGCTTTTTAGGAGAAGGTCACGTAAAAGCACAATAGGCGCTTGCTCAAAAATGGACAAGCACCTATTGTTTTTTTGTGGGTGAAATTTGGGCTAATAAATGCCATCGGGTACAGGGTGGCGGAGTGCTGATAATGCAAAAAAATATACGAACAACTATGACAGGAATAATTGTTTGCACTACATCGACGAGCTGGCATGCAATCTTATGGTAATTGTGAATTGAACTAATATTATGATAACCTTTTGGTAGAAAAATTAAAAAATGCCGAGGGGCAAGGGTAGAAGGAGATATGCTGTGTTTAGGAAAGAAATCGTAATCAATAACAAGACGGGTCTGCATGCGCGCCCCGCATCTGAATTGGTCGAGTTTTGCAACGGATTTGTGAGCGAAATCGCCTTGCTAACGGACGCCAATGAAGAGATTAATGCTAAAAGTATTATTAGCATTTTGGGCGGGGAAATCTATCAGGGAACCAAGGTCATTTTGCAGGTTGAAGGTTCGGACGAAGAGATAGCTGGTCCGCAGATTGCGCATCTTCTAGAAAACATCCCCGAATGATTATAAAAATGAGAGAACTGAAGTGAAAAGTAGACAAACTGATATTTTAAAAGCCCTGTTAGTCACAGAAAAAGGAATTGCGCTCAAAGAACTATTAGAAAATTTGGGCTGTGGTAAACGTACCCTCTATTACGATATCGAGAACATCAACGATTGGATGAAGCGCTACGGACTCGGAAAAGTGTTAACTTCCGGGGCGGTGATTCGCGCGGAAATTCAGAATGTCGCGGCACTGGAAAAAAAGCTCAAGCAAGATACGGCGTACTTTTTTTCCGTTCCAGAGCGGCGGGCGATGGAGATTGTGTACATTGCACTTTCTGATGAGAATATATCAATCGGCCATCTGATGGAGCGTTGTGAGGTAAGCAAAAACACCATACTCGGAGATCTCAAAGAGGTACGCGAAATACTGAAAAGCTGGGGCCTTTCATTAGAAAGCACCATTAAATCCGGCTACTTGATTCAGGGCGAAGAGATGACCATCCGAAAAATGTTGGGCAAACAATTCCAACGGCTTTCAAGCCCAGTGGTTCAAGCTTGCGTGTGCAATTTTCTGCAGAGAACTCTCGTCAACATTTATCACAATGAGATTGATTTCGGTGAATTGTGCCGATGTCTTATCAAGCAATACGAAACAGATATTCAGGGCGACTGCATCCTTGCAAACACTGAGCTCATCAAGATGATGATACAAGCAGCCTTGATACGCAGCCGGAAGGGAAGCGTTATTCTTCTGAGCAACGCCGAGCAACTTGCCCTGATGAAGAGTCTTTCGTTCCGCTCGGTGGAATTCAGTTTTCAGAAGTTGCGAGTTCATGGAGTGGAGGTTTCCATACTGGAAACCTATTACATCACTACACTGTTCTTGGGAATTCAGACGACGGATTTTCTTTCGCAGGAACAGGAGGAACTGTTCATTGTCAGTTTTGCAGAGGAACTGGTGCTGAGCTTTGAACGTATTGCCTGCCTATCTTTTCCAAACAGGGAACGGCTGCAGAAGCAACTTAGCCATCATATTCGACCGATGTATTACCGCATCAAATATGGCATTCCCGATAACAATCCTCTGCTCAAGGATATCAAGACAATGTATCCGTTTGTGTTCGACTTTACCAGAAAGGCCATGGAAGAGGTTAAGATCAATCTTCCGGCAGATGAAGTATCGGAAGACGAGCTTGCTTATCTATGCGTTTATTTTGCCAGCAACCTCAATGAAAAATACATAGAACAGGAAACTGCCGACAACCGGGGAGTGTTGATCGTCGGTGCGGAGAACATGGCGACGGCAATTCTGATGCGAGAACAATTGCGGGAGATGTTCGGCTTTATGCTGAACTATCGGGTCATCAGCCTGAGCAAGCTGCGCGAATGGATGTTTGGCGA
>Ga0316604_10003299_pt1 | contig 11457 bp, 12 predicted proteins | sample OWC_soil_day20_C_FD_207650 | JGI IMG/M metagenome (GOLD analysis project Ga0316604, IMG submission 207650) | Wetland soil microbial communities from Old Woman Creek delta, Ohio, United States - OWC_soil_day20_CT | ecosystem: Environmental > Terrestrial > Soil > Wetlands | place: USA: Ohio... | reverse complement strand
CGGCGGCGGCGCCTTCAAGCAGGTGCTGATCGACGGCGGCGTCGGCAAATACGTGGCCGACCTGTTTGCCGGCACGAATGCATCGCCGCTGATCTTCGCCTGGGGTGTCGCCGCACTGCTGCGCATCTCGCTCGGCTCGGCGACGGTCGCCGCCATCTCGACGGCCGGCCTGGTCGTCCCGATGCTGGCAACGCACAACGTCAACCTCGCCCTGGTGACGCTGGCCACCGGCGCCGGTTCGGCGATCTGCAGCCACGTCAACGACGCCGGCTTCTGGATGTTCAAGGAGTATTTCGGCCTGTCGATGAAGGAGACCTTCGGCACGTGGACGGTTCTATCCACGCTCGTCTCGGTGATCGGCCTGATCGGTGTTCTTGTTCTGGAGGGCTTTGTCGGCTGATACCCTCGGCCTGAAACTGCAGGCGGTCGCGGCAATGCCGCGGCCGCTTTTTCATTTCGATGTGCGCCAATGCCCGGATTAACCGGGCTTCCCCGTCTCGCTGGGATAGATCACTCCGATCTGTTTGCGGATTTCGTCGAGCGTCTCCATGATGGCGACGCTTTGCTCAAGCGGCAGGATGGCGCTGATCCGCTGGCCGGCGGCAACCAGCCGCTCCAGTTCGACGGCCTGGAAGTGCATGCCACGGCCCCGAATGTCGGCGGGCTTGAACTCCTCGAGCAGATTCTTCTGGCTGTCATAGATGCGGAAAATGGTGGGCGCGTACCAGACACCGTCGATCTCGACGTGGCCTTCTGTGCCGTTGATTTCGGCGCGGTTGGCGCCCGGCGCATCGCTGGCGGACACCGTCAAGGCACTGGCACCATTCGCGTAGCGGAATAGGGTGGATACCTCGGCATCGGCGCCAGTTGACTTCAGGCGGCCGGAAGCGAGGACCTCGGTTGGTTGCCCCAGAATGTCGAAGGCAAAGGAGATCGGATAGATGCCGAGATCCAGAAGTGCCCCGCCGCCGAGTTCCAGCGCGTTGAGGCGGTGTCCTGGATCATCCGGCAAATCCTGAGTATGGGTTGCCACCAGAGTGCGGATCTCGCCGATCATCCCGCTGGCCAGAGCCTCGCGTAGCCGCACCATGTGCGGCAGGAAGCGCGTCCACATGGCTTCGAGGACGACGACATCGTGCTTGCGAGAGAGGTCCAGGAGGTGCCGGGCTTCCGCGCCGGTCAGCGTGAAGGACTTTTCGACCAGAACGTGCTTGCCAGCAGCAATGCAGAGCTCGGCTGCGGAGGCATGGAACGGATGCGGCGTTGCGATGTAGACAACATCGACTTCAGGATCGGCGGCGAGGGCCTCGTAGCTACCGTGCGACTTCGGAAGGCCGTACTTGGCAGCGAAGGCGGCGGCCTTCTCGGCAGATCGCGAGCCGACCGCGCTCACCGTTATACCGTTTTCCAGCAAATCCTGGACGAAAAGGTCGGCGATCCATCCGGTAGCCAGGATGCCCCAACGTAACTTGGTCATCGGTCGTTCTCTCCCTTTCGCCACTTCGGGCGGGTATTGGTCGGATCGGCGGGCATGTCCTTGAACGTAGATCGGATTCAGGTGTCGCTTTGCCGCCGCCAGCGTGACGCAAACCTCGCATTTATCCTGGACGCCGTCGAGGCTTGTCGAGCAGCGAGCCGGCACAGGGAAACCGGCAATGGACAACGCTTGACTCAATTAATATTTACCGACATACATATACACCATTATGCATCTTGATACCTTCGAGACTCTCGCCGATCCAACCCGCCGCCGCATTGTCGACGCGCTTCGTGGTGGCGAGCGGCAAGTCAACGACATCGTCCTGCAGGCGGGCATTCACCAGTCCGGGGTATCGCGCCACCTGCGAATTCTTCACGAAGCAGGCTTCGTCTCGGTGCGGCCGGAGGGGCAGCGCCGGCTTTACGCGCTGCGGCCGGAGCCATTCCGCCAACTGGAGACGTGGCTCGCCGGTTATCGCCAGCTTTGGGAAGCCCGCCTCGACCGCTTCGGCGTCGCGCTCGAGCAACGACGTGCCAAGGACGCCACCGATGAGGAGCCAGGTTCATGAGCGATACGGACTCAAACGCAGGCACCGGCGCGCCGCAGGCAATCATGGTGATCGAACGCACCTATCCCGCCGGCGTAGAAGAGCTATGGGCGTTGTGGACGACCAAGGCGGGCTTTGAATCGTGGTGGGGGCCGGAGGGCTTCCGCGTCGAGGTGCATACGCTCGATGGGCGCCCAGGTGGTGTGCTGGAATATGACATGATCGCCGAAGCGCCCGAGGCGATCGCGGCGATGAAGACCATGGGACAGCCGTTGTCGCACGGCACACGCGGAACATTCGCCGAGTTTCGGCCGCACGAGCGGCTGCGCCTGGTTCACGTGATCGACTTCATTCCCGGCACCGAGCCTTATGACAGTGTCATCGAGGTCGGCTTCAGCACGGTCGGCGACCGGGCGCGAATGGTGGTCACCCTTCATCCGCACATCGACCCGCATTGGACCCGAATGTCGATCGAAGGCTTCAAGAGCCAGTTGACCAAGCTCGACACACGGTTCGGTATGTAGGCCGCCGGCACCGGGCTGAGACGGCGGCAACGTCCACGCCATTTGTGATCAGAAGCCTGGTCCCTCAATGCGAAGGTTGCCAGAATATCCTGACAGCCTCCGTCACCAGTTCGGCATTGCCGCGTGCCACTTCACCCTGGGCGAGGCGATCCCCGTCTTCCAGGCCAACACGGGTAGACCAACGGCGTTGCCGCGCGCGATTGACGAAGTGCCAGACCGTCGCGTCGAATCCGTGCAGGAGAATTGGTCGAGCAACGCCTGCGTCCTCGAGAACCGACGCGATCCCATCGGCGATTCCATCAGCCGCCGACAGGTCCTGCTCCTCAATCTCGATGAGGATGCGAAAAGCCCGCCGGCAATCGGCAAGCGCCACGAAGCGCCTGGCGTCCTCCACCGTCGCCAACCCCGCCTCGACGCCGACGCCGATGCGGCGCAGCAGGGCGATGATTTCTGGCGCATCCGGCTCGGAGAGGTTGACCGACGCGTAATCAGGCAGAACGCGCCAGGCAGCGATATGCTGGCGCGCCTTTTCTTCATCATCCTCGATCCACGCGCCCGTCGACACCCCGACAAGCGTGCCGGGACAGGCGCGCCGGACGAACCGGATCGCTTCATCGACGGCCGCAAGGCTCTCGCGACCGTCCTTGCCGCGTGCATGAAGGTGTACCTCAGCCGCTCCGGCGGCAACGCAGGCGGCGCTGTCGCGCGCCATCGCCTCGGCCGTCAGCGGCAATGCCGGGTGATAGTCGAAAAGACGCGCACCGTTGATGCAAGCCTGAACAATCATCGTGATCCCCCGCATTGCGTCTGGAGCCGACCAGTTGTTTCAGAGAGCGATCATTGGTCTCAGATCACCACCCAAGATACAGCCTTTGCCGTCACAAGCATAACACAGTCGCTTCCATGCCAATGCATCGCCCCTACCTTTTACCCGGCAAGCGAAGGGTTGAGGCGAGCAAATCCTTCTTGGCGGCGGTAAGGAAAGTGCGGATAGGGCGCGGTGACGGCGCTGGCTTCATCCAGCCTGGCGATCTGCTCGGGGGACAGCGTCCAGCCGATTGCGCCGAGGTTTTGGAGCAGTTGTTCTTCATTGCGCGCGCCGATGATGACGGAGGACACCGTCGGGCGCTGGACCAGCCAGTTGAGCGCCACTTGCGGCACCGTCTTGCCGGTTTGCGTGGCGACCGCCTCCAGTGCATCGACGACGCGATAAAGATGCTCGTCCTCCACCGGCGGACCGTAGCTCGCCGTGTCGTGCAGGCGACTTCCCTCAGGCAGCGGCGCGCCTCGCCGGATCTTGCCGGTAAGCCGGCCCCAGCCGAGCGGGCTCCACACCAGCGCGCCGAGCCCCTGATCGGCACCAAGCGGCATCAGATCCCATTCGTAGTCGCGGCCAATCAGCGAATAGTAGACCTGATTGGCAACATAGCGCGGCCAACCATGGCGGTCGGCAACGGCCAGCGCCTTCATGATCTGCCAGCCGGAAAAGTTCGACACGCCGACATAGCGAACCTTGCCATCCCGCACGAGCGCGTCGAGCGTGGAGAGTACCTCCTCGACCGGTGTCGCTGCGTCGAAGGCGTGCAATTGCAGGAGGTCGATGTAGTCGGTGTCGAGCCGCTTCAGCGCGTCCTCGACGGCGCGGATCAGGCGAAAACGCGACGACCCCGCATCGTTCGGCCCGTCGCCCATCGGCAGGCTGGTCTTGGTCGAGATGAGCACGCTGTCTCGCCGCCCCTTGAGGGCCGCCCCAAGCACCGCTTCGGATGCGCCGGACGAATAGACATCGGCGGTATCGAACAGGTTGACGCCGGCCTCCAGGCAGATGTCGACGAGGCGGCGCGCCTCTTCGACATCCGTGGTGCCCCAGGCGCCGAACAACGGCCCTGAGCCGCCGAAGGTGCCGGCGCCAAAACTCAGAGCGGAAACCTTGAGACCAGAGCGTCCGAGAAAGCGGTAGTCCATGACATGGTCCTTTCAGAGGAGTGATCGTGACGGAGGGTGCCTAGACCGACGGACAAATCCGGGCCGGTTGACGACTGACCGTCGTGGCGAGGAGAGCGACGACGATCGCCGCTACGGGAAACAGGGCCGCCACCAGGGGCACGAAGGCGAGGCCGGGACCGTGATCGATCACCACGCCACCGGCCCAGGCGCCGATGGCATTGCCGAGATTGAAGGCGGCGATATTGAGCGATGAGGCCAGACTCTGGCCGGCGCCTTCGGCCTTGGACAGCACCCACATCTGAAGCGGCGCCACGGTGGCAAAACCGGCTGCGCCGAGCAGTCCGGTGAGCAGGACCGCCGCAACAGGCGAGCGAAGTCCCGGCGTCATCGCCACCAGCACCAGCGCCAGCATGGCCAGCGTCGCATACACGGTGATGAGAAGGCCGCGATCGGCGAGCCTGCCGCCGACGAGATTGCCGACGACGAGGCCGCCGCCGAACACCAGCAGGATGGGCGACACCGCCGCTTCACTGAACCCGCTGACGCGGGTCAGCATCGGCGCGATGTAGGTGAAGACGGCAAAGACGCCGGCATAGCCGAGCACCGTCGTGACGAGGCCGAACAGCACGGGCGCGCGGAGGATGGCGGCAAGGTCGGCTCGCCAGTCGCCCGCGTCGGACGGTCGGTCATCCCTCGGCACGAAGATGGTGATGACCGCAAAGGCGACGAGTCCTACCAGCGTGACGGCCACGAAGGTCGTCCGCCAGCCGAAATGCTGGCCGATCCATGTGCCAAGCGGCACTCCGAGGATGGTCGCAACGGTCAGTCCGGTGAACATCACGGCGATGGCCGATGCCTTGCGATCCTCGGAAACGAGTCCGGTCGCCACGACCGATCCGACACCAAAGAACGTGCCGTGCGCCAGCGCCGTCAGCACCCGCGCGGCCATCAGGAAGCCATAGCTCGGCGCCAGCGCACAGGCGGCATTGCCGGCGACGAAGATGGCCATCAGGGCGAGCAGCACCGTCTTGCGCGGCCAGCGGGCACTCAGCACCGTCAGTACCGGCGCTCCAACGACCACGCCAAGGGCGTAGCCGGAAATCAGCAGTCCCGCCGCGGCGATCGACACGCCGAAATCGGCGCCGACCTCCAGCAGCAATCCCATGATGACGAATTCGGTGACGCCGATGCCAAAGGCGCCGGCGGTCAGGGCGTAAAGAGCCAAAGGCATGATCTGTCCTGCAAGGTTGATGTCCGGGACAGAAGATAGACGCGGCATAATGAGTGATATAGTCTGCGGAATGGAACATCATTTGTGAATTGAAAGACCAATGGCGCGCTCCGAAATCAACCGCTCCGGCGAAATGGAGGTCTTCGTCAGCGTCGTCGAGTACGGTGGTTTCTCCGCCGCCGCGCGCGCCTGCCGCATGACACCGTCGGCCATCAGCAAACTGGTGGCCCGGCTGGAAGCGCGTCTCGGGACACGTCTCATCAACCGCTCGACCCGCGCCTTCCAACTGACGCCGGAGGGCTGCGCCTTCTACGAACGGGTGACGCGCATCCTTGCCGACATTGAGGACGCCGAGCGCGCCGCCAATGCTGGCGAGCAGCCGGTGGGCCGCATCCGGCTCAACACGAGCGCGTCTTATGCGACCCATGTCCTGGCGCCAATCCTGCCGGACTTTCTCGACCGCCATCCCAGGGTGACACTCGATCTGATTCAGACCGATATGGTCGTCGACCTGCTGGCGGACCGCACCGATGTGGCGGTTCGCGCCGGGCCGCTCAAGAGTTCCAGCCTGGTCGCCCGCAAGCTCGGCGACAGCGCGATGGTCGTGGTGGGGGCGCCTGCCTATCTTGCTCGCTACGGCGTACCAAAGACGGTGGATGACCTCGATCGTCACACTCGCCTCGGCTTCGGCTATGTCCGCACGGTCGATGGCTGGCCCTTGAAGACGAATGGCGAAACGGTGGTCGTTCCCACCATCGGGCGCGTGACGGCAAGCGATGGTGAAGCCTTGCGGCGGCTGGCCCTCGGCGGCGTCGGGCTGGCGCGCCTCGCCAGTTTCACCGTTCGCGAAGACATCGCCGCCGGCCGCCTTGTGCCCGTGCTCGAGGAGCTGAACCCCGGCGATCGCGAAGCCTTCCACGCCATCCATATCGGCCAGGGCGGCCCCCTTCCCTCACGGGTGCGGGCATTGCTCGACTTCCTGGCAGAGCGCGGAAAGGTTTCCTAGCCCGCATTTACTCCGCGAAGATTTTCTTGCTGTCTTCAGGCGCCTCCACGCGTTCAGACAGGCCATAATCGCGCACGACGTGGGCGATGCGCAGGCGGTATCGGGCAAAGACACCGCCGCGACCCATGGCCTGCGCGCGGCGATGCTCATGGCGATTGCGCCAATCGGCCACCGCCGCTTCGCTGTCGAAGAAGGACAGCGAAAGGATCTTGCCCGGATTGGCGATGCTCCTGAACCGTTCGACGGAGACGAAGCCGTCGACCTCCTCAAGACGTGGGCGCAGATCGGCGGCAACGTCGAGATAGGCGCCCTCCTGTCCTTCGGCCGGCTCGACCTCGAAAATGACGGCGATCATGCCGCCCTCCCATGCGGGGCGGAGACGAGCTTGAGGAACGTCCGGTCCTCGCGTAGCAGGAAGCGCTCGCGCTGAGCAAACTCGTAATTCTGGCGGCCGAGGGGGTCGTCGGCCAGCCGGACACGATAGGCCTCGTAATCGGCAAGGCTGGCGACGTTGTAGATGCCGTAGGCCAGCGTGCTGGATCCTTCGTGCGGCGCGAAATAGCCGATCAGATCAGCGCCGCAGCGCGGGATCGCCTCGCCCCAGGCGCGAGCATAGTCAATGAACTGCTCCTTCTTTGTCGGATCGATGCGATAGCGGATGACACAGGTCAGCATGGTGAGGTCTCCCTTGGGTTCGGTCCCAAGGTAAGGGATTTCCAGTCACCCATGCTTCGGTTACCATCGAAGTATGAGAGAAGGCCCCGATATCGCCCGCATCGCCGCCCTGATCGGCGATCCCGCTCGTGCCAACATGCTGGTCGCCCTGATGAGCGACAGGGCGCTCACGGCAATGGAGCTGGCCGCCGAAGCCGGGGTCACAGGTCAGACCGCCAGCTCCCATCTCGCCCGCTTGCATGATGGCGGGCTGGTTCGCCTGCGCAAACAGGGGCGCCACAAGTATTTCTCCCTCGCCTCGGCCGACGTGGCGGGCCTGCTGGAGGTCCTGATGGGGCTCGCCGCCGACGCCGGACACTTGCGTAGCCGCCAGGGACCGAAGGACGAGGCGCTGCGGCAGGCCCGCGTCTGCTACAACCACCTGGCCGGGGAAATGGGCGTCCGGATGTTCGATAGCCTTCTGGCGCAAGGCCGTCTCGGCGTTGACGAGAACGAGCTGTGCCTCACCGATAAAGGCCGCGATTTCGCAATCGACTTCGGCATCGACGTCGAAAGCCTTGCGTCCGGACGCGCGGCGCTGTGCCGGGAATGTCTCGACTGGAGCGAGCGGCGCTCGCATCTGGCGGGGAGCCTCGGCCGGGCTTTTCTGACGCGGCTCGTCGAGCGCGACTGGGCGCGCGTCGACCGAGCCACGCGCGTCGTCGCGTTCACGCCGGCCGGCCAGAGCGAGTTCCACCGGCTTTTCGGTCCCCGCACGGCCGAATAGCCCGCGACGCCGTCTGCCGTCACACGCCAGACAAAGACGGTTCACTTGATAGAAAAAGGGGTGGGACAACATCCCATCCCCCGAAGTTGATCGGTTACTCCACCAATTACTTGATGGCGCCCGACTTCTTGTGGATCTCGATAAACTTGGCAACGTTGTCCTTGGTCACCAGCGGGCAGTCGATGTCGGTGTCGATCTGGGTGATCTTGCCGGTCAGCAGGTCATGAGCGACGCTCATGTTCTTTTCAGCCAGGTCATAGGCGTTCTGCAGCGCCGTCGAGGTCATCCGGCCGGACTGGATCAGCAGCATCGCCTCGGCAGTGCCATCGACGCCGTAGGCAAGGATCTTGTCGAACTTCGGATCGTCCTTGATGACTTCCAGCGCACCGGCCGCCATGTTGTCATTCATGGAGACGATGGCGTCGATCTTCTCGTTCGCCTGGACCCAGTCTTCCATGTAGCGCATGGCTTCTTCTTTGTTCCAATGCGCGATCTGCTCGCCGACGATCTTCACGTCCGAACGCTTGTCGAAGAATTCCTTCTGCCACGCGTCACGGCGCATATCGGCGTGCATGTTGCCCGAGGGACCGTTCAGCACGACGACGTTGGCGTCCTGCGGGATCTGGGTGAGAGCCAGACGGGCATTCACAGCGGCCTGCTCATACGGATCGGCGTCGACAGACGACGAGCCGGGGATGTCCTTGATGCGGGCGTTCGTCGTGATGACCTTGACGCCATCCTTGACGGCCTGCTCGACATAGGGGCGCTGAGCTTCGCCATTGTTCGGCTGAACGATGATCAGGTCATACTTGTTGGCGACGGAGTTTTCGATGAACGCGTTCTCCTTGGCGTCATCGGCCTGAGCGTCCATCACATCGACCTTGATGTCCGGATACTTCTTGGCTTCTTCCATGATGCCGTTGGCGAGCCAGGCAGCAAAGGAGTCGGCCTGAGCGCGGGCAATGAACGCCACCTTGTAGTCCTGGGCCTGAACGGCCGTCGCCGTTGCCAGACACAGGGCCGCGACAGCAGTCACGGTGCGGAACGTCTTCATAAGCGTCTTCATTTGGTTCTCCTCCAAGATTTTCCTACCTAAAGGGACACTTATCGACAGATATGAGCCCCATTACTCCTCCAAAGCGAACGTACTACCCTTTCGCCTCCTTTCGCTCATCCGGACTTCTGACCGCACTCAGCGACTTCCTGGTGCGATTGACTTTGGCCCACATATCGTAGCCAACGGCCAAAGCGATAATGGCGCCCTTGATGACCTGCTGAAGATACGAGTCGACACCCGTCAGGTTCATGATGTTGTTGAGGAAGCCGACGATGAACGCACCGGCCAGCGTTCCACCGGCCGTTCCAAGGCCGCCGGAAAAGCTCGTTCCGCCGATGATCGCCGCCGTCAGCGCTTCGAACTCATAGCCCTGCCCCGAATTGGGGGCGCCGACATTGGTGCGGGCCATCAGCAGGATGCCGGCGAGGCCGACAAAGGCACCGTTGATCAGGTAGGCGCCAATCTTGATCCGGCCGACGTTGATGCCCGAGGCGCGAGCGGCCTCTTCGTTGCCGCCCACCGCGTAAAGCGAGCGACCGAAGCTGGTATGCCCAAGAATATACCAGGTCAGGATGCCTACGATGATCATGAAGAACACCGGGAGGGGAATGAAGCCGATTTTCCCCTGCCCGAACCAGACATAATCACCGATCTGGTAGATGTTCTGGCCCTTGGTGAAGAGAAGAGCGCAACCTCTGGCCACCGTCATCATAGCCAAGGTGGCGATAAACGCGGGAATATTGAAGCGTCGAACGAGAAGACCGTTGATGAAGTTGCAGAGCACGCCAACCAGCAAGCCGACTGCAAAGGCAACGGTCAGCGACCCCGTCTCCTTGAAGGCGTAGACCGACAGCACCCCCGCCAGCGCCAGAACCGAACCACAGGAAAGGTCGAGCAGGCCACAGATGATGAGGATCGTTTCGCCAAAGGCCAGGATTGTCGTGACTGAAATCTGGGCCGAAATGTTCGAGATGTTTCGCGGGGATAGGAAATTCTCGTTCAGAGAATTACAGACGATGATCATCGCGATAAGGACCAAGTAAATGGAATACCGCGACTTGATTGTCTGCCACTTCTCCCTGGTGATCAGGTTGCTCATTTTCCTCCCCTTTGCATCTCGCCATTCCACTTGTGTTTCAGACCGCTTTCCTGGTCATGTTCATCGCGTAGCGCATGATTGTCTCTTGAGAAAACGCGGCCCTTTCGAGTTCGCCGGTTATCCGGCCCTCAGCCATGACGTACATGCGGTCACACATGCCGATCAGCTCGGGAAGCTCCGAAGACACCATGATGATCGACTTTCCCTCTTTCACCAGGTTGGTCATCAGCTTGTAGATCTCAACCTTCGCACCCACGTCGATGCCACGGGTGGGCTCATCCAGGATGAGAATGTCCGGATCCTGGAGCATCCATTTCGACAGAACGATTTTTTGCTGGTTTCCACCGCTCAACGTGCTGACCTGCACATCGATGGATGCCATTTTGACGTTGATCTTCTTGCAGATCTCTTCAACCCGGCTTCTCTCCTTGGCCGATTGAAGGTGCCCTTTCTGAAAGAACTGCCCCATCGACGCCAGGGTGACATTTTCCTTGACGTCTCGGACGGGAACAATGCCGTAGCGCCTCCGATCCTCGGACAGCATGACGATGCCGTTCTTGATGCTGTCTTGAACGTTCCGGATATTCACGGGGTTTCCGTGAACCTTCACGGTTCCCCGGGAGTGTTCGTCGAGGCCAAACAGCGCCCTGACCAGTTCCGTGCGCCCGGCGCCGACGAGACCGGCGAAGCCGACGATTTCGCCCTTTTTGACGTTGAAGGAGATATCGGCAAAGCCGGTTGGCCCGCTGAAGTGCTCCACCTCCAGAACGACGTTGCCGCGCGGCACCTCTTCCTTGGGATATCCCTGCCCGAGCGCCCGGCCGACCATGAGGGCAATAACCGAGTCAATGTTGAATTGATCCTTCGGCCGGGTCTCGATGACCTTGCCGTCGCGCAGAATCGAGATTTCGTCGGCGATCCGGAAGATCTCGTCCATCTTGTGGGAGATGTAGACGATGGCCTTCCCGCGAGCGCGCAGATCGGCGATCTTCTCAAAAAGAATTTCGATCTCCTTGTTGGTGATCGACGAGGTCGGCTCATCCATGATGATGATGTCGGCTTCGCGTGAAATCGCCTTCAGGATTTCCAGCATCTGAAGATTGGAGATCGACAGGTCCTTCAGCT
>Ga0316604_10003298_pt1 | contig 11459 bp, 8 predicted proteins | sample OWC_soil_day20_C_FD_207650 | JGI IMG/M metagenome (GOLD analysis project Ga0316604, IMG submission 207650) | Wetland soil microbial communities from Old Woman Creek delta, Ohio, United States - OWC_soil_day20_CT | ecosystem: Environmental > Terrestrial > Soil > Wetlands | place: USA: Ohio... | reverse complement strand
CGATCGTCGGCACCGATCGATACCTTCACCCAGCGCTCCTCGCTCTCTTTCGCCACCTCAAGGGCGTTGCGCAAAAGATTGAGGATGATCTGCTGAATCTGAGTCGCATCGGCATCGACATGGATCGGCGTCATGCCGAACACGCGACGGATGGTGACCGTGGCGCCCTGCGCCACGAATTCGCTGAGGTCGAGCGCTTCGTTGACCACCTCGCGCAAGTCAATGGTGGCACGCTCCGGATCGCGCTTCTCCACCATCTGGCGCATGCGTTGCACGATATGGCTGGCCCGCTCGGCCTCCTGCACCGCCTTGTCGAGCACGCCGAGCATCTTGTCACTCGGCGGTTTGTTGTCGGCAAAGCAGGTCTTGATCTGGCGCGCCACCGCCTGGAGATAGAGCAGGAGCGCCGTGAGCGGCTGATTGAGTTCATGCGCCATGGCGGCGCCCATCTCGTCCATGGCGGAGAGGCGGGTCATGTGCACCACCTGCGCCTGAAGCTGTGATACGCGCTGCTCGACGGCGCGGCGGGAGCGCAGGTCGCGCAGCACGCCGATATACTGCCGGCCATCGGCCGTCTTCGCCTCGCCCACCGACAGCTCCAGCGGGAAGACGGAGCCATCACGGTGCATACCGGAGACTTCGCGGCCGATGCCGATGATCCTCTTCTCGCCGGTGCGATGGTAGTTGTTCATGAAGCGGTCGTGGGAGACTGAGAATTCCGGCGGCATGATCAGCGATACGTTCTGACCAATTGCCTCCGCGGAGGAATAGCCGAACAGGCGCTCGCAGATCTTGTTGAAGACCAGCATGCGACCAGTCTCGTCGATGACGATGACGCCATCGGCGGCGGTGTCGAGAAGGCTCTCGAAACGAGCTTCCGAAACCGCGGTCCTGCGGTCCTCAAGTTCTCCCATATTCCGCCTCGCTCTCCCCTTGTCCGATGGGCTCACAACCTCATCCGCGGGCATGTCAAATCAGGAACAGCCCTTCAGTGCAAGTCCGGATGTAACATGCACGACTTCGACGGAAAAGGAACTGTTTCAGATCAAATTCAAACGCAAATGCCCGCATAAATTCACCGGTTGCCGCCGAGCGAGGGCCGCCGCGAGGCAAGCCAAGTCGAAAGGCGACCGAGCGCGGTGGTGATTTCATCGGGATCGCCGGCAAAGCAGAGGCGCATGAAACGCTCGCCGCCTCGACCGAAGGCCGTGCCCGGTGCGATTCCGACGCCGGCCTCGCGCACCATATCAAGGCAGAGTCGGCGGGTATCCGGCTCCCCCTCGACGGAAAAGAACAGGTAGAAAGCGCCGTCGGGCGGCGACAGCGTCACGCCGCCTGCCGCACCGAGCGTGGTGACGACGGCCGCCCGGTTGTCACGCGCCCGAGCGATCTGGAAAGCCAGGAAGTCCTCGCCATTGTCCAGTGCCTCGATGGCGGCGCGCTGCATGAAAACGGCAGTGCCCGAACTCGTATATTGTACGAGGTTCTGGACGGTTGCGTTGAGGGCGGCCGGCACCTCGATCCAACCAATGCGCCAGCCGGTCATCGCCCAGTTCTTGGAGAAGGTGTTGACGAAGATCAGTCGGTCGTCGGGCTCGGCCACCTCATGGAAAGAGGGCGCCACCGCCAGACCGTCCAGATAGCAGAACCGGCCATAGACCTCGTCGGCGACGATCCAGATGCCATGCCGACGGGCGATATCAAGGATGGAGGCAAGTCGGTCGCGGCTCGCCACCCAGCCGGTAGGATTGCCGGGTGAATTGATGAAAACAGCCCGCGTCCGCGGCGTAATCGCCGCCTGGAGATCATCGGGATCGAGATCCCAGCCGGCGGGCCCGAAGCGCATCGGCACCTCGCACACCGTAGCGCCGCAGAGGCCAGCGGCGGCCGGCGCGTTCGGCCAGGCGGGCGTCGGCACGATCACCTCGTCACCGGAGCCGGCGACCAGCGATGCCGCCATCTGGATGGCGTGCATGCCCGAGGCCGTGACAATGAAGCGATTGACGTCGGCGGGCCTGCCGCCGAACGGCCCGTAGAGACGATCGTGATACCGGCAGAGGGCCTCCCTCAACTCCGGCAGGCCAGCCTGATGGGTGTAAAAGGTCTCGCCGGCCATCAGCGACCGAATGGCGGCGTCACGGATGGTGTCGGGCGTTGGCAGACTACCCTCGCCAACCCATAGCTTGGCCGTCCCCGGCCGCTTCAATCCCTCGAGATGGACCTCAACGATGCCGCTCGGCGGCGCGTTCCGGGCGGCGGGCCGGATGTCGTCGAGAAAACGCGCGGCAGCATCGAATGTCATGGCGAAACTTCCCCAGGGGATCGGCGGGATTCGCCGTTCCCCCAAGGAGATATCAGCCCCGTAAAAACGAATCAAAAGGCAAGACATGAAAAAGCAGCCGCGATCTTGCGCAAGGCCGCGGTGCCTGCCCCGGTCAGCCCTTCTTGAGAAGGTCGCGGATCTCGGCAAGCAGCGCGACATCGGCCGGCACTTCCGGCGGCGCCTCCACGACCGGCTCACTGCGCTTCTTCATGCGGTTCATCATCTTGACCACCAGGAACAACACGAAAGCGATGATCAGGAAGTTGATGGTCAACGTCACGAAGTTGCCATAGGCGAGCGTCGCGCCGGCCTTGCGGGCGGCCTCGAGGTCGCCCGCCATCGGCGGGCCTGAAAGCTGGACGTAGAGATTGGTGAAATCGATGCCGCCAGTGATGAGGCCGATGATCGGCATCAACAGGTCGGCAACGATCGAATTGACGAGGCCGCCGAAGGCGCCGCCGATGATCACACCGATAGCAAGGTCGACCATGTTGCCGCGCAGCGCGAATTCCTTGAATTCCTTGAGCATGTCCCAATCTCCCCGTGAGTGCTTAAGGTAAACGCGATCATGCCGCAGCCCTGGCCAGGCCGCCATGCCCGAACTGCCGCCGCCCGCCATTCTTCCGATAAAGCTGTGGATTCTCGGCGATCCGGCGCGGCGGGCTCTAGATCGGCCCGCCCTCACGGCCGCGCAGTTGCTCAACGAGATCGAAGAAATGGCGGAACATCCTGTCGCTGAGATCGAAAAACTCATGAAGGCGCCGCTCGTCATCCTCGTCGAGAAGCGGCACCCTTGAGTCGCCGGCCGGCGCCTCAAGGGCAGCGATCCGCTTGCTGAGCCGATCGTTCTCGGCTTCCAACTCGTCGATGCGCTCCTCGTAGGCCTTGCGGTCGTCGGCGATCAGTTCGCAGGACCATGCGCCACCGCGCGTCGCGCACAGCGAGACGTCACCGGTGCGGCGATCGATTTTGAGATAGTCGCCCACGGCCGGCTGCAGGCTGTAGCCATCATCGGCGGGCAGATTCTCGGCCGAGGCGGCAAAGGCGGAGAGAAGCGTGCCGGACGCAAAAAGGGTTGCCAGGATCGCGCGCATCGTGGATCTCCCGGTTGGTCTCTCCGCCAGAGAATACCCCAACACGCCGCCTTCGGCTTTTGTTTATTTTGCCTCACGCGTCGCCAAGCCGGTTAGCTCCGGCGCGCGCCCTCTTTCTCTTCCTTCTCTTTCAGGAGACCGCTCACCACCGCGGTGGTGCGGCGCAATTCCATCAACGCCTGTTCGATCTCTTTTTTCTGCTTCTCCAGGATGGCGATGCGGTCGCTGAAGCGGTCGAGCGCCACCTTGAGCTGCGCCACCTGACCGTCGCGCAGATCGTAGAGGTCAAGCATGCCCTTGATCTCGGTCAGCGAAAAGCCAACGCGCTTTCCCATCAGCACCAGCTTGAGGCGTGCGCGGTCGCGGCGAGAATAGAGGCGGTTGACGCCCTCGCGGCGCGGGCTGACGAGACCCTTGTCCTCATAAAAGCGCAGCGTACGCAGCGTGACGCCAAACTCGCGGGCGAGATCGCCGATGGAAAACAGCGACCCCCGGGGATGAATCCCGTCGTCGTCCTCGAGCTTGTCGGCAATGACGGCCCCGATCTGCGCCTCGGCCGCCGGCTCATCGCTTTCGATCACCCGCTATTCCTTCCCTGCAAGGCTGCGCCGGAACGACGCCATGGCTGATATCCGTGAGACTGCGCACAGGCTTCCCTTTACGTCAAGGAACGCCAAGGGAGCACTGCCCATCGTCATTTTTCGGGGCGCTCCGGTAAGATTCCGTTCAGAGCGCTTAAAAAGCCACGCAAATCGGCCGCTCGGTTAACCGGGTGTTTACCCTGTTTTTGCAAATTGCCCTGTGGATGCATCCTGGCGGTAACCCGTCCCGACGGCTCTTGCCGTGAGGACGGCGTCGCGAACGGGGAGAACGATCATGGCGTCGCGGGCTACGTCTCGTTTGGGCGGCGGAATGGGCGGAGCGAGCCAGTACGACCGCGACCCCGCCGGCTTCGACGGCTACGGATCGGATAGCGACCGGCAGGGCGGCGATCCGGTTGACCGCATTCTCACGTCTCTCGATCGGCTCGGCGAGCGCATCCGGACGCTGTCGCCGGTTGACGAACGGCGACCGGCTCGACCGGCACCACGGGTCAGCGAGCCCGACGACCTTCAGCGGGCCATCGACCAGATTTCACGCAAGCGCGATACCCTCGACCCCGGCCGGATCAATCGCCGCGGCGATGCCGACGTTGCCGAACTCGGCGCTCGCGTCCGCGCCCTCAGCCAGGAAATGGGTGTCGACCGCCGCCGGCCGCCGGCCTTCGGCGATGGCCTTGCGACCGAGGTGGCCGATCTCCGGGCGGAAGTCGAGCGGCTGGTCGAGGCAAGCTCCGGCCGGTCGCTGGAAAGCGCTTTCGACACGCTGGTGACGCGACTCGATGACATCCGCGCCTCCGTCGACAGCCCACGCCTCGTCGGCGACCTCGTGCAGCGCCTCGCCGAGATCCGGCGCCTGATCGCCACGCTGCCGTCGGGCGACCAGGTTGGCCTCATCACCGCACGCCTCGATCGCCTCGCCGAACGGCTCGACCAGGGGCTCGGCGACCAGCGCGTACTGGGCGATTTCGGCCGCAGCCTGTCCGATCTCGCCGCCGCCGTCTCCCAGCTCGACAAGCGTGAGGTGATCGCGGCGATCGAACGCCGGCTCGACGACGTCGCCGGCAGCATCCGCGCCATCGAGCACGGCATCGGCGACTTCTCGCGCTGGCAGGATGGCCTCGAGCGACAGAATGCCACGCTGTCGCAGGTGGCCCAGCGTTCCGAACAGTTGCCACGCTTCGCTCACGAGTTGGAGCGGCAATCTGTGTCGATCGAGCGCATTGCCCGTTCAACCGAGGATCTGCCGCGCCTTGCCGAGGAAATCGACGGCCTGCGTGTTTCCCTCGACCGTCCCGGCGTCACGCTCGATGCTGCCGCCATCCGGGCGCTCGACGAGCGCTTCGCCGAACTCGGCCGTTCGCTGGAGGAACAACTGCGCCCGACGGCCAGCGGTCTGCCGGCCGATCTTGCCGCGGCGTTGTCGCGCATTGAGGCCAAGCTCGCCGAACCGACAACAGGCGGACGCATTTCGGAGATCGAAGACCGTATCGCCGTGCTGACGCGATCGGTCGCCGATATCGACTTTGCTACCGGCAAGGATGTTGCCGCCCTCGAGAAAGTCATCGATCGCTTGCGCGAGGACGTGCTGGCGGCGGCCGGCCGGCCCGATGCCGGCCTTGCGGCCGACGTCCGGACGCTGGTCGAGCGGATCGAACGGCTGGATGCCCCGTCGATCGGCGCCGCGGCCTTCGACCGGCTGGAAAGCCGGATGACCGACATTGCGGCCCGTCTTGAAACCCGGCCGAACGAGATCGCGGCACTGGCCGACGCGCTGGAGCGTCTCGACACCACCATGTCGAGCTCGCTGTCCGTCGAGGCCATCGCCGACCGCGTGGCGGCTGCCGCCGGTCGGCACAACGGCGACGCCCCGGCACGCCTTGCCGGTGTCGAGGCCGGCATCAACCGGCTCGGGGAAGACCTTCGGGCCGACGCCGAACGCGATCGCGGCCTGCTGCTCGCCATCGGGCAGACCGTAGAACGTCTGGCACAGCGCGACGTCGGCAGCGATGGCCGGGATAGCGCGCACTCCGAGATCACGCAGTCGAGGTCACCACGCCCCGCGAAGGACAACTGGGAAGAAATCGAAGAGGCCCTCACCCGGCGCATGCCACCGATCGCCGACAGCGACGACGGCGACGACCTGCCGCGTATCTTCGGCCGCAAGACGACGTCGGCGCCACGCGTTGAGCCCTCGCTCGGCACACCCGAACCGGCGGTGGCTGCCGAACCGGCCCTGCCACCCGGCTTCGACGTCAACAAGCCGCTCGAGCCTGGGTCGGGCAAGCCACGCCTGCCCAAAGCAGCGCCGACCGCCGCTCGGCCGGCCTCGTCCGACGCGGCGCGCACGCCCACCAAAGCCGACTTCATCGCTGCCGCTCGTCGGGCCGCCCAGGCGGCCGGCAGCGGCGCGCCCGGCGAGGCCGCCAAGGACGAAGCCCCGGCCGGAGGCAAGTCGCGCTTCGCCCTGCCGAAAATGAGCTTCAACCTGCGCAAGGCGGCGATTGCCGTCGCCGTGGTGCTGATCGCAGTCGGTCTCGCCAAGATTGCTAGCGACACGCTGAACCGCTTGTCGACATCCGCCGCCGAGCCCGCCTCATCCGCAGCACCGGCTCCAGAGGCGCCCACTGCCACGGTATCCGCCCCTGAAGCCTCTGCTGTTGAGACACCGGTTCCCGGGCCGCTCGTCAACCCAGCGCCAACGAGCGCAGCAGCGCCGTTGCCCACTCCGCCCGCCGCGAGCATCGAAATCCCTCCCGCTACGGTGCCGGCCGACGGCTTCTCGCAGACGCCCCCAGCGCTTCCGACCGACGGCTTCGCGCCGCTGCCGGCGGTGACTTCAGCGCCCCCCAACTCGCCTGAGGCCGCGGCCGAAGCGCCTGCTGTCCCGGTGGCGAGCGCCGCGCGCGCCTTGCCCGATGCCATCGGATCCCCGGCGCTGCGCGAAGCCGCTGCCAATGGCGACCCGCTGGCTGCCTTCGAGATTGCCTCTCGTTTGGCTGACGGTCGCGGCCTTCCGCAAGATCTTCCTGCCGCCATCGATTGGTATCGCCGCGCCGCCGAAGCCGGTCTTGCGCCGGCTCAGTACCGTCTTGGCAGTCTTTATGAGAAGGGCACCGGCACGGCGCGCGACGCCAAGATCGCCGCGGCGTGGTATACCAAGGCCGCCGCCCTCGGCAACGCCAAGGCGATGCACAATCTGGCGGTGATCAACGCCGAAGGCAGCCTCGGCTCGCCTGACTATGCGCTGGCCGCCAAGTGGTTCCAGGAAGCGGCCGAACTCGGCATCCGCGACAGCCAGTTCAACCTCGGCATTCTCTACGCCCGTGGCCTCGGCGTACCGCGTGACCTCGCGACCTCCTACAAGTGGTTTGCGCTGGCCGCCACCGCCGGTGATACCGACAGCGCCAAGAAGCGCGACGACCTTGCGCAGGTCCTTTCCAAGGAAGATCTGGCCCGCGCCCGCCTCGCCGTCGACACCTGGGTGGCCAAGCCGCTCGACTCCAAGGCGGAGGACGTGCCGCCGGCCGATCCGGCCTGGGCGGCAGCACCAGAGCACACGGCCTCGGTCGATACGTCCCGCGTGGTCGCCCGCACCCAGGCCGTCCTCTCCAGCCTCGGCTTCGATGCCGGCCCGGCCGACGGCAAGATGGGCCGCAAGACGCGCGACGCCATTGCGGCCTTCCAGACCTCCAGGGACTTGCCGGCCACCGGCGAGATCGACAAGGCGCTGATCGAGGCGCTCGGCATGCCGACCATCTGAATGGCGTTTGATGCGCCCCGCCCCCGGTGCTCCGGCCCCGGGGGCTTTCTTTTTGTCGCGTCCGCCCGCTTTTTTGCCGGAAAGCCATGGGAAAGCCCGTTCTGTTGCACTTTCGCAAGGGGTTGCCAGCTAATACTGGGTACCGGACACCTCTGAACGGATGACGGGTCGTGGATCTCTACCTGCCAATTGCCGAAATGCCGATGAACGTCTTCCTGCTGCTCGGGATGGGCGCGGCGGTTGGCTTCCTGTCCGGCATGTTCGGCGTCGGCGGTGGTTTCCTGCTGACGCCGCTGCTCATCTTCTCCGGCATCTCGCCGGCCGTCGCCGTCGCCTCGGTGTCCTCGCAGATCGTCGCCAACTCGGCCTCGGGCGTGCTCGCCTATCTGCGCAAGAAGACGGTCGACCTGAAACTCGGCCTTTATCTCACCCTCTCCGGCATCATCGGCTCGACACTTGGCGTCTGGGTCTATGGAGTGCTGCGCGGTCTCGGCCAGCTCGACGTCGTCATCGCCCTTTGCTACGTCGCCTTCCTCGGCACCATCGGCGTGCTGATGGCCGTGGAGGCGGTGCGAGCCATCATCGCCAAGCGGCGCGGCACACCGCTGCCCGTCCGTCGGCCTGGCCAGCACGGCTGGATCGCCGGCCTGCCGCTCCGGATCCGCTTCCATCGGTCGCGGCTCTACATCTCGGCGCTGCCGGTCATCGCGCTCGGCGCCTCCATCGGCTTCCTTGGCGCGCTGCTCGGCATCGGTGGCGGCTTCATCATGGTGCCGGCCCTCATTTATCTCCTGAGGGTGCCCACCACCATCGTCATCGGCACGACGCTGCTGCAGACGCTCGGCACCATGGCCTTCACCACGTTCATGCAGTCGACCATGAACGAGACGGTGGACGTGATTCTCGGCCTCGCCCTGATGGTCGGCGGGGTGGTCGGCGCCCAGTTTGGTGCCCGCGTCGGCCAGTCGCTACGCGGCGAGACGCTGCGTCTGTTGCTCGGTCTGCTGGTGCTGTCGGTTGGCCTCAGGTTCGCCGTCGACTTGGTGGCGATGCCGGAGGAACTCTATTCGATCAGCCGGATGGGAGGGGGATGAGATGATCCGTGCGCTTCTTCTCGCCGCGACCCTCGCCCTTGTCCCCTCGCTCCCGCGAGCCGAAACGCTGGTGACGGCGTTGTCCACCGAGCGAGTCTCCATCGAATCCAACTTTACCGGCTCCGGCGTCGTCATCTTCGGCACCATCGAGCGCGACCAGCAGACCGTCTCCCGGGGGGCGCCCTACGAGATCGTGGTGACGCTGACCGGCCCGCTGCGCTCCATGGTCGCCCGCCGCAAGGAGCGGGTGGCCGGCATCTGGATCAACCGCGCCGCCCGCGATCTGTCACGCGTGCCGTCGTTCCTCGCCATTGCCACCACGGCGCCGATGGCCGACGTGGCGGGCAATCCGGTGCGCGCCAAGCAGGGCCTCGGCTTTGACATGCTGCCGACGCGCGGCCTGCCGGACGCCCTGCCGCCGGTCCGCACCGAGTTCGATGCCGCCTTCTTTCGCCTGATGCAGGACAAGGGCCTGTTCAGCCTCGACGAGAGCAGCGTCGAGTTCCTGTCGCCACAGTTGTTCCGGGCGCCGATCGCCCTGCCGGCCAACGTGCCGATCGGCTGGTACACGGCCACCGTCTACCTGTTTTCCGGTGGCGTGCTGCTTGCCGAGACGACGCAGGACTTCTCCATCCTGAAGGGCGGCTTCGAACAGGCGATCACCAACCTCGCCCACCAGCGACCGGCCCTCTATGGCCTTGCCACGGTGGTAGTCGCCTGCTTCACCGGCTGGCTGGCCGGCGTGGCATTCAGAAAAGACTGAGCCGCCTCAATCGGGCAGGAGCTCGGCCGAGCGTACCGGATAGACCCGGCCGTCCGACAGCATCCAGGCGATGAGGCGCGACCGCTCGAAAAGTCCCTTGAAGGCGGCGTCCATGATGTTGAGCCCGCCGGTGTAGGCGCCGAAGGCTGGCAGCAGGCATCGGCTGCCGTCCGAAACGAAGGCGCGCCGCCGAACCGAACGGGCGCGGCCCACCTTGGCCGCCGGATGCAAGTGACCAGCCACCTCGCCGACGGCGCGGCCGCTCCGCGGCTCATGGCGGAAAACGAGCGGCCCGATGGCGATCTCAGTGACTGGCGTGCCCCCGAGACCGGCCGGCGGCAGCGGATCGTGGTTGCCCGCCACCCACGTCCAGTCGACGGCACCGACCAGCACGGCGAGGCTGTCGAGGTCGGCAGGGGCCAGGCGCCCCTCAGCACCGCCATCGTGAAAACTGTCGCCAAGAGCGATAACCCGCGCCGGCCGTAGGCGGCCGATTGCCTCCGACAGCGCCCGCAACGTCGCACGCGTATCGTAGGGCGGCACGAAGCGGCCACGCTTGCCTTGCGAGGAGCCCTTCTCGAGATGCAGGTCGGCGACGACCAGCAGCCGTTCCTCCGGCCAGTGAAGGACGCCTGAGGCGTCGAAGCGCACGGCGGCGCCGTTGAGATTCACGAGGCCGCCCACCGTCAGCACGTCGTCGTCTCCCTGTCCTGCCCTCAGCGCCGTCACGCCATGGCCTCCCGGATGATGTCGTCGGCCGCCGCCCGCAGCACGTCCTCGTCGGCTTCGCCCGCGACGCGCTCGCCACCGATCTCCAGCATGATCGGCACGGCGAGCGGCGAAATGCGGTCGAGACGCTTATGCACGATGCGGCCGCTGATTCGGGAGAGCATATCCGAGAGCCGCTTGAGGTCCAAAAGGCCAGAGGAAGCATCGGCCCAGGCCGCCTCCAGCAGGATGTGACCGGGTTGGTGTTCGCGCAGCACGTCGTAAATGAGATCGGTGGAGACCGTCACCTGCCGGCCGGTCTTCTGGGCGCCGATGGCGTTCTTTTCGACGAGGCCGGCGATCATTGCGCAGGCCTTGAACATGCGCTTCAGCAGATAGCTCTCGGCCATCCAGGCCTCGAGGTCGTCACCCAGCATGTCCGGTTCCAACAGGCGCGATAACGTCAGGTCGCGGCGGGCAATGGCGCTGCCGACGTCGCTGCTGCACCAGACGGCGATGACATAGTCGGTGGCAATGAAGCCGAGCGGTTTGAAGCCGAAGCGCTCGAGCCGGCGGGTGAGCAGCATGCCCAGCGTCTGGTGAGCAAGCCTTCCTTCGAAGGGATAGAGCACCAGAAAGTAGCGGCCGCGATGAGGAAAGGTCTCGACCAACAGTTCGTCGGGCTGTGGCAGCAGAGAATGATCCCGCTGCAACATGAGCCAGTCGCGCACCGGCGCCGGCAGCCTTTGCCATGACGAAGGGTCGGACAGCATCTTGCGGACACCGGCGGCGAGGAAGGTGGAGAGCGGGAACTTGCCACCAGCGTAGACGGGGATGCGCGGATCACTCGACCGCGCCCGTGAGACGACCACCTCGGTTTCGCGCATGCCCTCGAAGCGCAGCACCTCGCCGGCAAACAGGAAGGTATCGCCCACCTTCATCTGCTCGCAGAAATATTCCTCCACCTCGCCAAGCAGCCGGCCGCCCATCACCGGCCCGCGCCCGCGCGCCTTGCCGCCGAGCCGCACCTTCAGCATCGGGCTCTCGATGATGGTGCCGACATTGAGCCGGTAAGCCTGCGCGAAGCGCGGATGGGTGAGCCGCCATGTGCCGTC
>Ga0316604_10003297_pt1 | contig 11459 bp, 11 predicted proteins | sample OWC_soil_day20_C_FD_207650 | JGI IMG/M metagenome (GOLD analysis project Ga0316604, IMG submission 207650) | Wetland soil microbial communities from Old Woman Creek delta, Ohio, United States - OWC_soil_day20_CT | ecosystem: Environmental > Terrestrial > Soil > Wetlands | place: USA: Ohio... | reverse complement strand
GTCACCCGGCTAAAGTATGCGGACTAAACAGTGTGGGTATTGCTCGCGCTGGTGTGAGCTCAGTCGCTCGCAGTAATTTGAAAAAAGCCTATAAAACTCTCTATCGTTCCGGACTCAGCCTGCCGCAAGCCATTGCCGTGATGGAACAGGAACTGGAAGCCTGTGAAGAAGTTGAGCATATGCTGCGGTTTCTCCGCAACGCAGAACGCGGTATTTGCCGCGGTCGCAGAGACTCAGATAATTAAGAGTGCATAGGTAAATGCTGCTCAGCAAAACCTATAGTTAACATCCGCTTGATGCGGCAGTGTGCCGCATCAGCTACATAAGGTGGGAAACCATTATGAATACAATCGGATTGATCGCCGGCATTGGTCGGTTACCAGTAGAATTTGCCCGTGCCGCTCGCGGCATGGGTTTTGACGTGATAGCCATAGCCGTAGCGCCAGGGGTGGAAGCAGAACTGGCACAAGCCGCCACCCGCTTTCACACAATTGGCCTGGGCGAATTAGATAAACTGATTGGCTTGCTGCACCAAGAAGGTGTACAGCAAGTTACTATGTTGGGCAAGGTCACCAAAGAGCATCTCTTCAGCGGTACTGCGCGTCCAGATGTGCGCATGCAGCAGCTGTTAGCAAGTCTCCAAGATTTGAATGACGACACCGTCATGCTAGCACTTGTGAACGAGTTTGCCCAAGCAGGCGTAGGTGTGCTTGACCAGACACAGTTAATTCGTCAACTTATGCCTGCCCCAGGTGTACTTACAAACCGCCAGCCCACCCCAGAAGAAGAAGCTGATATGGAATACGGCTTGGCTATGGCACGTCAGGTTGGCGGCCTGGATATTGGACAAACCGTTGTTGTGAAAAATAAGGCTGTTATGGCCGTGGAAGCTATTGAAGGCACTGATTCTTGCATCAAGCGGGGCGGGGAGCTTGGTCGTGGCGGCATTGTTGTGGCCAAAGCTGCTAAGCCTAAGCAGGATTCCCGCTTTGATGTTCCCAGTGTGGGACCAGATACCCTAACAGCCATGATTGCTGCAGGTGCAGTAGCTTTGGTTATCGAGGCAGGTAAGACTTTATTAGTGGATAAAAAGCAAGTTATTGAACTGGCTGACACGAATAACATAACCATTGTTGCTATGTAGGAGGAAATCCATGAAAATCATGCTCTCAGTCGGCGAAGCCTCAGGCGATATGCATGGGGCCAGTGTGGCCAGCGCGCTTAAACTTTTGCAGCCAGATATTGAACTTTTTGGAATGGGCAGCAAAGCCATGCGGTCTGCCGGCGTAAGAGTGGACTATGATATTGCTGGTCAGGGAATTATGGGTTTAGTGGAAGTAGTAAAAAATTTAGGAAAACTATTTGAACTGAGAGATAACCTGGCGGCACTGATGGACAAAGAACGTCCGGATGCGCTTGTCATTATTGATTATCCGGACTTTAATATGCGTCTGGCAAAAATTGCAAAAGCAAAAGGGATTCCGGTCGTGTCGTATATCAGCCCGTCAGCATGGGCGTGGCGGCGCAGCCGGGCCAAAGGGGTGGCCGAGACAGTGGATAAAGTTGCGGCCATTTTTCCCTTTGAGGCCGAAGTGTACAAAGGCGCAGGCGCTGATGTTACCTTTGTCGGCCATCCACTAGTAGATATCGTAAAACCAGTTATGACCAAAGCAGCAGCCTATCAGCACTTTAAAGCCGATCCAAACCGGCCGGTCGTACTGTTAATGCCAGGCAGCAGGCAACAAGAAATAGCCAAACTTCTGCCGGTAATGCTGGGAGCAAGTCAGTTAATCCTGAAAGAATTGCCTGACTGTCAATTCTTTTTACCGATAGCATCGACAATTTCCCAGGAAATACTGCAAAATAGTATTGACAGCTGTCAGGTGCCTGTTACCTTAACAACCGATTATACCTATGACCTAATGGGTTTGGCAAATGCCGCTATTGCGGCTTCTGGTACCGCCACCCTGGAGACATCCATCATGGGAGCGCCTACGGTCATTATTTATAAAATGGCTCCGCTCACCTATTTCTTAGGCAAGTTCCTGGTTAAAATACCTAATATCGGTTTGCCTAACATTATTGCCGGGCGGCGCATTGTTCCTGAATTAATACAGGATGCTGCCAACCCGCAGAACATTGCAGCAGAGACACTGAAAATCCTCACAGATCGTCAAGTCTACGCCCAGGTTCAAGCAGACTTGGCCGAAGTACAAGCAAAGCTCGGTCAAACCGGCGCAGTCAAACGGGTTGCAGAGGTCATCTTAGAAGTAGCAGAAAAAAAGAGGTAACTATATGAAGATCTACTTACGACTGCTAAGCTATGTACGTCCCTATTTACGGCGACTGGCACTGGCCATTGTGTGCATTTTAGTTGCATCAGGTACCAACTTATACGTTCCTTGGATTATCAAGGACGTTATCGATGGTGTGCTTGCTTCCAAAGATATGGCGATGCTTAATACAATTGCCGGCGGCATTGTTGTGGTGTTTATGGTGCGAGGTATTTTCTTTTACGGGCAGACCTATTTAATGTCCTTTATTGGACAAAAAGTCATTATTGATATCCGGGAAGCCGTATATCGGCACCTACAACGGTTATCCTTATCCTATTATGAAAAACGCCAGACAGGTGCGATCATGAGTCACATTACCAATGATGTGTCCGCTTTGCAAAATGCGTTGGTCGATAGCGTAATTGAACTATTTACCGAATCCATGATACTGATTGGCTCGATGGCCACTATGTTTTACTTGCATTGGAAGCTGTCACTGCTCACTTGTATTACGCTGCCGCTAATCGCACAAGTCATGAGCATTTTTGGCAAACGTCTCAGACGGGCCAGCCGTGTCATGCAGGAGCGGGTGGCAGATATTACCTCTGTTCTGCAAGAAACCATCTCGTCGGTGCGGGTCATAAAGTCCTTTGTCCGTGAGGATTACGAGATCGGACGCTTTAACAAGGAAAATGACTCCAATCTTCGCGCCCAAATGAAATCAGCGCAATTAATGGCTACCCTGACACCGATTATCGAATTTTTAGCGGCTATTGGCATTACCGTAATTATTTGGTATGGTGGCCGTGAGGTCATCAACGGTAATCTTACGTCAGGTTCTCTGATTGCCTTTTTGATTTATGCAGTTAATATCAGCAACCCTGTTAAACGCCTTAGCCGGGTGTATGCTAACATTCAGCGAGCCTTGGCGGCGGCACAGCGAGTTTTCGAAGTCCTTGATACTGAACCTGAAATTCAGAATTTGCCAGGAGCCAAGGTGTTGCCGCGCATTACCGGACGGGTAGCCTTTGAAAACGTCGATTTTTCTTATAAACCAGGTGAACCGGCCCTTAGCAACTTGTCCTTAGTGGCCGAAGCCGGACAAATGATTGCCATCGTCGGACCTAGTGGCGCCGGGAAAACTACGATTGCCAACCTTGTTCCCCGTTTTTATGACCCAACCGCAGGACGTATCACTATTGATGGTTACGATATTAAAACCGTCACCTTGAATTCCTTACGCGAACAAATTGGCATCGTGCCGCAGGAGACTGTTCTCTTTAACGGCTCGGTCTATGAAAATATATTGTATGGCGATCTTGCAGCTAACAAAGACCAAGTGATTGCCGCAGCTCAAGCTGCCAACGCTCATGAATTTATCATCGCAATGCCTGAGGGATATGATACCCAAATCGGTGAACGCGGTTCCAAACTCTCCGGTGGACAGCGCCAGCGTATTGCCATTGCCCGGGCTATTCTTAAAGATCCCCGTGTGCTGATACTTGATGAAGCCACTTCGGCACTAGATGCTGAAAGTGAAACACTAGTACAGGGAGCGCTTGATAAGCTGATGATTGACAGAACCTCATTTGTTATTGCCCATCGCTTATCTACCGTGCAACGCGCCCATGTTATTCTGGTTATAGATAAAGGCCGAATTATTGAATGTGGTACACATGCCGAACTAGTTACGGCAGGAAGTCTGTACAGCAAGCTGTACCAAGTGCAATTTGCCGATAAGTAAGAGGTAACGAGGGATCAATATGTATTTTATTTACAATATTTTGGCAGTTCTACTAGTCATCCTGGCATTGCCGGTATTTGCCGTACGTCTTGTCAGGGAAGCGGGGTTTGCAGAGCGGCTGAAGCAGAGCTTTGGTGCCCTGCCAGCCGAAACATTGGCAAAAGTAGCAGGCAAAGAGGCAATTTGGGTGCATGCTGCGTCAGTCGGCGAAATTGTGGCGGCAAGTCCAATTGTTAAAGAAATACGACGAGAGTTGCCAGCTATACCTATTATGGTATCGGTAGTTACGGCCAGTGGCTATGATATGGCCAAACGCATTATCCCGGAAGCAGAGGGAATTATCTTTTTCCCTTTGGATTTACCATACCTTAGCTATTCGGTTGTTGCCAAGATCAAACCACAGGCTTTTCTCATGGTAGAAACCGAATTGTGGCCAAATTTTCTCAAAGCCATCCGGAGATTCAAGATACCAGCCATGATGGTTAATGGCAGAATCAGCGACAAGAGTGTCAATCGCTATATCTACTTTCGACGAGTACTTACCGATATGCTAAATACTGTTGTCCAATTTTGCATGCAATCGAATATTGATGCCAAGTATATTATCCGGCTAGGTGCTGATCCGGCGCGGGTGGTTGTTACCGGTAATACCAAATTTGATCAAAGCTACACCGAACTTGGTCTGGAAGACAAGACTAAAATGCTTACTGACCTGGGGTTGAGTGGTGCTGATCAAATTCTGGTGGCAGGTAGTACCCACCGGGGTGAGGAAGAATTGTTATTTCCGGCCTTTAGTGAGGTTCGTGTTCAATTTCCTCATACCCAATTTATTGTTGCCCCGCGTGATACCTTGCGGGCGGGAGAGCTTATTGAGTTAGCAACCAAGTATAACTTTGCTGCCGTAAAACGTACCAGTATGCCAGATAAACAGGTTGCGAAGCCTGATATGATCATTATTGATACCATTGGCGAATTGGGAAAAATCTATGGACTTGGTGACATTGTCTATGTTGGCGGCAGTCTTATCCCCCATGGGGGTCACAATATTTTGGAACCAGCCGCTCATGGCAAACCCATAGTAGTCGGTCCACATATGTTTAATTTCAAAGAAACCTATGCGCTGTTTTCTGAGCGCGGGGTGTGTCTGACTGTTCATGACAGTGTTAGTTTAACCGCAACAATGCTTCAGCTGCTGCATAACCCTGAGCAGAGACAAAAACTTGGTCAGGAGGCACTGGCGATTATCAATGAAAATCGTGGCGCTTCGCATAAAAGCGCCTTATATTTGAATATAATATTGCAGCATAGACAAGCTCCAGCAAGTGGTGAACAGTGTAAGTCCAAGGAAAAGGCGGAAACTATATGATGAATCAGCGGGAAGCGCTTCAAGTATATTTATATAAACTAGTGCACGGCGAGAAACGTGGTTTGTTAGCAGCCGTGATTCTTGGCGTGCTTCGCGTCATGTCTTTCATTTATGGAATGGGAGTGCAATGTAAGCTTGCATTGTACCGCTGGGGTGTCCTGCAGCGGCACAAACTTCCCTGTAAAGTTATCAGCTTGGGTAACATTACTGTTGGCGGTACCGGGAAGACCCCGACAGCTCAGCGCCTGGCCGCCTTTATTCGCGATAAAGGATACAGGGTTGTCATACTTAACCGAGGTTACCGGGCTGGCTGGAAAGGACAAGTTGGCGTCGTGTCAGATGGTCGAAAAATTTACATGACAGTTACCGAAGCAGGCGACGAGGCGTATCTGCTTGCTAAGAGCCTGCCAGGTGTACCAGTGGTCATTGGTCGCAACCGCTCGATTACTGGTGATTACGCAGTACAACATCTAAACGCAGAAGTTATTATCCTGGATGATGCCTACCAGCATTGGCAACTGGAACGCGATCTTGACATTGTGCTAATTGATACCATTAACGTCTTTGGTAATAACTTTCTGTTGCCAAGAGGGACGCTGCGCGAACCGCTCACCAACCTGGATAGAGCTAATGCCTTCCTCTTAACCAAAGTCGATCAGTCTACAGACATTGCCAGGGACGCTATCAGGGAGACTGTGCGCAAGTACAACTCGGAGGCGCTAATCATCGAGAGCACCCATACCCCACGTTGTTTCATTGAAATTGAAGAATGGTACAAAGGGGTTCGCCCGGAACCAGTGCCGCTGGATGTTATTAAGGGATGTTCGGTATTGCCATTTTCAGCTATTGGCAATCCGTCCTCCTTTGAACAAACCATTACTGATTTAGAAGGTAAAATCGTTGATGCTGTTCGCTATCCGGATCATCACGACTATACCATGGCCGAGATGCAGGTTATTATGCAAAAAGCGGTTGATAACAACGCGGAGGCACTTATTACCACCGACAAAGATGCCGTTAAAATTCCTGCCGAATTTATTCATTCTGAACGGCCCTTACCAGTGTATGTATTGTCCATTGAAGTCCGTTTTCATGACGGTTATGAAGAGCTAATGGACATGATAAAACAATGTAGTCAAGAGTCAAGCGTAAATAAGTGATATTCCTACAGTTTCTATTTGGAGGTAACCCATGAACATACTTTGTGTAATTCCTGCCAGGTACTCATCCACTCGCCTGCCAGGCAAACCACTGGCACTGATTGCCGGTAAACCCATGATCCAGCGGGTTTATGAGCGGGCGAAAGAGGCTAAAAGGCCCAATGCCGTGTTGGTAGCCACTGACCATGAACTAGTGTACCAGGCCGTCCAAGGCTTTGGCGGCCAAGTAATGATGACCTCGCCTGACCACCCTACAGGCACTGATCGTCTGGCAGAGGTGGCCAAAGAGCATCCGGAAGCTGAGATTATTATCAATGTCCAGGGCGACGAACCGCTCATTGCTCCGGAAGTTATTGACTTATTGGCAGGTGCCTTTGATGGTGATCCTGAACTAAACATGGCTACCTTAATGACTGAAATGGACAAAAGCGAATATAATCTGCCAAGTGCGGTCAAAGTAGTGGCAAGCCTTACTGGCTATGCTCTGTATTTTTCCCGATCACTCCTGCCTTACCCACGTAACGGCAAACTGCCTGGCGGTCCGCTGCCGGTGTACAAGCATATTGGCATCTACGCCTACCGCCGTGACTTTCTGCTCAAATATGCCGCCTTGGAACCGACACCGCTTGAACAGACAGAGTCTTTGGAACAGTTGCGGGCATTAGAACATGGCTATAAGATTAAAGTACTTAAAACCGACTTTAAATCCATCGGGGTAGATACCCCGGAAGACTTAGAAAAAGTAAACGAATATTTTAGGAGGCAAGCGTAATGAATACCGTACAGATTCAAAACATTACAGTTGGCGCACAAAACCCCATTGCCCTGATTGCCGGGCCATGCGTTATTGAAGATGCCGACCGTACCTTAGCTATTGGACGGGCAATCAAAGCGATTGCTGATCGTTTGAACATTCCTTATATCTTTAAAGCCTCCTATGATAAAGCCAACCGTTCTTCCTATAACTCCTTCCGCGGTCCTGGTTTGCAAGAAGGCTTGCGAATCCTGGCTCATATCAAAAAAGAGTTGGGCGTACCTGTAGTGAGCGATATTCACTGTATTACCCAGATTGAACCAGCTGCCGAGGTACTCGATATCCTGCAGATTCCTGCTTTCCTTTGCCGTCAGACTGATTTAGTATATGAGGCTGCTCGCAGCGGTAAGGTTATTAATGTTAAAAAAGGCCAGTTTTTGGCCCCGCTGGATATGAAGAATGTTATTGCCAAAATGGAAGAGGCCGGTAACAAAAATATTCTGCTGACTGAACGCGGAGCAACCTTTGGTTACAACAACTTGGTAGCTGATTTTCGCGCTTTGCCGATTATGCGCTCACTCGGTTATCCGGTAGTATTTGACGCCACCCATAGTGTACAGCTTCCTGGTGGTGCTGGCACAACCTCCAGCGGCCAGCGCGAATTTGTGCCTTATCTGACTCGCGCCGCTGTCGCGACAGGTATTGACGTACTGTTTATGGAAGTACATGATAACCCGCCTGAAGCTAAATCAGATGGCCCCAACATGCTCTATATTGATCAACTGGAGGCTTTACTCCAAGATGTGTTAGCCATTGATAATGTGGTCAGGAAGCACAAGTAACCTGCAAGGAGGTAGTTTTATGCCGATTGAACATGCACGTGCCTGTTTAGAGCTTGAGGCCGAAGCCATTCGCGCGTTAATTCCCCGTATTAACGACCAATTTGCCGCCGCCATGGATATGATTTTGAACTGCCAGGACCGGGTAATTGTTACTGGTATGGGCAAGTCAGGCATTATTGGTAAAAAGATAGCTGCAACATTGGCCAGCACGGGTACGCCGGCCTTTTTTCTTCATCCGGCCGAGGGGATTCATGGTGATTTGGGCATGGTTACAGCCAATGATATTGTTATCGCCATTTCCAATAGTGGTGAAACCAATGAAGTGATCGGCCTGCTGCCAACACTCAAACGGATTGGTGCGCCCATTATTGCTATGACAGGTCGGGCCGAGTCCACGCTGACCCAAAATGCTGATATTTTTCTGGACGTAACCGTAGAACGAGAGGCCTGCCCACTTGGTTTGGCACCTACGGCCAGTACCACAGCCGCCCTGGCGATGGGGGATGCCTTAGCAGTAGCGCTGCTATCAGCCCGCAACTTTACGCCTGAGGATTTTGCCCTATACCATCCCGGCGGTGCATTGGGACGCAAATTACTGCTCACAGTGGAAAACGTCATGCATGGCGGCGAGGATTTGCCAATAGTAACACCAGATAAAACAGTAAAAGAAGCCTTATTTACTATTACTGCCAAAGGACTTGGCGCCGTATTGGTAGTAGAGTCGCTAGCTGCCATGCAACTGGTAGGACTATTAACCGATGGCGATATCCGGCGCAGCCTGGAAAAAGGCCACGAGTTTCTGGATAAATCAGTAGCAGGGCTGATGACGAAAAAGCCGCGTACTATTACCAAAGACAAACTAGCCGCACAGGCGCTTAATATGATGGAGAAGAACCAACCACGCCCGATTACGTTGTTGCCAGTAGTTGACAGCGAATTTCGTGCCATTGGAATTATTCACCTTACTGACTTATTGCGCCAAGGAGTGGTATAATGAATAGTGTCCATTATGCTGAGCAGATCAAACTGATCATTTTTGATGTGGATGGCGTTCTAACCGAGGGACATATTATCTTCGGTCAGGATGGCGAAGCCCTAAAAGCCTTCCACTGCCAAGATGGTATGGGCATCTCACTAGCTCATAAGGCCGGTCTCAAAACAGCCATCATAACCGGACGCGAAAGTCAAATTGTATATCGACGGGCCAGTGAACTAAAAATTGGTGACATCCACCAAGGTGCCACCGACAAAGTAACTGCTCTCTATAAGCTTATGGAAAAGCATTCATTAGCCCTGGAGCAGATTGCCTATGTTGGCGATGACATTAACGATCTGCCTGTCATGGTACAGGTGGGCCTGCCTTGCGCGGTAGCTAATGCCGTATCAGAGGTTAAAGCAGTGGCTAGGTATATCTCCGCTTGCTCAGGCGGTAACGGCGCTGTACGTGACATTATTGAGTACATTTTGAAATCCCAAAATAGTTGGGATAAGATTATCGCCGAGTATATGCAAAAAGAAAGATTTATGGTAACACAGTAACGCAATCGAAATTAGTAGGGGGTGGAGGCTGTTTATAAACAGCTGGGGAGCATGGCAAATGAATGGCAATATCATACGTGGAAACTTGTTAGCCGTTTCGTGTGCCTGCTGCCACGTTCAGCTATACTGTCTTCCGGTAAACTGCTAGGGCGCCTATACTACCATATTGCCGCTAAACAGCGCAATCGTGCCCTCCTGCAGATCAAAGAACGTCTCGGTTTACCCCAAGAACTAGCTGAAGCCACCATCAAAAGTTCCTTTATCAAGCTTGCCCAGACATTTCTGGAAGTGCTTTCGATGCCTGCCTTGACCAGTGAAAAACTAGAAAACTATGTAACTATTGAAAATCGTCACTACCTTGCCGACGCACTGGCTCAGCACAAAGGAGTTGTATTTTTAACCGGTCATCTTGGCAATTGGGAATGGTTTGGCGCAGCACTCGCGGTGGCTGGCTTTCCTGTTGCTGATATTGTTAAACGCCAGCCCAATGATCAACATACCCGTCTATTGAACGAAAACCGCCAATTGTTTGGCATTGAGATTTTTGCCAGTGGCACCAGTGAAGTTGTTGGTGCTGCTAAAGCCTTGAAAAAAGGCAAAATGCTCGCTTTTTTCGCCGATGGTGATGCCGGCCGTGACGGTATATTTATTGACTTTTTTGGCAAGCCAGCTTCGACTCACCTGGGACCGGCCGTATTTGCCCGCAAATTTAAGTCACCGGTAGTGCCAGGCTTCATTACCCGCAATCCGGACGGCACACATTGTATCCGATTACAGCCACCTATTTACTATGAAGACACCGGCAACCCTGACGCCGATTTATATAAGCTAACAGAACGCACAACCAAAATCATTGAGTCAGCCATTAGGACCTATCCTGACGAATGGGTCTGGTTTAAAAAACGCTGGAATACAGAGGCGGTGAAGTCTCCTTGAACAAAACGGCATATCTAAGTCTTGCCTGTGCATTACTGCTCGTAATCGGGGGACTTTATTATTTTTTCCGGGAAGAACCGATGCTGCCTGAAAATACCCCGGCAATTGAGCAGACAACAGCCCAGCCTGCAGCTAACCTAACCTTTGCCGGATCTTCGATCATTGAAGAGAAAAACGGCAAAAAGGTATGGGAATTAAACGCCGAAAGTATCGAAGCTGACACGGCGGGCAAGCTGGTTTATCTGAAAAAAATTACAGGCACCTTTTATCAGGAAAAAGGTGGCAAAGTGGATATTGTTGCCCAAGAGGGTGCTCTTGATACCAAAACTCACGATATTACCTTGCAGGGCGATATCAAAGCCACTTCCAGCGATGGTGCTGTATTTACGGCTCCCCAAGGCCGTTATGAGGAACAGACAAAAACCTTTTACGGCACAGGTGGCATCACCTTGACCAGGGGTGATACCATCATCACCGGCGACAAAATTGATGCCGACACTGCCCTGGAAAAAGTAAAAGTCCAAGGGAATGCCAAGGTAGTAACAGGAGGCAAAAACTGATGAGAAAAAGTGAAAAGCAAGCTAGCGTCACATATCTTCATAGTGACAAACAACTATTTCAGTCATTGCAAGGAGCGGTAGCGACGTGGCAATCTAATTTTCGGTGCAGTCTACTTGTGGTTGCCCTAGTTATAAGTGCAACAAGCATATATGCCGCAGCCGCTCCGCAGCCAGCGGCCAAAACACCGGTTGAACTTGTTGCTGATACCATCGACTACGACTCCAAACAAGGTGTTATCAATGCCACTGGCACAGTTCGTATAACCCAAGGACAGGCTGTAA
>Ga0316604_10003296_pt1 | contig 11462 bp, 3 predicted proteins | sample OWC_soil_day20_C_FD_207650 | JGI IMG/M metagenome (GOLD analysis project Ga0316604, IMG submission 207650) | Wetland soil microbial communities from Old Woman Creek delta, Ohio, United States - OWC_soil_day20_CT | ecosystem: Environmental > Terrestrial > Soil > Wetlands | place: USA: Ohio... | reverse complement strand
TTAACAGTAGGTAGTAAATACGATTTTATTTTCACTGCTGTTGGGTATGCAAAATATATTTCCAATGCTTATCTGATCAATGACAGTGATAATAACTCCTTACTGGTAAGAATGAGTATTGCTACAAAAGCATTGGGAGATGTAGTGGTGATAGGTTACGGGCAACAATCAAGGGCTAGAGTAACCGGCGCTATCTCTCAGGTGAAGTCGAAAGAACTCAGTAGATATAACGGGAGTAGCTTTGCGCAGCAACTGGCAGGTAAGGCGGCTGGTGTAGTTATCAATGATGCATCCGCACAACCAGGTACAGATCCCCAGATAGTAATCCGTGGTATAGGTACATTAACGGCAGGAAGAAGTCCGTTAATAGTAGTAGATGGATTTCCATTATCAGAAGGATCTTCTTTTAATTCCATCAATCCACAGGATATTGAATCAGTAGATATCCTGAAAGATCCTGCTTCCGCTGCCATCTATGGTTCCAGGGCCGCTAACGGCGTGATCTTAGTAACAACAAAAAAAGGAAAAGCAGATCAGTTTAAAGTATCACTGGATGTATATGCCGGTACACAGCAAAGAGCAGATCGTGTTAAATATGCAGATGCTTATGAAGCGGCTACCTTTTTTACAGAGGCAAGAGACTGGGGATATGTGTCAAAAAACCCGGCTAACAGAAGCATTAACGACGACAGGGCTACACGTATTGCAAAAGGTGGTAGTTTGCGTGAACTACGCCTGAATTACCTGGATCCCTACCTGGCAAAACAACCAGGGCTTACTAATACTAACTGGCAGGATGAGGTATTCAGAGATGCGCAGATGAGCAGTTACAACCTGGCTATCTCCGGTGGATCTTCAAAGACAAATTATTATGTGGCGGGTAATTATTTAAATCAGCAGGGAATTGTAATCAGTAACGGATTAAAACGCTATAGTGGTACCATCAAACTGGATACTAAATTATCTGACCGTTTTGATATGGGGGTAAGCATCAATCCTTCCTGTAATTCACAAAATTACTTTGATAATAACACTAACTGGTCTAATGATCCGATAGCTGATATCTACATTATGTATCCGTTTTTCAGTCCGCGTAATGCAGACGGATCATTAGCTATTAGTAAACAGATTATCGCCAATACACCTGAAGATGGTGCATTGGGAGAAAATGCAGTAGCACTGGCTACAAAGATTAAGAATAAGAGAGATTTTTTCAGAACATTTGGTAATGGATATCTTTCATATAAATTACTGGATGGGCTTAAACTAAAAACAATGGTGGGTGCAGATGTTGTCAGTAATCTGTTCGACTTTTATAATCCCTCCGATATAGGACAATACAGAGGTGCTGCACCTAAACCAGCAAGTGCGATAGAGACAAGAAACATGAATGTGAATTACCTCTGGGAAAATACACTGAATTATTCAAAAGGCTGGGGATCTCATAACCTGGATGTACTGGCAGGTTATACTTTCCAGAAAGAAACAGGATCAACTACCATTGTAACAGGTTCAGGTATTGCAGATAATAATATTACTAACATAGGAGGTGCTAGTGCATTTACGGCAGTCGCAACCCGTTATACATGGATACAGATTTCCTACCTGGCCCGCGCACAGTATGCTTACCAAGATAAATACCTTTTATCTGCCACAATAAGAAGGGATGGCTCTTCCCGTTTTGGTGATGACAGAAAATGGGGAAATTTCCCCTCTGTAACAGCAGGCTGGATATTGAGTAAGGAACGATTTTTCCCGCAATCAAATGTACTGACCTTTACCAAACTGCGTGCTACATATGGGCAATCCGGTAATAATCAGATAGGATCATACAGCTCAAAAGCACTTGTAAACTCTTCTAATTACGTATACGGTAATACACTCGGAGCTGGGTTTGCAGCCACAACTACTCCCAATCCTAATCTATCCTGGGAAACAAAGACATCCACCAACCTGGGTATTGATCTGCGCTTATGGAATCATTTTAATATTACAGCAGACTATTATAGTGCTATTACAAAAGATCTGCTGCTGAATGTACCCGTTCCAGATGCTTCCGGCTTCAGTAACTCTATACAAAACCTTGGGAAGGTTAAAAACTCAGGTTTTGAAGTGGAGTTATCTGGCACAGAGATAGGCCTGGGACCGGTAAAATGGAGCTTTAGCGGAAACCTTGCTACTAACAGGAATGAAGTAATGGCATTGGCGCCAGGTCAGCAACAGATTATTTCAGGCGCTGAAAGTAATTTCCTTACAAGAGTAGGTGGACCAATAGCTGAATTATATGGATATAAAGTAACGGGCGTATATAAGACACAGGCAGATATCGATAACACCCCTCACATGACAGGCACACTTACAGGAGACTATAAAGTGGAAGATATTAATCATGATGGTAAGATTGATACAAATGACCGTATGGGGTTTGGTACCTACAATCCTAAATTCACCTATGGGTTCTCAAATAATTTCTCTTATAAGGGACTTGAATTGAGTGTTGCTTTTCAGGGAGTTCAGGGTAGAAAGATATATGACAGGCAGATATCTTTGTTTGATGAAGCAGGAGAAGGATTTTCTGTACCTAGTAAATATTATTATGATAACCGTTATCATCCTGTTGATAATCCTAACGGATTCTTAGCCCAGCCTAATCTTGGTAATTTATCCAGCAACAGGAAGTTGACACGCGCATCCAATATGTTCTTTAAGAAAGCAGATTATCTGCGACTGCGCAATATTCAGCTGGCATATAACCTGCCGGCAGCATGGACTTACAGGGTAAAAATGTCTGCTGTAAGAGTATATGTTACCGCCAACAATCTATTCACTATTACCGATTTCAGAGGCTACAATCCGGATGCAACGTCTACAGACAATGTATTAACTAATGGATTGTCAATGGCCAATTATCCTGTAGCAAAATCATTCATCGCAGGCTTTAACGTCACCTTTTAATTACTTATCATGAAGAAGATCAGCTTTATCATATTATTGTTCTTATGCAGTTCCTGTACGAAGGAATTATTTCAGAACCCTTCTACTGACAAAGAGTCAGGAAGTTTTCTAAGTACCGAAACAGAGGTAGAGGAGTATGTGAATGCAGTATATGCCAACTTACAGTTCAACGGGTTATATGGCCTGTATATGCCTGCGCTTACAGAGATCCCTTCTGATAATACTTTTGATGAAGTACCTGCCAATGATGATGGTATTTACGGACAATTGGACCAGTTTACCCTGATCCCTTCCAATGCTATTATTACGGCTGCCTGGCAGGACTCTTACAAGGCTATCCAGAAGGCTAATGTAGTACTGAACCGTATTGATAATATTCCATATGCAATACCTGCTACTAAAGAAGCCCGTAAAGGAGAAATGAAGTTCATTCGTGCATTGCTGTATTTTAACCTGGTAAGATTATATGGAAATGTACCTTTAGCACTGAAAGAAACAACAGATCCTAATGTATATTTCGGACAGGGTCGCACTCCGGCAGCAGATGTATATATTCAGATAAAAAAAGATCTTACAGAAGCAATTGATGAACTGCCGGTTTCTTCCACACAGCCAGGGAAAGTAATCAAAACGGCTGCACAGTCATTACTGGGGAAAGTATACCTGACACTGAAAGAATATACCAATGCGGAAACAGTGCTGATGGCAGTCGTTAACTCAGGTAAACACCACCTGATAACAAATCCGGCAGATGTTTTCAGTATCAGTAATGAAAACAATGCAGAGATTATATTTGCAGTGCAGTTTGCATCGGGGATAAATGGAAATACCGAAGGAAGTACGATGTTTCAGCAGTTTAGCCCTTCCGGTACTCAGTCAGGAGCAAAAGGACACAATCTGCCAACAAAAAGTTTATACAATCTATATACCGCTACTGATAAAAGAAAAGGAACATATATTGATGTTACTGCTTCAGGAGTACCTTATTGTAAAAAACTTTCTTTGCCAGTGACTGTTATTACAGATGGAGGCAGTGATGTGGTTGTATTACGCTATGCCGATGTATTGCTGATGCTGGCAGAAACAGAGAATGAACTGGAGAAAACCGCCGCCGCTATTTCTTATCTGGACTCCATCAGAACAAGGGCGGGCCTTACTGCCACCAATGCTCTCACGCAGGTCGATGTAAGGAGCGCCATAGACCTGGAAAGAAGACTTGAACTGGTAGGAGAAGGGCAACGCTGGTTCGATCTGGTACGCACAGGTACTGCCATAACAGTAATAAATAAATGGTTTAGTGATAATGGCATACTGACCACGATTGACGCACATAATCTTTTAATGCCGGTGCCACAGGGACAAATAAACACAGATCCTACAGTGAAACAAAATGAAGGTTATAATTAATCATATGAAACAACTACTTACTTTTTTATTATTGTTATCCGCACTGTCGGGTAAGTCACAAGTGAATGCTATTATCAGTGAATTTAAGAACCCAACAGGGAAAGAAGTACTGGTAGCCGCTCATAGAGGAGACTGGCGCGATGCTCCGGAGAATTCTGTTGCAGCTATTAAACTGGCCATCGCAATGGGTGTGGATATCGTGGAATTAGATGTACAGAAAACCGCAGATGGTCAGCTAATCATTATGCACGATGAGAAAATAGACAGAACCACTACCGGTAAAGGAAAGGTGGGAGATTTTACACTGGACTCCCTGAAGAAACTGTATTTAAGGAACGGATGCGGTGTTCCTACTCAACACAGGATTCCTACACTGGAAGAAGTGATGCTGGCTGCAAAAGGAAAAGTAATGGTGAACCTGGATAAATCTTACAGGTATATCAATGAATGTTATGCAGTACTTGAAAAAACAGGCACTGTTGAACAGGCTATTTTTAAAGGAGATGCACTGGCAACTAAAGTGAAAGATGATTACGCTGCTGTATTGAAAAAGATATATTACATGTCTATTGTATCACTGGATGAAGCAGAAGCATTCAACACCATCCAGGACGCAATAACACAGATAAAACCTACCGCTTTTGAACTGATATTTAAAAGAGACACTTCTGCTGTTTTATCCCATCTGAAAGAAATCAAACAATCAAGATTATGGGTAAATGCCTTATGGCCTAGCCTGAATGGCGGTCATTACGATGATATGGCTTTTGATGATGGCAATATAAAAGATAGCTGGCAATGGCTGCTGGATAAAGGCTTTAATATTATTCAAACAGACAGACCTGCTTTATTACTAGCCTATTTAAGAAAAAAGGGACTACATAAGTAATCTTCGAATTATCCAACTATTCGTTGAAAATCTCTTTATTCCTCCATCATGACAGATATACCTTTGTTTTGATAGAAAGCCTCAGACGAAAGGTCTGAGGCTTTCTATATTATTTAATTATAAATTCATTGTTATGTATTTCCAATTTTAATTTTGTGAGAACTTTATGGAGGTAAATTAAAGAGATAATCATAAAATTGTATAAAAAAAGTGCAGAAAATGCACGTAAATTCTATACCAGGCCTCATGGCTTGAGGGTTACACGACAATCAACACGTCCATAAATCTTCTCTCAGTAAGTTGGACACGGTATAGGCGACAAACAAACTTTTAAAAATTTCGCCGAACAAATTCTACGCTACAGTATCAATGTTGGGTCGGATCCTGGTCTTTACTTCAATTAAACATACAATAATTCTATATAAAACAAATTATCACCTAATTTTTACTGAAATTATTTTTTAGTCAATCGAGTAGGTGGATAGCCATTAGTTGGCTATCCGACCTCTCACACCACCGTACGTACGGGTCCGTATACGGCGGTTTGTCAGAACAATGATGTTTGTCTCCCTGTTATTCGTTGGTAAGTTTCGTAGAATCCTATGTGCCCCTTTGTTATAAAATAATTATTAGAAAGTGCACGCAATACACCAAAGGCCTGTGCCATACGTGCATACTTTCTATGACTATAAGCATGTAGCCTGTCCGTTTTTTGTCAATTCCCAGCTTACAAAGTTGTCTGAACCGGCTGCCCGGTCGTTTCCATTGTTTCCAAAGGCAAATTCGCAAGCGATTTTGAACGTAACTATCCAGCCTTAACAATTGGTGTTTTACTGATCCTGCGATGGATATGTAATTGATCCAGCCCCTGATCAGTAGTTTTAATTTCTGTATGCGTGCTTCTTCTGACAATCCGTTGTTTCGGGTAGTTATCACACGGCATTTCTCTTTTACCCGATTTATGCTTTTCTTCGATACCCGAATGTTCCATACTTTCCACCGGGGTGTATGGAAACCAAAGCCAAGCAGCGATGATAATGAATAACGTTGCACTTTTGTCTTATCACGATTGACTTTTAGTTTCAGTCGCTTTTCAATAAAACTGATCACGCTTTCCATTGCCCGCTTCCCCGCGTTCACTTTTCACGTATATGCTGATATCGTCAGCATACCGAATAAAAGATTGTCCGCGTTTTGCGAGTTCTTTCCTCCGGGTTTCTCTATTTCTACCTATCTTACCGCTGTGGGGCGGTAGGTCTCTTTTAAAATGGATTGCCGAAATTCTTGCCAGTGGAGGGTAATAAAGGTTCGCAGTTCATTCCATTTCATCCCGTCGATACCTCCGGCTCCTTTATTCCCTTCTACCTGTTCAAGCGCTTTCTCAACATTCCTTCTGCTTAGAATTTCCTCCAACATGATAATACATTGTAAACTTGCATTGCGGTTTCCATCTCCGTTGTTTTATTATGCTAAGTTCCTCCGACATGGAATTCTGCTGCCGGCATCCTTCTCAATCCCGGAGTTCTCTAACGTGTTTCGGCTTTCAACACATAATAGTAAATCATGAAATTTAAACCCCTGTTCTGACATTCAGTCCTTCAGTTGCTCGTGAGACCTCCGTTCTTTCCAACGGCTCGATTCCTGAAACCTAATATGACTTCTGCTCCATAGCGGGGATTCGCTGGCAGATCTCCTCGGGTAAGTTCATTCACTTTCCTTCCATGTACCTTCCGTATTTACCATGCTAGCTTCCGGGTAGTTTGGGACTTCTGCACAATATGCTGCATTATCCAGCCGCTTTGGCCTGAAACGGTTTCTGTTCGTAAGGTCGGAAGTTTGCCGCCGGCTTCCTTCAGATTCCACCTCGCGATGGACAGCCTTGCCTTAAGCTAACGATTCGTACTACCCCGCTCGTTCCGGACTTGCACCGTAGAGTTAATGAACATGCTGAGCGCACATAAAAAAAGCCACTACCTTGAAAGGTAGCGGCGGATCATTTTATCAACCAAAATCAAAATCAAATATTTAAAATTAATCTGCTATCAAAATGAATTATCCACTTACCTATCTAAACGCATAATAAAATGAAACTTTCACTTATCTGTATAATTCCTTTTCCGGCAGATCAATCATTTCCCCTCTCTTAATATTTCTGATCTACATTTCTCTCATCCACACTTATCCCCTCACTCATCCATCTCGGCATAGCCGTCTTCTTCAAATAATGACCAAAGAAACCCTGCATACGAATAGTAAAATCCTTCTGTGCCGGCAAATCTTCCAACGTATGATTACCACCTTTATAATTCAGTAACCACGCCGGACGCTGCAGCCTACGCATACTCAGGAACAGATCCAGTCCATGTGTAAACGGTACTGCTCCATCTTTATCGTTATGAAAGATCATCAATGGTGTATGAATCTTATCAGCATTAAAAATAGCAGAATTGCTAATATACCCTTCCTTATCTTCCCACAGGCTCTTCCCCATTCTATACTGCTCTGATTCAAACTTAAACAGACATGGCGCACCATTCTGCCGTATCGCCGTATAATTGTAAGTCATATTCACCACACCCGCACCAATATTCGCACATTTAAATACATCCGTTCTAGTCACGAGGTAAGCAGCTTCATAACCACCAAAGCTATGCCCCTGTAAACCTACTGCATCTTTATCAGCTATTTTTTTATCAATCAGAGATTTCACCCCACTCACCACACAATTATACACACTCTCACCCGGCTTACCAATGACGTAATGTACATCAGGACGGAATACCAGGTACCCATTGCTCACATAGGTACTAATATTGATCGTACTTGTGCTGTACTCAGGTACAATATATTCATGCAGATCCTGCGTATGTGTCTCATAGAAATCTACAATCATCGGATAAACTTTTGTAGAATCATAACCTTCCGGCAGGTACAACAAACCTTCATCATCCCTGCCATCAAAAGTTTTCCAACTTACTACCTTCGCAGTCCCCCATTTGTAATCTTTCTGTTGCGGATTAAAATCAGTCAGTTGCCTTGTTTTCTTAAAATCAATATCACCATACCATATATCCGGGTTGACCTGGTAACTTTCCTTTGTAAAGATGCAGGAACGGCCATCACCTGATATAGAACCAATCTTCAAATTAAAACCAGGATTATCTGCTACGCTTTCTACTCTCCCCACAGATTGCAATTTGTACACTCCCCGTGACTTTGTATTTTCATTGAAACTACGCAGCAATAAAGGCTTACTCAGATCCATCTGTTCCATATATTCCATTCCGTTCAGACGCAGCATCACTTTATGCTGACGGCCATACTGACCTGTCAGTGAATAAGGTTTGCGCTGACCTGTCAGGTCTACCGCCCACATATCATACCTGTCGTAAAACACCACCGTATTTCCACCATCCAGGTAGCCTGCCAGCCCATAAGCAGGATTACGACCCGGTTGGTCCCACTCCTCATCATTCACAGGAAAACCAATCTGATCAGAGATGTTTATAAAATTACCCGTACTCAGATCAATCTTTTCCCATATCTTTTTCTGTGTATCATAGTAAATAGCAAATTTACCATTCGGGCTCCAAACTGGCGTTTCATAACTATCTTTTGCAATCAGTCTTTTTTCTCCTGTATGTACATTTACCAGGTAAATGTCCACATTGCTATTATAGCGGTAATCGATATCCACCTTATAAGGAGCCGGGTCCAATGCAAGCACATACTCAAATGTTTCGCTGGAGGGTGTTACCAGCTGACCAGACATTTCAGGTGCTACTTCTACCACTGTCTTTGTATCTATGTTATAAACAAACTTCGCCTGGTTCATCATGTTTTTGTCGTACACACCCTTGCGTTGCAAACGCTGTGTTACCGGCTCATTCCATGTCCACAGTTCCAGTTGAAAACCGGTATTCTGTGGTTGCGGACGCATAACTGGTTCCGCTGTACGCATTACATCAAGTACAAACTGTTTGGTTCCCGCGGTAACAGGCGGCGCCTGTTCGTTTACTTTATAACCGGCAGGGGCTTTTATGTCCCTGTAATCAAACACGAAGGAAGTCTTTCCACTTTTTATAGAAAAATAATATACCTTTTTGTCAGATAAGACCGTCCCCTCTTTCCTGCGCATGTTAAAGTTTAAATCATCAATCGGCCCTGTAAACAACACTGCCTGCTTTCCCTTTAACGGACCTGCCAGCAACTGGTTTCCCTTGATGTAAACAACCCCGCCGTCATAGAAACTACACCTGCCTGCACCATTCAGTACAGTGCTGTCGCCGGTATTTATATCTACGACTACCTGTTTGCCGGAGGCGCTGTAACTCAAGGTCGTACTATTGTCATTACCAATAAAATAGCTACTCCTGGTCCAGTATTCTTCATGTCCGTCTTTCAAGCGTCTCAGCACGGTGGAATCATTCCTGGTGAACTTTATCCACTTCCCCCTGCCTATAAATTCAGGACTGTTCATATTACTAAAGGTGGTCGCTTTGCCAGTGGAAGTATTTACCAGGTATTGCAAGCCCTGCTCATTTTCGCTATAGCGGTACAACATCCACTGACCATCGTAGGATAGAGATGGCGTACCGATCCTTTTCCACTCCTTATATGCAGTCGTATCAATTATTTTTTTCTGAGCCACTGCAACCTGCATTCCCAGCAGTGCCACCAGCATTAATTTCCCTTTCATCAATTCTCATTTTTTAACAGGTCAATTACATAGCTCAGTTCATCCACCAGTTTGCTCGCACTACCACCATATCCTTCTGATGTCCAGCGGATCACACCATTCTTCAGCACCACCTTGCGAGGAATACCAGATGACCTGAACACCGGTACCATAGATCTGAATACCTGGTTCTGTGCACCTTTGCTTGTAATTTCATCCAACAATACATTGAAGCGGTAACCTGATTTGCTAATATAGCTCTTGATTTCCTCTTTATAGTTTTTATTGGCTGCCTGCGTAGCAATAAAATATAATGCGACATGCTTATCTTTCGCATATTTGTCTACCACCATCTGCATACCGGGGAATGCTGATTTACAAGGCGTACACCACAAGGCCCAGAAATCTATCACTACTATTTTATCTTTAAAATCTGTAGCACTGCTAACCGTCCTGCCATTTAAATCTTCTAATTTAAATGGAGTATATTTTTCACTGATCAGGTGGGACCTAATTTCAGCTCTTAACTTCTCTACATCTGCAGCAGGCTTCAGACTTTCCATATAAACATCAAAACCATCTTCCTTCCCATTCTTTGCTACATACTCCTTCTTCAGTTTCTCAATCATACCCTGCGTAGCTGCATTATTACTTACACCTGTCTCCAGTACTGCCGCTGCCTGTGCTGCATTGCCTGTATGCTCCAGGATGTCGATATGTGCATCATTCAGTTTTGCATTGGTGTATATAAAGGTTGGAGAGATCATACGCAGGTAAGGCATCGCCTCTGCATAGCGGCCCATTTTGTCCAGCATGCGTACCTGTACCGCCAGTTTTTTATCCAGCTGACTCATCGCAAATTCATCTGCCTGATTGGGAGTAAAGCGCAGGTTTTCATTGTAAGAGCCATCATGTACCTTGCTGATCAGCTCTTTCATCATGGCATTTCCTAAAGGATATATACTATCCAGCGGCATACTGTTCGTCATAAAATGACGTTCTACATTCCAGCGATAAATTTCTACCAGGGAAGCGAAGTCCATTTGTGGCAGCAATGCAATCAGTTTATCTGATTGTCCTGTTGCCACATAGCCAACTGCCAGTTCCCTGTAGATGCTGTAATACATGTACTGCTGTTCAGCACCGGAATCTTTGCGCATTTCTGCAACCGGGAAGTCTTTCAAAAATTTTTCCATCTTACCCAGCTTAGCATCGTTCTGCTCACTATTGTAAGCTGCAATATATGCCTGATGACGTGCCTGACGACCATGTGGGTATTTAGCTAATAATATTGCTTTTACTGAATCCCCTTTGTGGGTATCTTTCAGTTCAAACTGATAAGTGCTAAAGATCTGGTAATAGTTAGATTCATCGATATCTGGTAAACCTGCCAGACGAACGAGGTTCCTCTCCACCTTTTCATTGTATTCATCACCCAGGCTCATTTTCAGCATAGCCAGGTAATCACCGAAATAACGTGGCATGTACTGAGGGTAATATTTAATTTCCTTACGTATCCACATTTCCAGCGCT
>Ga0316604_10003295_pt1 | contig 11463 bp, 8 predicted proteins | sample OWC_soil_day20_C_FD_207650 | JGI IMG/M metagenome (GOLD analysis project Ga0316604, IMG submission 207650) | Wetland soil microbial communities from Old Woman Creek delta, Ohio, United States - OWC_soil_day20_CT | ecosystem: Environmental > Terrestrial > Soil > Wetlands | place: USA: Ohio... | reverse complement strand
GCGGCATGCGATAACGCGCCAGCTGGCGAGCCGCACTCAGCAGCGTGCCGTCGCCGCCGAGCACGATGGCCAGGTCGGCCTGTTCGCCAATCGCCGCGAAGTTGCCGGTCTCCCAGCGATGCAGATCAACCGGCGCTTCGGAAAGTCGGGCCGTAACCTCCTCGATAATTACCGTCACGCCGCGCTCATGCAGATTGGCGGCCAGCAGACAAAGCGACTCGGCAATCTCGCGGCTGTGGTACTTTCCAATCAGCGCGATCGTTCGTGGCGGAACAGGAACAAGATTGGACAAGGAAATGGACGCGTCATTCATGAGTCGAATTAAACCACAGTTTGCAAGGCTTTCGCCTGGCCTTGACGCTCGCCGCGCCGTACGGCTCGCTTTCTTTGCCGAATATTTTGTAAAATCAAACCATGCTTGACGAACGTGCCCGAACCCTGCTCAAAACCCTGATCGAACGCTACATAGCGGACGGACAGCCGGTGGGTTCGCGTGCGCTCTCACGGTTTTCGGGCCTTGACCTGTCGGCGGCGACGGTACGTAACGTCATGGCCGACCTCGAAGAATTGGGTTATATCGCCAGCCCGCACACCTCGGCCGGACGCGTGCCGACCTCGCGCGGTTACCGTTTCTTCGTCGACTGCCTGTTGACCACGCAACCGCTGGAATCGGAGAAAATTCATGCCATCGAAGGGCAACTGCATCCCTCGCAACCGCAGCAACTGATCAGCAGCGCCTCACACCTGCTCTCCGGACTGACGCATTTTGCCGGCATAGTTCTGACGCCACGGCGCAAGACGCCAAAAATCCGTCAGATGGAATTTGTCAGCCTGTCCGAGAAACGCATCCTGTTGATCCTCGTCACCACCGATGGCGACGTACAGAATCGCATCCTGTTCACGGAGCGCCCCTATTCACCCTCGGAACTCGTCGTCGCGACCAACTATCTCAATCAGTACTTTGCCGGCAACGATTTCGACCACATTCGCCAGCGTGTCAAGGAAGACCTGCTCAAATTGCGCGGCGACCTGCAAAGTCTGATGGCGGCCGCACTAGTGGCTGGCGACGAGGCCATGAATCAGGCTGACGATCAATACATCATCTCCGGCGAGCGCAACCTGCTTGAAGTCGAAGAGTTCTCGTCAAACATGAAGCAACTGCGCAAACTGTTCGACCTCTTCGAACAGCGCACGGCACTCGTTCAACTGCTCGACATTTCGCAACGCGCCGACGGCATTCAGATTTTCATCGGCGGCGAATCCGGCCTGGCACCGCTCGACGAATGCAGCGTGGTCACCGCGCCGTACGAAGTCGACGGCCAGATCGTCGGCTCGGTCGGCGTTATCGGCCCGACACGCATGGCCTACGAACGCGTCATCCCGATCGTCGACATCACCGCCAAACTGCTCTCGTCAGCGCTTACCTATCAGGCCGTCACCTGATGGCGAAACTCCGGCCCGAACCGGCTTACCGCCACGGAACAGCCGAAAAGACGGCGGTCCTGCTGATCAATCTGGGCACACCCGACGCGCCGACGACACCCGCCGTGCGTCGCTATCTCAAGGAATTCCTTTCCGACCCGCGTGTTGTCGAGATACCGCGGGCCATCTGGTGGTTTGTCCTCAACGCGATCATCCTTAACGTCCGGCCCAGGAAGTCGGCCGAGAAATACGCCGCTATCTGGACTACCGATGGGTCGCCGCTGAAGATTCACAGCGAACGCCAAGCGCAGATGCTGCGTGGATTCCTCGGCCAGGCCGGTCATCAGGTTGATGTAGCCTACGCGATGCGCTACGGTCAGCCGTCGATTCCGGCCACGCTCTCACACCTGAAAGCCGAAGGCTGCAGCCGCGTCCTGCTGCTGCCGCTCTACCCACAATACTCGTCGAGTACGACTGCGACCGCGTTCGATGCCGTTTTTGGCTGGGCCAAGTCCCTGCGCAACCAGCCAGAGATCCGGACGGTGAGAAGTTTTGCCGACCACCCGGGTTACATCAACGCCCTAGCCGACAGCGTTCGGCGGCACTGGATGGTCAACGGTCACCCGGATCAATCCTACCGGCTGATCATGAGTTTTCATGGCGTGCCGCGCTACACGCTCGACAAGGGCGATCCATACCACTGCGAATGCCAGAAAACGGGGCGCCTATTGGCCGAAGCACTGGATCTCGGTAGCGATGCCTATCAGGTTTGCTTCCAGTCGCGGTTTGGTCGTGCGCAGTGGCTGCAACCCTATACCGCCCCGACCCTCAAAGCGCTGGGGCAACAAGGTGTGCAGCGCGTCGATGTAATCTGCCCAGGCTTTCCCGCCGATTGCCTCGAAACGCTAGAGGAAATCGCCATTGAGGGAAAGAAGGCGTTTCTGCAGGCCGGCGGCAAGGACTATCAGTACATCCCTTGCCTCAACGAGCGGGATGACTGGATTCATGCCTTGTCCGATCTCACCGCCACCCATCTGCACGGTTGGCCCACGCGGAAGATACCGGACGTCGCCGAGCTTGACGCCAGCGCCTTACGGGCCAAGGAACTCGGCGCCACGGTTTGAGAATATTCACAAGTGACACTCAAGTGAGGCCCTCCTCGCGCCGTTAGGTCCCTATCAGAACCTTATCGGAAGTTGAGGAGTGCCTCATGAAAATCGCCAGCGCCGCGCTACAGATGGAATCCAGTCATTCCAGCCTGCAGCAGCACGAATTGAAAGAAAGCCTGCGTGTCTCGATTGGCAACCGCCGTCCGGACTTCGACGAAAACCAGACGAACGCGTCATCGACCACCCCGCTTGCACCCACGGTACAGATTTCTGACGCCGGTAAATCTGCACAATCGAGCGAAACCAGTGCCATTCAGGACAGCATCGACGCCGTCAAAAACGATCCGATGTTGCGCCTGATTCGCGCCATGATCGCCATGCTGACGGGCGACGAAATCAAGGTTTTCGACGCCAGCAACCTAAATCCGAATTCGTCGTCACCGGTTTTACAGGCCACGACCCAGTCAAACACGATCGAAACGGTACAAGCCTCACAGCCGAGCCTGGCAAGCGCGACCAATGTGACGCAGGCCTCGCAACAAGCTACCGTTCTCGGTGTCGAATACAGTCGTCAAGAAACCTACCGCGAAACGGAACAAACCAGCTTCTCGGCCAGCGGCATTGTTCATACGGCCGATGGCAAAGCGATCGATTTTTCGCTCTCGCTATCCATGTCGCGCAGCTACTATGAAGAATCCAACATCAGTATCCGCCAGGGTACGACGCGTAAAACTCAGGATCCGCTGGTACTCAACTTTGACGGCACGGCGACCCAATTGACCGATCAGCGTTTCAAATTCGACCTCGATTCCGACGGGAAAACCGAAGACATCAATTTCGTTTCCGGTGGCAGCGGTTTTCTGGCTCTCGACCGGAACGGCGACGGCAAGATCAATAATGGCAGCGAACTCTTTGGTGTGGCCAGCGGCGATGGCTTCGCCGACCTTTCTACGCTCGATTCCGACCAGAACGGCTGGATCGACGAGAACGACGGCGCCTACGAACAACTGCGCGTATGGACCAAGGACGCGTCCGGCAAGGATCTGCTGTCTACGCTCAAACAGGCCGATGTCGGCGCCATCGCGCTGGCCCACACGGCAACGCCTTTTGACCTCAAGACCGGTAGCAACGAGCTGCTTGGACAGATCAGGTCGAGCGGGATTTACTTGCATGAAGACGGAGTTGCGGGCACCATCCAGCAGGTTGATTTGACGGTCTGAGGCGAGCCTCAAAAACAAACGCCCGGGCCCGATGCAGAGTGCTTCGCAGGAGGGCCGGGCATGCGCAACTTGAAGATCTGGGTTCGCCTAACAGCGGCCATCTGGTTGGTTCTCGTTCTGGTCTGGACGGGAATGATTCTCTGGCAGTCCAGCGCGAGTCGCGAAAGCGCGATCGTCCAGGCCAACGATTTCGCCCGCAGTGTGCACGAAATCACCATGGCCGGACTCACCGGCATGATGATCACCGGGACTATCGACCGTCGCGAGATTTTCCTCGACCAGATCAAACAGCTGAGCGCGATCAAGAACCTGAGTGTCTCCCGCAGTGCCGCCGTCGAGAAAATATTCGGCCCCGATACCAAAGCAGCACACGTGCTGGATTCCATCGAGCAAGAAGTCATCCGGGAGGGCAAACCCTACTCCAAAGTAACGGCCAACGGTGCGCTGCCTGTTCTTCGCGTCATAACGCCGGTATTGGCATCAAAAAGCTATCTCGGCAAGGATTGCATCAGTTGCCACCAAGTCCCGGAAGGTACTGTTCTTGGTTTGGTGCGCATGGACGTGTCGCTCGAAACGGTAGAGAACGAACTGGCCGGTTTCCGGCTGAAGATCAGTCTTGCTGCTGCAGCGGCCAGCCTTCTTCTGCTTTTTGTGATTTACAGATTCACGCATCACTTCGTCACCCGCCCGCTGAATTTCCTGGATCGAAGCCTCCAGGAAATCGCGCGCGGCGAGGGCGATTTGACGCGCCGACTGGCCATTCGCGGCGATGACGAAATCGGTCAAACGGCGCACAGTTTCAACGAAATGATGGAGAACTTCTGTCGACTCATTCGCCAAATCAGGGACTCGGCAACGCATCTTTCATCGCAATCCCAACGACTGGCGGAATCTGCGCAACGAGTCACCAACGGTTCGACGATGCAAAACGAAAAATCGGTTCAGGCGGCGTCAGCCATCGAAAACATGGTCAGCCGAATAGGTGCCATTTCAAACGGCACGGAGGCCGTACACCGACAGTCACAGGAAAGCCAGACACGTGCCGAGGAAGGCAATCGTGCGCTCGAACAACTGGGCGGTGAGATGGCCAAGGTTGAAGGCGCGGTCACGAAGATCTCAACGGCCGTAACGCAGTTCGTCGAGAACAGCGAGGCGATCTACACCATTACGCAGAAAGTCAAAGGCGTTGCCGACCAGACCAATCTACTGGCACTGAATGCCTCCATTGAAGCAGCGCGGGCGGGAGATGCCGGGCGCGGTTTTGCCGTCGTCGCCGACGAGGTGCGCAAGCTCGCCGAACAGTCGGCGCACTCGGCCAACGAAATCGACGCCATCACGAAAAACCTGTCCGTGCAATCGGAACGTGTTCGGCAGGCAATCGACGAGGGACTGACATCGATTGCGACCGGTCACCAGGCTGTCGATAGCGTTGCCGACATCCTGCGTTCCGAGAACGGCTCGGTATTCGAGGTCGGTCGCGGTCTGGACGCCATCGCCGCAGAAACCGAAGAGCAAAAACGGATCGGCCATGAGCTTGTCGCACACATCGAGGCCATCTCGGAAATGACGCGTCAGAACACGTCAGAAATCTCGCAGACCTCCATGGCCGTGCAGGAACTCGACGCGCTCGCACAGGATCTGCACAAAACGGTGCACCGGTTCAAGGTTTGATCAGGGCGGCGCCAGTTCCAGATCGCATGCTGCGGTACGTCCCTGCACCGCCGACTGGCCCAACTTGCCGAGTGCCTTGTTGGCGGCGCGCAGGCGAGCGATTACCTTGGCAATCAAGGTCTTGTTAAAGCGTTCGAGCACTTCATCCGAACTGAGGTCGAGCGCGGAACTGTTGATTTCGAGGAACAGCGTCGGTTCCAGGGTCACCACCGTAGACGATCGCGTCGAACTGCTCGGATGCAGATAGGCCATTTCACCCACTACTTCACCGGAACCCAGACGGCAAATGGACTTACCTTCCACCGAGACTTCGACAAACCCATTGACGATGACACCGAAGACGCGGTTGTTGTCGCCTTCGCGGATCAGCACAACTTTCTCGGCCACCTCGCGCCAGACGCTGATGCGCAGGACCTCCCACAGTTCGATATCTTCGAACTCGGTAAAGAACTCGAGCTTGCGCAGCTTTTCGTAATGCGAAGTATCCTGCTGCGTGGCGTCCTCATCCAGCATCTGATACCGGACCGTCGACAAATCCTTGGCGAACTCGGCGCCGTTGCGATAGCGATTGTAGAGATCCTTCTCGAGTGCTTTCTTGAGGATCGGATCGAGGCCGGCGGGCAGGTTGGGGTTAAGCGCACAGACCGACGGGATGTCCATATTGACAATCTTGTAGACCAGCGCGCCCTGATTGCTGGCGCGGTAAGGCAGGCGCCCGGTCAGCAGCTGAAACAGCAGCACGCCCAGCGAATACAGGTCGGTCTTCTGGTTGAGCGGGTAATTCTTGATCTGCTCGGGCGACATGTAGGCTGGCGAACCGACACCCATGACGAAGGTCGAGTCCTTGTTCATGTCCTTGTGTAGATTCAAGGCCAGGCCGAAATCGGTGATCTTGGGGTTATCGTCCTTATCGATCAGGATGTTGGCCGGCTTGATATCGCGGTGCACGACACCCTGCCGGAAGGCATGATCGAGCGCCAAGCAGCACTTGAAGATGATGCCGATGACCCGATGCATGGGCAGCAGACGACTGATCGCGCAGAACTGGTCGAGCGGCGTGCCATCGATGAACTCCATCACGAGGTAAGCACGCTCCGCTTCGATCGCGGCATCGTAAATCTTGACAATATTGGGGTGGTCGAGTCGCCGGCCGATGGAATCCTCGGTCTGGAAGAGCTTGCGCAGCCGTCGCGACATGGCGGCGTTTTCTTCGCCGAAACGGATCAGCTTGACCGCGACTTCGAGATTGGTGTCCGGATCGCGGGCCAGATAGACAACGGCGGTCGCGCCCCTGCCAAGCGTACGAATGATCTCGTATTTGCCGATTTTCTCTAGCGCGTCCATACCGATATAAGCCAGACCTGTGTTCCGAGGCGGAATCGTATCAGTTGAATCGCGCCGCGTAGCGGTTTTTATTATGCCGCGACAAATAAATGGAAGGGAAGCGCTTGAAATCCGAAATACTGCCCCCAGCTAGCGGTGAGTTTTCCGGAGACATCAACCATGCAAGAGCAAGACAAATTGACCGAAATTGAAGCCACCGCCGACGCTGCAACCGAATCCCCAGCGCCAGCCGATATTGGCGCCGACAGCACGCCCAGCCTTGAAGAAATCATCCGCCAGGCCGAACTGAAGGCAGAAGAACACCACGACGCCTGGCTGCGCGCCAAGGCCGAGACCGAAAACGTACGCCGCCGCGCGCAGGAAGACATCGCCAAGGCGTCCAAGTTTGCTGTTGAACGCTTCGCTGGCGAGCTGCTGGCCGTCAAGGACAGCCTGGAAGCCGCGCTGGCCACCGATACGCCCAGCGTCGAGAGCATGAAGTCGGGCACCGAACTGACACTCAAGCAACTGGTCGCCGCTTTTGACAAGGCCAAGCTGAGCGAACTCAATCCGCTCGGCGAGAAATTCGACCCCAATTTCCATCAGGCCATCAGCATGGTCGATTCCGATCAAGAGGCCAATACGGTCGTTACCGTCCTGCAGAAGGGTTATCTGCTGGCTGACCGCGTCCTGCGCCCGGCTTTGGTCATCGTTTCCAAACCGAAAGCTTGAAATCGAAGCGACCAGCCCCACTTAGGGCTCAAGCCGAAGAACTGAACATTCCGGTACTCACTCATTAAATCTAAAGGACTCTGACATGGGCAAAATCATTGGCATCGACCTGGGCACCACGAATTCCTGCGTTTCCGTCATGGAAAACGGCAAGCCGAAGGTCATCGAAAACTCTGAAGGTGCGCGCACCACGCCATCGGTCGTCGCCTATGCCGAAGACGGCGAAATCCTGTGCGGCGCGCCCGCCAAACGCCAGGCCGTCACCAACGCCAAGAACACGCTGTACGCGGTCAAGCGCCTGATCGGTCGCCGCTTTGAAGAAAAGGAAGTCCAGAAGGACATCGGGCTGATGCCCTTCAAGATTCTCAAAGCCGACAACGGCGACGCCTGGGTTGAAGTGCGCGGCAACAAGATCGCACCGCCGCAGGTTTCGGCCGAAGTTCTGCGCAAGATGAAGAAGACCGCCGAGGATTACCTCGGCGAAGAAGTCACCGAAGCGGTCATCACCGTTCCGGCCTACTTCAATGACAGCCAGCGTCAGGCAACCAAGGATGCCGGCCGCATCGCCGGTCTGGAAGTCAAGCGCATCATCAACGAGCCGACGGCTGCCGCGCTCGCTTTCGGCATGGACAAGAAGCAGGGCGACAAAAAAATCGCCGTCTATGACCTCGGCGGCGGTACCTTCGACGTCTCGATCATCGAAATTGCCGAAGTCGACGGCGAACACCAGTTCGAAGTGCTGGCCACCAACGGCGACACTTTCCTGGGTGGCGAAGACTTCGACCAGCGCCTGATCGACTACATCATCGAAGAATTCAAGAAGGAATCCGGCGTCAATCTGAAGAACGACGTGCTGGCGCTGCAACGCCTCAAGGACGCGGCCGAAAAGGCCAAGATCGAGCTGTCGTCGGGTCAGCAGACCGAAATCAACCTGCCGTACATCACGGCTGATGCCTCCGGTCCGAAGCACCTGACGCTGAAGATCACGCGTTCCAAGTTCGAATCGCTGGTCGACGAACTGGTCGAACGCACGATCGAGCCCTGCCGCATCGCGCTGAAAGATGCCGGTTGCAAGATCACCGACATCGACGACGTGATCCTGGTCGGTGGTCAGAGCCGCATGCCCAAGGTGCAGGACAAGGTCAAGGAATTCTTCGGCCAGGAACCGCGCCGCGACGTCAATCCGGACGAAGCCGTAGCGGTTGGTGCGGCCATCCAGGGTGGCGTGCTGCAAGGCGAAGTCAAGGACGTGCTGCTGCTCGACGTGACCCCGCTTTCGCTCGGTATCGAAACGCTGGGTAGCGTGATGACCAAGCTGATCAAGAAGAACACGACGATCCCGACCAAGGCTTCGCAAGTCTTCTCGACCGCCGACGACAACCAGTCGGCAGTGACTATCCACGTCCTGCAGGGCGAACGCGAAATGGCGTCGGGTAACAAGAGCCTCGGCCAGTTCAACCTGTCCGACATCCCGCCGGCACCGCGTGGCATGCCGCAGATCGAAGTCACCTTCGACATCGACGCCAACGGCATCCTGCACGTTTCGGCCAAGGACAAGGCGACCGGCAAGGAAAACAAGATCAAGATCCAGGCCTCCAGCGGCTTGTCCGAGGAAGAAGTCCAGCGCATGGTGCAGGACGCCGAGTTGCACGCCGAAGAAGACAAGAAGGCGCACGAACTGGCCGAAGCGCGCAACCAGTGCGACGGCATGATCCACACGGTCAAGAAATCGCTGACCGAGTACGGCAAGGAATTGACTGACGAAGAAAAGAGCGCCATCGACGCGGCCATGAAGGACGCCGAAGAAGCCATTCGCGGTGACGATGTGGACGCCATCAAGGCCAAGAACGAAGCACTGGCCACGGCGGCACAGAAGCTCGGCGAAAAGGTTTATGCCAAGCAACAGGCCGAAGCTGCCGCCGCGGCGGGAGGTGGTACCGAGGCGGGCGCTGCGCCGGGTGCCGGAGCCGGTGAAGCCAAGAAGGACGACGGCGATGTGGTTGATGCGGAATACACCGAGGTGAAGGACAAGAAGTAAGCCTCCTTTCGTCCGCTAACGAAACGGGGGTGGCCTGCCATCCCCGTTAGTCGTTCACCCCTAGAAAGCGATTCATGAGCAAACGTGATTTTTACGACGTTCTCGGCGTCAACCGCGATGCCTCCGAGGAGGACATCAAGAAGGCCTACCGCAAGCTGGCCATGAAACACCACCCGGATCGCAATCCGGATAACCCCAAGTCCGAGGAACATTTCAAGGAAGCCAAGGAAGCCTACGAGATTCTTTCGGACGGGCAAAAACGAGCGGCCTACGACCAGTACGGGCATGCCGGTGTCGATCCGCAGTCCGGCATGGGCGGCTTCGGTGGGGGCGGCGCCGGTGGTTTCTCGGATGCGTTTGGCGGCATCTTCGACGAGATTTTCGGCGGCGGACGCGGTGGTGGTGGCGGTCGCTCCAATGTCTATCGCGGTGCCGACCTGCGCTACAACCTCGAAATCACGCTTGAGCAGGCCGCTTTCGGTACCGAAACCAAGATTCGCATTCCGACCATGGAAGCCTGCGAACCGTGCAAAGGCACGGGCGCCAAACCCGGCACACAAGCCAAGACCTGCCCGACCTGCCAGGGTAGCGGCCAAGTTCGCCTGCAACAGGGCTTTTTCTCGATTCAGCAGACCTGCCCCAAGTGCCACGGCACCGGCAAATTTATCGCCGAACCCTGCGGCAGTTGCCAGGGCGCCGGACGCGTCAAGCAGCACAAGACGCTGGCCGTGAAGATTCCGGCGGGAGTCGATGAAGGTGATCGCATCCGTCTCTCCGGCGAGGGCGAGCACGGCATCAACGGTGGGCCTTCCGGTGACCTGTACGTACAGATTCACCTCAAGGCACACGGCGTCTTCCAGCGCGAACAGAACGACCTGCACTGCGAGATGCCGGTCAGTTTCACGACGGCGGCGCTCGGCGGCGAAATCGAGATTCCGACCCTGGACGGTGTCGCCAAGATCAAGATTCCGCAAGAAACGCAATCGGGAAAAACCTTCCGTCTGCGCGGCAAAGGCATCAAGGGCGTACGCAGCCATGCACACGGCGACTTGCTGTGCCATGTCGTTGTCGAAACGCCGGTCAACCTGACCGAGCGCCAGAAGGAATTGCTGCGCGAACTCGAAGCATCGAGCGTCGGCGACGAGGGCCGCCACAATCCGCGCGCCAAGTCGTGGATGGATCGCGTGCGTGAGTTCTTCGCCGCGAGTTGATGATCTCCTGCGGGTCTGCGCTGCTCTGAGTCTTCGCAGGGCGTTGGTTAAGTTCAACGCCCTGGTTGCCTTCTCCATGGAATCGCTGATCGATCAATGTTCTCGTGTTGATGGCGTAATCAAAAAGCGGAGCTTCTCTCGAAATAATCAGAGACTCGCAACAATCAAGAATTACCAACTTCAAACCGCTTCAGATTTTGTGCCGTATCGGCTCCGCAGCAGATTCATCATGAACACATTGATATCCCATTGATTGGCGATAGGCCGTCTAGTGCGGGGCAAGATTGTCATGTAGGGGTAAGGCCCAAACTCCGGCGTGATGCACAAACAATCTCGCCCCTCTTTCCGTGCTCTGTCCACAATCCTGTCCCACCAGCCTAAGTGCTTGTTGAGCGCATCGGTCCATTCCGCAACTCTCGGGTCAGGTATTTGCGGACCTTCGGCATAGCCGACGCGGGCATGAATATGGTCGGAGCGGCCAATAGCCAGACTCAAAGCAGAGCTCTGATCGTCAAGCATGCTTTCAGCCACATTGCACCAATGACTGAAGTCGGCACCGATCCGCAGATCGGGGTCGGCCAATAGAAACCGTTCAGTAATATGCGCCGCGAAAGTGAATTTTCCGCGATGGGTCTCATGAACAACGGGCACCCCGGTTTCTTTTGTGAACAAATGTGCCAAGGTCACGAGTTCCTGGTTCTGTTCAAAGGAAAAGAAATCCTTTCCGGTCTGTGAGT
>Ga0316604_10003294_pt1 | contig 11464 bp, 13 predicted proteins | sample OWC_soil_day20_C_FD_207650 | JGI IMG/M metagenome (GOLD analysis project Ga0316604, IMG submission 207650) | Wetland soil microbial communities from Old Woman Creek delta, Ohio, United States - OWC_soil_day20_CT | ecosystem: Environmental > Terrestrial > Soil > Wetlands | place: USA: Ohio... | reverse complement strand
AACTCATTATTGACACTACTATACTCAAATAGCGGTGTCAATATTTTTTTTATTTTCATAAATAAATCAGATTAGTGTGGGCAAATCAATTGACGCCGGTATGGTAGTATGGTAGTATACAAAAAAAGACGAGTTTTCTTTCGATAATATAACTTGCATTTGCTTGAGTTTAGGGAGGTTGACTCTAGTGATCATGTCGTTTCGTTGGTTCGGGGAAAAAGATGATCCCATTTCGCTGGAGTACATTCGCCAAATTCCCGGCATGAAAGGTATCGTTAGTGCATTATTTGATGTCCCGGTTGGAGAAGTCTGGCCGCTGGATAAAATTGTGGCGCTGAAAAATAAGATCGAGGAACGGGGAATGCTGTTCCATACCATTGAAAGCGTGAATGTGCATGAAGACATCAAACTCGGACTGCCGACACGCGACCGCTACATCGGAAATTACTGCGAAACACTCCGGAATTTGGGCACTGCCGGCGCAAAAGTCATTTGTTACAATTTTATGCCGGTTTTTGATTGGCTGCGGACAGAGCTGGCCAAGAACCTGGGGGACGGCTCCAATACGATGTCGTATAACGAAAATACAATACGTGCATTGACCCCGGAAAAACTAATGGAATCAATGTATGAAGGGTCTAATGGATTTGAGCTTCCGGGCTGGGAAAAAGAACGCATGAGCGAACTGAAGAAAGTGTTCGCTTTGTATAGGACTATCGATGCAGAACAACTGTTTGAGAATCTCGGCTATTTTTTGCGGGAGATTATTCCTGTTGCGGAGGAATGCGGAATCAAGATGGCGATTCACCCGGATGATCCCCCTTGGTCGGTGTTTGGCCTGCCACGGATCGTAACCTCCAAGGAAAACTTGGAACGCATTGTTCGTTTGGTGGACAGTCCTAATAATGGGTTGACGATTTGCACCGGTTCTCTTGGCGCAAATAGGGCAAATGATATGCCGGAAATCATCCGTTATTTTGGCAAAATGGGGCGAATCAATTGTGGGCATGTCCGTAATATTAAAATTGACGAACAGGGTGTTTTTTACGAAACCGCACATAAGGATGATTCTGCTTCGATTGATATGTATGAAGTCATGAAAGCGTTCCATGATATTGACTTTACAGGGCCGATTCGGCCGGATCATGGTCGCATGATATGGGGAGAAAAAGGCAGACCAGGGTACGGACTGTATGACCGAGCACTAGGGGCAGTCTATCTGACCGGACTTTGGGACGCGATCGAAAGGAGAAGAGGGGAAAGGTGAATGGTCCTTTAAAAAACAAGGTTGTCGTTGTTACAGGCGGTGGCGGAATACTATGTGGGGCAATGGCGCGGGAACTCGGTCGTCAGGGAGCAAAGGTCGCTGTTTTGAACCGGGGTGAGGAGAAAGCAAAGATCGTGGCAGCAGATATTGTACAAAATGGTGGATGCGCTATTGCTGTTGCCTGCGATGTGCTTGACCGCGACAGCGTCATTCGCGCTGCGGCTGTCGTCGAACAAGAACTGGGGCCCTGTGACATTTTGATTAACGGCGCAGGAGGCAACGACCCTCGTGGCACGACTACGAAAGAAACTTTGCAGTTGTCTGATCTGGAGAACAAGGCAGGTGATCTCAGAACTTTCTTCGACATGACAACTGACGGGTTCGACTATGTTTTACGCCTCAATTTTATTGGGTCGCTGATTCCGAGTCAGATTTTTGCCCGTCAGATGCTGGGGCGAGCAGGGGCGGTAATCATCAATATTTCGTCGATGAGTGCGCCCTGTCCCATGACCAAGGTTCCTGCGTATAGCGCAGCCAAAGCGGCAATCGATAATTTTACGCAGTGGCTGGCAGTACATATGGCAGAAGCGGGGATAAGAGTCAATGCCATTGCTCCTGGTTTTTTCCTTACTGAACAGAACCGATCTTTGCTAACCAATCCAGATGGTTCGCGAACTGCCAGAGCTGACAAAATCATTGCCCATACGCCTATGCGCCGATTCGGCAAACCGGAGGATTTGCTGGGAACGTTACTGTGGCTGCTGGACGAGCAGGCAGCCGGATTTGTGACCGGCATTGTAGTGCCGGTTGATGGCGGGTTCATGGCATATTCAGGAGTATAAAAGTTGATTTTCTGATTTGCGATTGCAGAAAGGGAGGCAGAGGCATTGGACGGATTGAAGAAGCTAGCGTTGAAAGTGGATACGCTGTTTGAGACTTGTGCGATATTTGCGCTGCTGGGCGTTATTTTGGTCATGACGCTGCAGGTAGTGACGCGAAAAATATTTAATTTTGTCTTTTTTTGGTCGGAAGAAGGAATTTTGCTTTGTTTGGTATGGTTTGCTTTCATGAGTATTGCCATCGGTTTCCGCGAGGGCGTGCATATGGGCGTGGACGCTCTGACTGAATATTTTTCTCCCCGTGTAAATTACTGGATTGATAAATGGATTGATATCATGGGCCTAGTTTATGGGCTCTATTTTGTTGTTTACGGTTGGGAATTTACAGTACTCATGTTTGAATCCACATTGCCGGCCACCAAGTTGCCCAATAGTGTCGTCTATCTGGTGATGCCGGTTAGCGGTGTCATGGTCTGCGCATACTCCATTTTGCAGATGATGGGGATTGACACGAGGCGACATAAGGGAGCGGATATTGAAGTAGGCGCGGAGTTGGAGGAAATAAACAATGGAAGCAAATGACATAGCGGTATGGTTATTGGGGATCAGTTTTCTGGTATTTACGTTGTTGCGGCTGCCGGTAGCGCAGGCTCTGTTTGCATCCTCCCTGTTGACAATGGTTTATCTTGATGTACCGCTACCGACCATCGGTCAGCAAATGATCAATGGTGTTCGCACTTTTTCTCTATTGGCGATTCCGTTCTTTATTCTGACTGGACAAATTATGGGTGAAGGCGGACTGGCGCAGCGATTGGTTGACTTGGCGAGTCTCATTGTGGGTCGAATCCGGGGTGGTCTGGCACTGGTTAATTGTATTGCCTGTATGTTTTTTGGCAATATTTCCGGTTCCGCTGGCGCGGATGCCGCATCGGTCGGGTCGGTGATGATCCCGGCGATGGTGAAAAAAGGCTATGATGCTGATTATGCAGTGGGGCTGACAATCTCGTCAGCCATCCAGGGCGTTGTGGTTCCGCCCAGTCATAATCTGGTACTGTACTCCATTGTGGCTGGTGGCCTGTCCATCAAGAGCCTGTTTCTGGCCGGAATTGTTCCGGGTTTTTTGTTGCTGGGCTCCCTAATGACAGTTGCGTACCTGATGGCTATCAAGCGGGGCTATCCCGCCAGTGAACCGGTGCCAAGTTCGCAGCGCCCCGGCATTATATTCCATGGATTACTCTCCATCTCGCCGGCCTTCATTATTTTGGGCGGCATTGTTTCCGGCATATTTACAGCTACCGAGTCGGGGGCTCTGGCAGTGGTGTATTCATTTATTCTCGCGTTCGGTGTATACCGGGAAGTGCCGCTGTCCCGAATGTGGAATGTGCTCAAACGAACGCTGCGTACGGTTATGATGGTATATTTCTTGATTTCGGCTTCGGCCGCATTTGGCTATGTCATGGCTTTTCTAAGCGTGCCGGAGATGATCACGGAATGGTTTTTGGGTGTTTCCAACAATCCGTACGTGATTCTGCTCCTCATCAATGTCTTGCTCCTGATTTTGGGCGGACCGATGGATATGGCGCCGATGATCCTGATTCTCACGCCTGTCTTGCTGCCGGTATGTGTGGCGATTGGCATGGACCCTATTCATTTTGGCTTGGTGCTTATTTTTAACGCCGGTATGGGACTGCTTACACCACCGGTTGGTACGGTATTGTTTATCGGCTGCGCGATCGGCAATATCTCGATTTCGCAGGGGACAAAAGCCATGATGCCGTTTTTCTACGCCATGCTTGTAGTGCTGGCATTGATAACCTACGTGCCTGCAACGGTGCTTTGGTTGCCCTCTATGTTTCCTTAACAAAATCAGTTTGTAAATTTGTGAGTGAAGGAGGTGCCAAGAAAATACAGATTGGATCGAAGTTGCGCGTTCATAACTACGATTAAGGAAAAGGAGTAAGGGGGAAGTAAAATGAAAAATCAAAAGTGGATGGTTGTTTGTTTCGCGGCAATTATGGCACTGACAGTTCTGATTACTGGTTGTGGCAAAAAAGAGGCGGCTCCGGCGGCCGGGAATGCACCACAAAAACCCAAATTGAATTTTCGGCTGGCTGAAGCTCATCCGGCGGATTATCCCACTACCTTGGGCGACAAGAAATTCGCCGCACTTTTGAATGAAAGAACGCAGGGCCGGATTCAGGTCAAAGTATTTGATTCAGGTTCGCTCGGCGACGAAAACTCGGTTATTCAGCAGGTCCAACTGGGGTCTATCGAATTCACGCGGATCAGCTCCGGTACTTTGGCGGAATTTAACAAACAGTTCGGCGTTTTTTCCCTACCGTATGTTTTCAATGACAATGATCATGTCTGGCGGTTCCTTGACAGCGATTATGGCAAAGGCATGTTGACCAACCTGGAAAAATCAAGGATGATGGGACTGGCTTATTACGCTTCCGGTTCCCGTAGCTTCTACACCAAGAAACCGGTTAAAAGCCCGGAGGACCTGAAAGGTCTTAAAATCCGTGTTATTCAAAACGCCATCAATATTGAACTGATGAAAGCCTTTGACGCCAGCGCAACCCCCATGCCTTACGGTGAAGTGTTCAGCGCTCTTCAGACAGGCGTTATCGACGGAGCGGAAAATAATCCTCCAAGCTATCTGACAGCGAGCCATCATCAGGCAGTAAAAAACTATATCCTCGACGGACATCAACGTGTGCCTGAAGTGCTGATGGTGAGCAAAGTGACCTGGGACAAGCTATCGGACGAAGACCGGAAGATCATTCAGCAGGCGGCCCAGGATTCCGTGAAGTTCCAGAAAGAGGCCTGGGATAAATTTGAGAAAGATGCCTTGGCAAAACTGATCCAGGGTGGAGTCATCGTAACGGAAGTTAAAGACGTCGCGCCCTGGAAAGCAGCGGTCAAAAGTGTCATTGAAAAATATGGCGTTGAATACAAAGCTGAATTGGAAGCGATCGCTAAGTCTGCGAAATAACATTATTTATTCCTTATAAGGACGTCAAAAGGGGCTGTCTCACTAACAAAATGAGGCGGTTCCTTTCTTTTTTGGTTAAAACCGCCCTTCGGGGCGGTCAGACTGTAGACGAAAAAACACCTTGCCACAGGATTTGCGCAAGGTGTTTTCATGTTGGTTGTTATGAAGCTGGGAAAAAGCAGGATAGCAATTCATCAGGGGATACATCGTGGATGGGATGGGCGGTCAGCCAGATTTTGATAATAGTAGCGACGGCCTCCCTAGTAAAGGGTGCGCCGTTGAGTGTGGCTGTAAGTTCATCTACGTCGCCGGTGGCGAAAAAATCTCCGCAAATTTTGCATTGCGTAATAATTTCATTTTCCACATTGAGCAACACTTGCACGGTCCCACCGGTGAAGATTTGTTTGCTGGAATGGTTATAGAGCGGGACTGTACCGTATGTCCAGGTGGGAGAACGGTAGCGTTTATCAGCGAGAGTTTCGATAGCCTGTCTGTCGAAGGTGGAAAGCTCGTAGCGGCGATAGGGCTCTCCAGCAGTGGCAAAGATTGATTTGAGCAGGACGGTTTTAAATTTAGCGAGCGTTACGGCAGGCGGCAGATGTTGGCGGATGGTTGTAACCCGACTGCGTACAGAAGGAACGGCGGGTTTGCTATGTTTGGCGTCTGAGCCGGCCAGGGATTGGGCCAATACGGCCATATTGGTATCAAACAGCAACGTTCCATGATGCAATAGGCGGTCACGATGGGTGTACTGGGCGTTGCCGGAAAATTTTTGTTCCTCGATGGTCAGGTCGTTGCGTCCGGTGAATTCGGCTTTTACGCCTAGCTCAGCTAGAGCATCAATAATGGGCAAGGTGAAATAGGAAAAATTGTTGTGCCCGACGGCTGCCAAGGCAGTGATGAAGGTAAAGTTCAGATTGCCAAAATCGTGATACACAGCGCCGCCGCCAGAAAGACGCCGGACAACCTGAATGTTTTGTTCTGTGATAAAGGGTGAGTTGATTTCAACCGCTGCGTTTTGATTGCGGCCGATGACCACTGTCGGGCAGTTTTGCCAAAGAATGACGAGATCGTCGGGTATCGGCGAGTGTTTGAGAAAATATTCCTCCAGCGCTAGATTATAGCAGGGGTCGTTGCAGGAATTGAGAATATGCAGCATGGATAAATTCCTCCTAAAATAAGCGAATCGAAAATAACAAAAGTAAATTGACAGACAACGCTGTTTATACTATCATTATTCTAACATATAAATATAATATTATATAATGATGAAACGGAAGAGCAAAAATTAGAGGTGGATTGAGTATGAAACTAGAGGTTGATGTCGAAGTTGCCATTCTTGGTGGCGGACCGGCCGGATATCTGGCAGCCGTGCGGGCTGCGCAGTTGGGAGCTCGTACGGCGATCGTCGAACAGGATCAATTTGGCGGCGTGTGCCTGAATCGTGGTTGCATTCCTACCAAGGCACTGCTGCGGACGGTAGAAATTGCAGCTATTGCCCGCAAGGGGCAGGAACTTGGCGTGGTGGGGCTGCCGCCCATGATAGACTGGACAGCTGGACACAGCCGCAAAAGCCGGGTCGTCAAGAGCTTGCGCCAAGGAGTGGAATTCTTGCTACACAAGGATGCTATTACTATCATAAAAGGCCAGGGGTTCATTGTAAATCCCAAGCAACTGGACGTCGAAACGGCGGAAGGAAAAGTATCCGTACAATGTAAAAAAATACTGGTCGCTACCGGTTCCGAGCCGATGCGGCCCCATATTCCTGGACTGGAGTTGCCGGTAGTGCTGACTAGTGATGAAATTCTGTCTCTGGAGGAAGTGCCGCAGCGGCTGGCTATTATTGGTGGTGGCGCGATTGGTCTGGAGTTTGCCCAGATGTTCAACGGGTTGGGCACGAAGGTGTCCGTCATCGAAATGGCGGATCAGATTTTGCCGCAGGAAGATGCAGAGATTGCTGGGGAAGTGCTCAAAGTTTTGAAACGCCAGGGCGTGAAATTTTTTATCGCCAGCGCCGTTTCCGAAGTCATTGCTGAGGGGGCGGGAGCAAAGGTCATGTTTCAGACACAGGGGAAGGAAAACATGGTTGAGGCCGATCACGTGCTACTGGCAGTGGGCCGCAAACCGGCGGTGCCCCGCGAATTAATTGCACTGGGCGCAACTACCGGAGCGCAGGGAGCGCTGATTGTGAACAAGCAACTGGAAACAACAGTCCCGGGAATTTATGCGGCGGGGGATGTTACAGGCGGCAAATTGCTGGCGCACAAAGCCTATGCGGAAGGCCGGGTAGCTATGGAAAACGCCTTGGGTGCGAACATTTTCCTGAATTATGACGCGATTCCTTCCTGTGTATATCTCCAACCGGAACTGGCTTCAGTCGGGCTGGATGAAAAAACAGCGACCGCGCAGGGGTACGAGGTAAAGACCGGGCGCTTCGATTTTCGCAGCAATGGACGGGCTCAGTGCATGGGTGAGAGGGAAGGAATGGTGAAGGTCGTGACAGATAAAGAATCCCATGTGATTTTGGGCGCGCAGCTCTTTGGCCCGCAGGCGACGGAACTGATCTCGGAATTGACGCTGGCCGTCTCGCTGGGGATCAAGACCGAAGTACTCGCCGACCTTGTCCACCCACACCCCACGTTGAGCGAGGTAGTGATGGAGGCTTGCGCCGACGCGGTAGGCAGGGCGATTCATAAAGGCTAAAAAATATAAAAATAAGGTAGAGGAGATGCAATGATGAGCGAAGAAGAAAAAAAATTACCTGGTTTCATTATGTGCGTATGCACAGGCAAGTGCCCCGGATTTAAGGCAATGGATATCTGGGATTTTATCAACCAGGTACGGGTGGAATTGCCGGTGGAGTATGGGTTCATTCATCCGCAACTGTGTGAAGAGGACGGCGACCGCTTCCTGGCGGACATGCTCAAAGCCGATCGTCCGATGGTCATCGGGGCCTGCGCCAAAAACATGCAGATCAAAATGTTCAAGGATGCCTTCAAGGCAGCCGGGCTCGATGTCACCAAAGATCTGGTGGCGCTAGATATTCGTGACATGACCAACGAGCAGGCTTTTGAAAAAGTGTCCAAAGCATTGGAAGAAATGGAGGCCAAACAATGAGCGAAGATACGTTCATGGGGGTTCCACGCAATACCATCGACTGGAAACCGACCATTGACTATGAAAAGTGTAATTACTGCATGGAATGCTTCGACTTTTGTCCCCACAAGGTATTTAAGAAACAGGAAGATGACCCCATCAAGCTGATCGTCGAAAATCCCCTCAACTGTGTTGTGTTTTGCCGGGCCTGCAGCAAGACGTGCGGGTTGGACGCACTCGAGTTTCCCAATAAAGTCGAAGTGACGAAGAAGATTAAGGAAACACGGAGCGGGGTGGCGAGCGGTGAGTGAAAAATATGCCGTACTGCCGTGCAACGGGCTGGATAAATGCGCCGGGCAGGTAGCCCGGGAGATCGCGCAGATCGTCTGCGAGAATACGGAAAATGAACTGATTTGCCCGGTGTTTTACCGGGTGTCGGACGCCCGGTACGATAAAATCGCCAAAGAAAATCCACTATTGGTGATTGACGGCTGCGCGACGCGTTGTGCTAGCAAATTGGCGGGCGAAAAAGGGTTGAAGATTTTCCGTAAAGTGACGGTGACGGAAGAAGCGCAAAAACGCGGAGCGCCGCTGGCAGTTGCGCCATTGCGGCTGGGTGCGGCTGAACTCGCCCTGGGCGCGGAGCTTGCCGCGGAACTGGTCAAAGCGGAAGCTGATGATGCAAGCGTTGATTCTGGTGTGGTCTATCCCGTTCCCGAGGAGTATATCATCCACAAGAAAGATAAGTTCATTTTCCGCGTTCCACCGGAAGGCTTTTATTTCACAGAGAACGACTGCTGGGTGCAACCCGTAGGAAACCGGGCGCGCATCGGTATTACGGATTTCATGCAGCAAAGCTTGTCTGACATCATGTTTGTTACGCCGCCGACAGTAGGTGCTACCATCGATCAATTCGACGAAGCCGGTACACTCGAATCCGGCAAAGCAGTTTTTGAACTGGTGAGTCCGGTCAGCGGCAAGATCACAGCGGTGAATATCCCCGTGCTGAACGCGCCGGAACTGATCAATGAGAATCCCTATGAAAAAGGCTGGATTGCTGAAATCGAATTGACGAATTTCGCGGAAGAACAGGAATTCCTGCTTGATGCGGCAGGCTACTTGAAAGTACTGAAGAAAAAGGCGGATGAGTATCATGTTGGCAAAAAGCAAGGTTAAAGTTATGGCCTGCAGCGGCATGGGCAAGGTGTACGGACTGATGGCCCGGGAAGCAGTGCTCCAGACGGTGACGCATCTCTGTCCGGAACAGGCCGACACTACCTGCCTGGCCTATATTGTCACCGGCGATGACGCGGCTACGGCGAAAATTGTCGATCAGCCCTGCATCACCATTGATGGCTGTCCGGCGATGTGCTCCGCAAAAAGCGTGGAAGAAATGGGCGGCGATATCAAAGCCAAGTTTAAAGTGCTGGATGTCATGCGCCTGCATAAAGGCGCCAAGCCCGGGACCGCCACAGAATTGACGGAAGAGGGCTGGGCGATCGTGGACGAGATTGCGGCCAAGCTGTGCGCCGAGGTGGCGCAAATTCAGAGCGAAGGAAGATAGAAAAATGGCGGAAGAATTAAAAATCGGCGTGGTTTCCTGTAGTGGCGAAGATTGCCTGGGGGGCACAATTTCCCGGCTGGCCACCCGCAAAATGCTGGATGAGGTCCGACCAGACCAGACAGTGACCATCTGCCTGCCTCTGTATATAGCAGGCGGGCAAGAAGAGCGAATGTTCGCCAAGGAGTATCCGACCATCGCGGTGGACGGCTGCAGTAAGGCCTGTGCTAAACGGGCCACCGAAAAGTACAGTGGCAAAGTCAACAGTGTGGTGTTTGTTTCAGATATCATCGGTGATGAACTTGCCGAAGGTCCGGCCCTGTCCACACGGAATTTGACAGCCGAACACGCGGCAATGGTGGAAAAAGTGGCTGCAGTAGTGACGCAGCAATTTGATGAGATATTGAGTAAAATTCTGAAATAGCAAGAAAGATACAACAAAAACGCCCAAGGGCGTTTTTGTTTTTTTACTTGCCTTTTGTAAATAAACGGACTATGATTTAAATGAGCATATGCCCAAATGGGGGAGTGAGTTTTGGCTCGTAAACGTTGTTGCGGCATGGTGGAACTTGCCTCATGCAGCCGGAAATTCTGCCCGACGCCGGCGAGTGGTGCACCACGGCTGGAAGTAGGGATGGAAGAGCTGGAAGCGGTCCGGCTGAAGGATCTTGAAGGAAAAGATCAGACCGAATGCGCAGACTTGATGGGATTGTCACGTCCGACCTTTCAACGAATTCTCTATGGGGCGCGGGCCAAGATCGCACGAGCCTTGGTTGAAGGTCGGGAAATATGTATTAAAGGGGGAAATTATCGAATGAAAAACCGAGAATTTTGTTGTCTGGATTGTGGAAAACAATGGGAAGTTGAACCATGCACAGAAGGTGGACGGCATGGGTATGAAATTCCCTGCCCGGCATGTGGAAGCATGAACAAATCGCGGGTGGAAGAGGATGGACAAAAAACGGCCTGCGGTGGCGCTGGTCATTCCCATGAACAGGGGAAGGGCTGTTGCTGCGGTAATCATTGATTTGAAATTGGCTTAAATGAAAAATATAGAGCAATTTGGGGCAGAATTAGCACCCGTAATTTCTGCCCCTTCGTTATCTTTTTGTGGAAAACAGGGAGAAAATGAATGGAGGAAACGGTCATGGAATGGGAAGGGAAATGCGCGCAATGTATGGTGAAAAAACGGATTTGTTTTAGCAAGGAAGGATCTTCGCCAGCATTTTGTTCAACGGTTCTGTATCCGGAGGCAATAAAAAAAGCAGCCGCAGAATATGAAAAACCTGCGATTCGTGAATTCGCACATAACGCTTCGCTGCAGGAGGCTGAATGCTATATCGACCGTACTGCCGAGTCGTCTTATAAATATCCGGTTAAGCCTCGTGTGCAGGAAATTATCGAGTTTTCCCGTAAAATGGGCTATCAGAAATTAGGCGTGGCTTTTTGCGGCGGCCTGCACAAGGAAGCGGCTGTTTTTTGCAAAATCCTCGAAGATCACGGCTTTACCGTGGTTTCCGTCATGTGCAAGGTAGGAGGCATCGATAAGGACGCCTTGGGCCTGAATGCCAATGAACGGGTGCGAGTCGGACACCCTGAATCTATGTGCAATCCGATTGCTCAGGCGGAAGTGCTGAATGCTGCGAATACAGATTTTAATATTCTTCTGGGGCTGTGTGTAGGACACGACTCGATGTTTATCAAAT
>Ga0316604_10003292_pt1 | contig 11467 bp, 13 predicted proteins | sample OWC_soil_day20_C_FD_207650 | JGI IMG/M metagenome (GOLD analysis project Ga0316604, IMG submission 207650) | Wetland soil microbial communities from Old Woman Creek delta, Ohio, United States - OWC_soil_day20_CT | ecosystem: Environmental > Terrestrial > Soil > Wetlands | place: USA: Ohio... | reverse complement strand
TTCATCAAAAATAATGATTAAAAAGGCTGATTATGCTGCTTAAAAAAGAGGCTTTTTCAGTAGTTTCTCTCCTGTCCCTCTGTCCCTTTTGGGGAAGTCAAAGGTTTTGGACCGAAGTACGATAAAGACGATGAAGAGATTAACCCTGACCTTAGTTTTGACTTAAAGGGCAATTCAAATGACGTTGAGTTCACGGCTTATGATAAAGAGGCTGAATCCAAGCAAAAAGAAGCAAAAGGGATTCTGTGCGTGGAAGTTCGTTTAAAGAAGCAGAAAGCTATTGGTAAATATACTGACAGATTCTGACGGCAGGAGTAGATACCGGGATTTATGCTGTGGAATATAACCGGATAAATAGTGAATGGAAGACCTCAAAATGAGCGGTCGGTTGTCACGCAGGCCGAGACTGTACGGCGGGAAACAATTGAAAAGGTGCAGGAGATAGCCAAGGTGCTGCGGGCCGAGGTTGCGGTTGTAGAAATATTATAAATCAAGAGGCGGTATCCCCCGCCTCTTGGCTATTTATGCGGCTGAGAAAGTTTTTCTATTGACGATTCCAAGAAAAATTCGGGGAGCTTTTGTATTTTTTTGTATTTTCCCCTATCTATTTTCCCTCGTGGATGTACGGATAAAGAATAGAGGGGTAATTTGTTTTAACAAAAGTTTATGCAAAAATCGTGTAAGAAAATCCCGCGAGAATCAAAAAACAATTTTTTTGCAAAACACCCTACCTATTTTTCCTTCGAAGTGTACGCATAAAGAGTAGAGGGTAATTCGTTTTCTCAATTTAGAATAATGAGAGGAGGCGCAGATTCATGAGATTTTATAAGGCCTGATGGCCTTTTTTTGTTGCCGTATGTCAGTCAACCGAAATGAACAGGTGGACACTAAATTTTGTGGGAGATGAGAAAAATGGATGATTTTAATGACGACATTGATTTGAACGAAGAGTATGAAGTTCTGGAGCAAAGCGTAATAGACCAGCCTATCGTAAACAATCCGCAGACACTAGTTCCCGGCAGTGATGAACAGACAATACCTCAACCATCGGTGGAGAGCTCCTCTGTTGATAACAGTATTGCAGAAAAATACAGGAGCGCGTTTTCAGCCGCTCAGAGTCAGGAAGAATATGACGCAATAGCAAATACGTTTAAGGCGGAACTAACCGTCATGCAGTCAGTACGGCCGAATCTCGGCATGTTTGAAAGTGGTACGCCGTTGACCGATCAAGATGCTTTATTAAAAAGCCTTAAGAACGGCAGCTTTTCGGTCAATCCTGAAATGACCAGATCATTTACAGATAAAGTTGAGTACAATTTGGGAATAAATTTAGGGCCTTTCAGTACAGTAAATATTGATTCCGTACTCACTGCCTGGGAATCAGACAACGGTTATTACCTGTCGCCCGACGACTTTGGTATATATCGTAAGTTTAAAAATGGTATAATGGATTCGGATGATGCTTATAAGGTCTCGATATTAGATGGGGCATATGATAAAGCCGTTCACGATGCATTCATTGAGCTTCTGGCGAGTAATAGTGACGTTTTGCCCAAATCCGAGGTCCAAGGTAATAGTACTACTGTTCCTCCGGCAACCACAAGCAATCCCAGCATGGACATTAAGACTGATAGTAGTTACGGACCAGGTTTGTCGGATGCTATTAAACAAGGGTTGGTCTTGGATTCGTCAGGAAGAGTTGTCACGGGTAATGGTGGTAACAATGGTTCAGATATTGTTTATCGCGGCGGAAATATTCAGGCCCAATCTATGCACTGGGAGGGGATGAGGAATGGACAATGGACATTGGTATTCTCATCAGAAGGGAATTATGGTAATGTCATTCTTTATGATGAAAACAAAAATGTAATATTTTCATGCGACGCCACGTCCGGCAGAATAGGAGAAACGAATAGGTCCAAAGAATATGAAGGCCCCATCCGTTTCGGCTCGTACACCTTAGACCCAAAGGATATATCGGGTGGACTTGGGAAGGCCATTGAAAGAAATATAATACGGAGGGCAGACTGGGGATTTTATAGAGTACCGTTAAAGCCACAAGAAGGAACAGACATGGGTACCAGAGGAGAATTTTTCTTGCATGGAGGGTTTTTCCCAGGATCGGCAGGTTGTATAGATATCGGAACAAACGATCTAGTTCTATTTCCCTTGCTTATGCAACATGAAGGCTTAATTAATGTCGAAGTAATTCAAAGAAAAAGATATGATATACTTTTTCCAAATAGCCAAAACACTTACATTTAGCATATTCTGCATCCCAGGGAGTATATACCTCGCGAAAGATTAATGGTATAATATATACAAATTTCCAATATAAGGAGGAGGGTTTTTGAAAAAAATATTCTTTCTTATACTTTTACTTCTGGCATTGTATTTGTTACTTGGATGTCCGAGTATTGTTGATGCTATTAATTTAAGACTATTTGCATCTCCAGAACATATTTTAAATCGATTTTACACTGAGGAAGATCTTGCTGTAGACCAAGTAATGGACTCCTTAATTCTTGCTGGACCTAAAATGACTCCTCTTTTAGAACGCGAAATACAGAAAAGAGAAATTCAAAGAAGGCGCCATGCTATAACTGCTCTTGGTCATTTGGGTAATAATAATTCGATTCCGATTCTCGAACAGCTTCTTCAGGATAAAGGTGAAAAGGAAAGTTTTAGAGCCGCTGCTCTTCTGGCGATAGCTAGTATAGACTTGTCATACGCGCAAAAAATCGCCCCTCAATATCTAAATGATTCGAGATACGTTGCAGAATGCGCCTATGAAGTAATTACAGATCCAACATCGCTATATAAACGCTCCTATTGGGATGCCCTTTTTCATCGACATTATTAACTCGGATAAATTAAGAGTTTATTAATCTTTTTCGACTTTGTATATGTAACAGAAGGAATGGTAGTGCTAAATATTCCTCGCTTTTGTAAGAAGAATAAATTTTATGTGCAGGCCAGCTTCCCATTTTGGAGGCTGGCCTTTTTATCGTCATCATTCTGTTTTCATTTCGCACCTTTAATGGACCCTCCATGCACGTGGAGTGCGTGGCGTTGATAGGCGAGTCCAGCTAAGTTTTTGGATGCTTACAGGTAAAGTCCTGTCGGATAAAGGTAGGGAAGTCCCGTAGTCAGCAGCCAGGGTGTGGAGCAATCTGTGCTCTGAGGCATTGTATGGTGTGTTTGGTAACAAGCCGATGATTCGATTATATGTGTACAAATGTCAGCAACACAGTCATCTAGGGACATTGCTGCGTTACGCCGATGATTTTGTGATTCTGTCAAATCAAGCCGTATGCGGTAAACTGCACGTACGGTTTGACGAGGGGGTGATGGCTAACCGCACTGCTCTACTCTGTAGGGGGAAAGTCTTGAAATATAAGGGGCTGATGGTATATGGCCTATCAGAACTCTGATATAGAGCGGGACTGTTAATTAAGAAGCGTAATATGCGTGGAGTAACTTCAAGAGGGATTTTTGATGGTGGAATGCAGGAGAAAACTTTGTCTAGTTCATATGCACAAGATGCTGAAAAAACAAAACAAAATTGGCCTAAGACATCTCAAATACTTCTCAGTATATCCAAAAGTTATATCGAGGACGCAAAAGGGCAAGACGTAGATGCCGAGCTTACTGAATTGAAATTATATCGATGATCGAATTGGTTTGTGGTCTTCAAACCCGCTTTACATCAGGGTTTAATGGACTTTACTTAAATTGATAATTTCGGCGAAACCTTGAATGATGTGCAGGAATGGATGTGCAAGGCTAAGCACGTTTGGCATGGACATAAGTGTGGGTGTGAGTAATCAGTTATAGTTAATTTGCAAACCCCCTGTAAAATGCAGGGGGTTAATTCTATGCCAAGTACTGTCTGGTGAATGCTGCTGGTGTTAATATCTCTAAATAAAATATAAGAATGCAAGAGAAGAGGGACAATATTTCTACCTCCTTTTGTAAACAATAAATTTCAATAGGAGGGATGAAATGGCGGAACTGATTGAGTTACAGGAAATAATTGAGAAGCTGCGTGATAAGATGAACGAGGTTGCTTTAAAGAAGACGCTTACTGATCCAGAAGTTGTTCGGGCAAGCCAAATGCTAGATGTGCTATTGAATGAGTATCAACGGATGTTAACAGAAAAGATTAGTAAATAGAGCCCGTGTGGGCTCTATTCTTATACACTTACCCCTCAGCCGCACACCATCGAGCGGCTATTCTTAGTGCGTGAAGCGGGTAACCTAAAGAACAGATTGCTGGGGAAATTCAGTATTCATTAAAATAAATGTATAAATATTAAAAACATGCTATTCATCAATTTGCCGTCAGAATATTAGGAATTAAGGCGTTAAATGCGAAATATTACATAGTAAGGAGCTTTTTCTATGGTAAAATATAGTTAGTACTACAGATAAGCTCAATATTAGGCGGAGGGATAATCTGGTGAAACAAATTGAGAAGTGTTTAAATTAATGCACAAGTATAAAAATAAAACTAACAAATCACTTAAGACTATAAAAATGTCACAAAAAACATTTGCTGAAATACGCAACGAATTTTTAGTAACAAAATAGTAAAGGGGATAGTGATATGGAGTCGCAATATTTTTGGATGAGTCTTAATGACTTAGAGCAAGTAGTAATTGGAAATGGAGAAATTTTGTTGATCAATAAAAATGGAGAATCAACAAGAATTGGGACTACCGTCGATGAAGCAAGAAAGAGATTAACAGATTTTGGAAAGAGTGAAGATTTTCCTGATTTTATGAATGATTTTAATGGGTAAGCTATCCTTCTGAAGTGACCCCAAAAAGTTAGACAAAATTTAATTAAGCAATTTTCTTAGACTGAGTTTATATTAGCTAGATAAACAATTAGCGCCCATAGGGGCGTTTTTCTTATCCAGATGGAAAGTATAACTGAACGACTAAGGCTTCTGCCGCTATTAAAGAAAAAATAAATAATTTTATACGATGTTTATTAAAAGTTTTATTGGCGAGGAAAAACATAAATATAGCAGCTGTAAATAACACCAGATTACGGGGGGATAAAAATGGAAGTTGAAAAGATATATTCTCTGAAGAAGCAAATGTTGGACTTAGGGTATGTTGAGGGGGAAGTAAACGCATTTATACATGATGTAACTGGAGATCAACCAATTGAAAGACTAAATAAACAAGACTACCAAGAGCTAATTGAATACTTAAGTTCCTATATCTCATTTGCCAGAAAAAGTAAACAGTTAGTTATGAATTGTAAATAATGTATATACAGAGCCCACACCGGGCTCTTTTCTTATACCCAACGCCGCTCTACCGAGCGGCTATTTCTATCTTAAAATTAGAAAACCTGGACAGTAAGTCCAGGCTAAAGAGGTTAGTCTCTGTGATAGATTTGATAGTGATGTAAAGCTTTTAACCCAACGTACACTATAGCACCTATAGTCAAGACCTTTAATAATGGTGAGCCGCCACAACCGTCGCGATGCGAATGATGATGACAGAACATTATTAATCACCTCCTTGTATGCTTAGCTTGCCACGTATTCATGAAATTATTGCTGAGGTGATATCAATCTATTAATTTTGTGATCTTTATAAAGCAGCATGGGAATGACGAATAGCTTCCAGCAGTTCATCAACCTCCACCGGACCTGTCCCGACTTTGCCAACAACAATTCCTGCAGCTATATTAGCGACCTTTACAGCCGTAGCAATATCAGCACCGCCGGCCAACATAACACCAAGCGTGGCAACTACTGTGTCTCCCGCACCGGATACATCAAAAATTTCCTGTGCCCGCGTAGGTATATGAATAATGCCCGAATGATTAACAAGGCTCATACCTTTATCTGAGCGTGTTACTAAAATGTTGTTTATGTTAAAACGGCGTCTGGCTTCTGCTGCATATTGGTATACCAACTCATTAGTATTATCAACATGACAAGCCAGTGCTTTACCCAATTCTTTTATGTTGGGGGTAATATAATCTGCCTCCTGGTATTTAACCCATTTCCGACCCTTTGGGTCAATAATTGTTGGTATAGCTAGCTTATGACATGTATGGATGATGGTTTGACACACTCTGGGAGTGCAGACACCTTTGCCGTAATCAGATACTATAACGATTTTTACACCTTGCGCTAATGCGGCCAACACCCATTCTAATAAACGGCTTTCTTCATATTCAGGTAAGGGAGCTATCTCTTCAAAGTCCAATCGGACAACCTGCTGATGTCCGGCTACAATTCTGGTTTTGGTAATTGTCGGCCTATTACTCTTAATAATTCCTGTACACTCAATATTGTGTATGGTCATAAGCCGTCGGAGATGTTGCCAATTGTCATCATCCCCAGTTGCTCCAGCTAGCAATACCTGGCATCCCAGTTGTATTAAATTAGTAGCTACATTACCGGCGCCACCCAGCGTTTTTAGTTCTTTTGCAACTTTAACTATGGGTACCGGCGCTTCGGGTGAAATGCGTTGTACATCGCCAATATAATAGATATCCAACATAACATCACCCACGACCAATACCTTACAGTCAGATACCCCTGACAATAGAAATTGTTCAATCCGAGCTACATTGCTAGGCATCTTTAAATACCTCGTTAACTAACTCGCAGACTATATGACCAATCAGAATATGTACTTCTTGTACCCTAGCCGTTACATCAGATGGAACCGAAATACATAAATCGCAAATTTCCCCTAACATACCACCATCTTGACCGGAGAGCCCTATTGTCACTGCGCCCATTTCATGTGCTAACTTAATTGCTTGGATAACATTATCGCTGTTGCCTGAGGTAGACATACCAATTACTATATCGCCTGGATTAACCAATGCCTCTATCTGACGCGTAAAAATAGCTTCAAAACCATAATCATTGCCGACTGCCGTTAAAACTGAGGTATCTGTTGTTAATGCTAATGCGGGCAAACCCTTATGAAAATTCAATCTCCCGACAAATTCTGCCGCGAGGTGTTGACAATCGGCTGCACTACCGCCATTTCCCATAAGGTACAAGCGATTTCCATGCTTAAGTCCGTCAATGCATAGTTCGGAAAAATGCTGTAGATCGGTCAAACACAGCTGCTGTATCTTATTTACAATAGAAAGATGCTCAGAAATAATCTCATTTATCATCGTGTTGATTTGCTCCTATACAATACTTTATTGCTTAATAAGTCCAACTCTTGTTGAAAAGTTAAACAAATTTTCCTCGTTAAATAAATAGCCTCTTATACCAGTTGTGGCAGCTGCCTTTAAATCAGTGTCCTTATCCCCTATTAAAAAAGATTTATTTGGTTTTACCGGCCATTCACGGATAGCCTGTTGAAGGAGACCTGGCATTGGTTTGCGACACTGGCAGATCTTTCGATATTGTTCAAGTTTTGCCTCAGGATAGTGGGGGCAGTAATAAAAAGCATCAATATGAGCTGCCTGCTTGGCTAATTCTGCATTCATCCATTTATGAAGCTGCTGCACATCATATTCGGTGTAATAGCCGCGTGCCACGCCACTTTGGTTGGTAACCACAAAAACCAGGTATTTGGCATTGTTGAAAAACTTAATAGTTTTAATAGCGCCGTCGATCCACTGGAAGTCTTTTGGAAGATAAACAAAACCTGAATCCGCGTTGAGTACACCATCGCGGTCAAAAAAAACAGCTGGGCGGCTAATTGTATCTAATGAACTAACGTCGGCGCTGACGTTAGGGAGCATTTGGGGTTCGGGTTGACGACCAGCCGGAAGTTCTTTCATACAGTGATGTTCACCTTCTCGCTAGTTTATAAAAGGAAGACCATTATATTCGGACAAAACCCATACTCTTTGATTACTAACTGTATTTTATATATTAATTGTTATATTTATATTGTTTGGTTTGTGTTTGGTGGTTCATATGCTACTATCCGGCTTTATTATTTTAATAAGAAAAAAACTAAATACGTGTATAATAAAATTTATACACATACATTACTTTAGGATAGGGGAAGCGGTGGAAAAGAATATAACGTCAAAAATGTATCTGGATCTTGGAATAAAGCTGACGCTTAGGGGAGATTTAGAAAATGCAGTTACGGCTTTTGGCACAGCTATAAAATTAAATCCAAAATATGCGCCGGCTTATAATAATTTAGGTCTAGTTTTAAAAAAAACTAAGCGCCTCCAGGAAGCGGAGGCTTGCTTTTGTCGAGCTATTGAACTGAAACCAAATGATACACATGCTTATAATAACTTAGGCTTGGTTTTAATGGATTTGGGTGATTTACAGAAAGCGGAGGAATGTTTTCGCAGAGCTGTCAAACTTGATCCTAATCAGTCTGCCATCTACAGTAACTTAGGAACTGTTTTAGAGGAAATTAATCAATTTGCTGAAGCAGAGATAGCCTATCGTCGAGCGGTCGAACTGAATCCAAATTATCCAGAAGCTCAGTATAATCTGGGAACATTTTTGCGAGTAAATAAGCAGCTTGAAGAAGCAGAAAGTTGTATTCGACGGGCTGTCGAGTTACGTTCTGATTATTGGGAAGCCGATTTATCGCTGGCAAATTTATATTTGTTACAGGGAAATTTCAGTGTTGGCTGGGGGCAGTTTGAAAGGTTGAGGCAAAAGAGATATGAAAATACATACTTTAAAATTCCCAACTGGCACGGGGAAAATTTAACTGGTCGCAGCATTCTACTATATTGGGAATACGGATTTGGAGATACTATACAATTTGTTAGATATGCACAAGCGGTAGAAAAGCTAGCAGCCAAAACAGATTTATGGATTCAGAAGCCCCTGGGGCGTTTGATAACGGCCTCATATCCTAATTTGACAATATATACAGGCAAATGTCCCCAGCAAGAACAATACGATTATGTCTGCTCCTTGCTTAGTCTGCCAGTGATATTTAATACCTGTAACGAAACTATTCCTCAAGCTGTTCCATATAGACCGGCTAGCCAAACAGCTTCACTAAACTGGCATAATGCCCTCGGAAAAATAGACAATGATATTGCATACAGGGTTGGCGTGGTTTGGGCTGGGAACCCCAAACATCTTAACAACGCAAGACGGTCCATTCCTTTTACTATATTTAATAATTTGTTTAGTGTTTCAAAGGTTAGCTGGGTTAGCCTGCAGGTTGGGCATAGAGCGGAAGACTTAGTTGAAACGTCCTGCAATATAATCGATTTTTCAAGAAAACTTGTTGACTTTATGGAGACTGCAGGTTTGATAGAAACTCTTGATTTAGTAATAACTGTTGATACATCTGTGGCGCATATGGCAGGGACTATGGGGAAAAAGACATGGGTACTTTTGCCGTTTGATCCTGATTGGCGCTGGCAATTGGAGCGGGAGGATAGTCCCTGGTATCCATCAATTAGACTTTTCCGGCAACGTAAGGCTGGTGATTGGCAAGAAGTTATAGAAAGAGTTAAGCTAGCTTTACTGGACGAACTGGTATAACTCACCATAGGGAGGGAAAAACGACGGCGTTACTAGATAAAAAAACTAAATCAGCAGTCGAGAGAGATTTGAAACAAGTAACAATCCTTCGGCAGACTATCGAACGGAAGCCCCATTCTTCAGAAGCTTATTATAATTTAGGCAGTGCTCTGAGTGATGAGAGGCTATGGTCTGAAGCAGCAGATATGTTGCGGCAAGCTATTAAATTGAATCCTCATAATCCCAAGTTTTATAATAAATTGGGTATAGTTCTGGAGAATGCCAATATGCTTAGTCAAGCAGCCGAACTCTTTGGCTGGGCTATCAAGTTGAGGCCTGATTACATTGAGGCCTTAAACAACATTGGTACGGTATTAATTCGAACGAACAGATGCAAGGAAGCGGAGGAATATTTGCGTCGTGCGTTAGAGATAAATCCTCAGTATGCCAAGGCATATAACAATTTGGGGATGGTTCTAGAGGATATGAATCGCCGGGTTGAAGCATTAGAGTGTTTTCGGCAAGCTATAGCGCTAGAACCTAACAATCCTGTATTTTATACTAACGCAGGCAAGATGTTAAAAGAGTTTCGTCAGCTAGATGAGGCAGAAGTCTGTATTCAGCAGGCTCTTACTCTTCGTCCGGATTATGTAAACGCTAATTTGGCGTTGTCAACTTTATATCTTCTTCAGGAACAGTACGAAAAGGGATGGGAAAAGTATGATGATTGGCGGTTGATAAGGGATGGTAACAGGCAGCTGCCAATTCCTCAATGGCAGGGTGAGGATTTGACCGGTTGCCGAATTTTGTTGTTTGCAGACCAAGGTTTTGGTGATACTATTCATTTTATTAGGTATGCGTTAATGGTTGCTAAGTTTGCAAGTGAAACGAACTTATTAATCCCAAAGCCATTGAGACGATTATTGGTTTTTTCACTAACCAACTGTAAGCTTTGTAATAGTGACAGAATTGAAGCAAGAGATTATGACTTTATGAGTCCGTTGCTTAGTCTTCCTCACCGCTTTAATACTTCCAGAGAAACCATTCCTCAGGCAACTCCCTATTTACATCCAAGCCGGGCAATTGTGGAGACTTGGAGTAAAACCCTTGATAAAATAGACAGTGGCAAGAACTACCGGATTGGTGTCGTCTGGGCCGGCAACCCTGCTCATGTCAATGACAGGAATCGTTCTATACCCTTCGATGTTTTTAGTAGTCTTTTCAATATTTCTAAGATAAGCTGGATTAGTTTACAGAAGGGTAAGCGGGTAGCCGACTTAGCAACAACATCTAATAAAGTAATAGATATTTCTGGCGCTCTGGTAGATTTTGCGGAAACTGCGGGAGTGATAGCTAACCTGGACTTAGTGATAACCGTGGATTCCGCTGTAGCGCATTTAGCAGGGTCTATGGGGCAAAAAACATGGGTGCTATTGCCGTATAATCCTGATTGGCGCTGGCAACTTGATAGAGAAGACAGTCCTTGGTATCCAACCTTGCGCTTGTTCCGACAGCATGAGCTAGATACCTGGGCAGAAGTTCTGGCAAGAGTGAGAAAATCTGTAGAGGAATTGTTTGGAGGACGTTATAATAGGCCGAAATAGGCTCAAAAATACCATGAAACAAGCTATTATTAAGGAGATAACATGGATACAAAAATTGTAAGGCTAAATAATAAAAAAGAAACAAATGATGAAGGCCTGCAAGAAGAATACCACCTCCGGCAGATTATTAATAAAAAACCTGATTGTCCAGAGGCTTTTTATAATCTGGGGTTATTATACAAAAATACCAGTCGTTTTGGTGAGGCGGAAAGCTGTTTCTGTCAGGCAATTGAGCGAAAGCCCGATTATCCCGAAGTCTTATACCAATTAGGATTACTTTTCGAAAATACCAATCGCTTGGATGAGGCAGCGGCTTTTTTTTATCAGGCGATCAAGCTGAAGCCGTCTTGGGCGGATATCTATTTGAGCCTAGGTTTAGTGTTGAAAAAATGCAATCGCTTAA
>Ga0316604_10003290_pt1 | contig 11471 bp, 14 predicted proteins | sample OWC_soil_day20_C_FD_207650 | JGI IMG/M metagenome (GOLD analysis project Ga0316604, IMG submission 207650) | Wetland soil microbial communities from Old Woman Creek delta, Ohio, United States - OWC_soil_day20_CT | ecosystem: Environmental > Terrestrial > Soil > Wetlands | place: USA: Ohio... | reverse complement strand
TGCCAGCTCCACAGATTTTCTAGCTACCTGTTCCATGAATTTAGCTGCAATATTACTTTTACGTACCATTCTTTCTACCTCCATTATTATAAAGACATTAAGATAATGCAATTATACATAAACAACCACTATACAAAGACAAGTTGTAAAAATTACGGCTCTGCTCGTAACTATTCCCGATTTTGATACTCATGAATTCTCCCCTTATCACTTTTAATAAAAAACATGAACAGCACCAGAACCAGACACAGCAAAATATTAACAAGATTCAACAGGGAAATAAAGCTATTACCCAAAAATGCGGTTCTCCCCTCAAACTGCATTTCACTCCACTCAATACAATTGGAAATGACAACAGCCGTCATCATATTTATTATATAAATTTTTCTGTTTGTTTTTTGATTATTATTTTTTTCCAGAATCAGATGAACTAAATTTACTATTAAAAACACGGTACAGAGAAAAATAATGAAAAGCAGATAGTGTTTCAATTTTGTTACCTCCAATAATAAAATGTGATATAATTTTTTTGTGCAATAAGAAAATATTATATTTCCATTGAAAAAATCACACCATGTTGAAATTTCGAGCCTGCAAGTAATTTTTAATTTGATCAATTAGACAAAATGCGACAAAAGCTCCTATTTCTCCCTTTTATTTAATGGAAGTTATCGTACGATATACAGATATAGATGTTTCATTTTTGCATAATAAATTAACAGTTTTAATGGGGAAGGGTAAGTATGTTAAGAATAGCAATTTGTGATGACGACATTCTGTTTACAGGAATGTTAGAAAATTTAATCAAAGAAGAAGCTTTGGCAAACGGTATTGAAATTGAAGTTGACGTATTTTTTGATGGATCCATGCTGACAAAATACGTACATCTTGGTAACTTATTTGACCTGATCTTTCTTGATATAGAAATGTCACAGCAAAACGGAATCGAAGCAGCACACCACATCAGAGAGATTGATAAGACTGCATTGTTAATTTATATTTCCGGATACGAGCAGTATTTAAAAGAATTATTTGAGGTAGAGCCGTTTCGTTTTCTTTCCAAACCACTTGATACGGTGAAGTTCTCCCGCTATTTTAAAGAAGCATATGAGCGGATCAATGATAATAACGTTTATTTCCAATTTAATTTTAATAAAGAAATTAAAAAGGTAGCCTTAAAGGATGTAGTCTACTTTGAAAGCCGCAACCGGGTTGTATACATTTATTTAAAGGATGGGAGAGAAGAATTTTTTTATGGAAAGCTTAACGATGTGGAAAATGAGTTAGCCGGAAACAAGCAGCGTTACCTGCGGATACACCAGTCCTATCTTGTAAATTATGATTATGTCAGCACCATGAATTTTTCCAGTCTTGTAATTGAAAACGGAGGAAAGAAAACCACACTGCAAATCAGTGAAGACAGGCAGAAGAAAATCCGGAAGCAGTTATGTGATCTTGCCAGTAAGAAAGCTGGGGTAAAATAGTATGAAAATTCTTTCAACCACCATTGTTAACCCGTTTCTTTCGCTTTTTTACATTTTAGTCATACGTAAATGCATTAACGCGTTTTTCATCCCCTCGTGGAAGAAAACCACAACGTATTTAATCTGGATCGCATATTATCTCTTTCAGTTGTTTGTGGGCATTGGAAGTGGGATTCCCCCGGCACTGACCCTTTTACTTAACATGGTCTTTGTTTTTCTGGCAACCAGTATTTCTTATTCAGAAAGTCGAAAAAAATGTGCCTTGTTCTCTTTTTTAATCTGTGCGATCTGGATGCTTGTGGAAATTATCATACATATGATCTTAAATATGATGAATTTAGATGATAAAGCCGGTCTCTCCGGAGCTATCATCTCAAAAATCGTAATGATGGTTTTTGCTATTGTCACCGGACACTGTCTTCAGCATAAAAGTACAGGAGATATTTCCTTTCGGTATATGGCGATTTTACTTATGGTTCCTGCAGGAAGCATTTACATTATGCATAACATTTTTCTCATTAGCAGCACGGCTGAGAATGAGGTTCTTTTCTCCTTTGTGTCGGGTATTTTACTGTTGTTTATTAACTATATTATTTTCGAAGTATTTGAGTCTCTGGCAGCAAGCTCAGAATATCAGAAAAAAACCCTCCTTTACGAACAGCAATTAGAACTTTGCAGCCGTCAGGCTGAAGAACGGGAGATCCAAAACACTGAAATACGTTTATTGCGCCATGATATGAAGCAGCACTTAGTCAGCATACTTGGAATGGTCAATTCCGGGAAAAATGAAGAGGCTGCCACTTATCTCACTTCACTTTTAGAAAAGGGAACCTCAAAAAAAATAAACCAGATATCCCTCAGCGGTAATATTGTAGTGGACTCTCTTGTAAATTATAAATCTTCCATTGCCCGGAAACAAAATATAGAATTCTGCACCAATATTTTTATTCCGCCGGTAATGCCTTTTCAAAATGGAAATCTGACCATTATACTGGGAAACCTCTTAGAAAATGCCCTGGAAGCCTGCCGCCAGATGAATAGCGGACATCCAAAAATTGATCTGGAAATGTCCTATCAGAAGGGAATTCTTTCCATTGTTGTATGGAATACCTTTGAAGGAGACCGATACACAGACGGGCAGAAACATTTTCTTACCACTAAGAAAAATCCCTCCCATCATGGCCTGGGTCTGTTTTCCATTGAACAGGCAGTTGCCGCCTGTAACGGGGAAGCCATCACTCAGGTTGAGGGAAACATATTTAAAGCGGTTGTGATCTTATATCAGGAACCAGAACAATGAGAAAAGGAGGATGGTAATATGGAACGGTTATCCATTGTATTAACCAATTATATTCTAAAAAAAGAGGTGATCTCAAAGGAAGATTATGAAATTTATTTATATGGCTTTCAAAGCTTTCTGGAACTGTTTTTAAATCTGGTCTGCAGTCTCTTTATTAGTTTTTTTCTTCATATGGAAGTGGAATGCCTGCTCTTTTTTTTATTGTTTATTCCCCTCCGTTCGTTTAACGGAGGACTGCATTTGAAGTCATATTTCTCATGTCTGGTTTTCTCCTGCGCCACCATGACTATCATACTTTTGATTGTAAAATATTACAGCCTGAACGCCCCTGTTTCGTTTTTGTTGTACCTGGTTTTTATGGTACTAATCAAGCTCACAGGAGCAGTTGATCATCCCAACCGGCCGGTTGACACAAACGAAAACCAGACATTTACTCATAAAACTGACCGTACTCTGTTCATCAGTTTCCTTGCTGCATTGTGCTTTCTCTTTCTGAATATGGAAAAATATATTTTTTTAGAGGCGCTGATTTATCTTTTAGTATTTATTACCCTGATATTATCCAAAATCAAAGAAAGGAATAGACAGCAACAGGAATAAACTTTTTAGTCTTTCTCTATTTTTCCACGCAATTCCGTCAGGACTTTCTGTAAAAACTCCGGCATTCTGGCACCCATTCGTCCTGCATTTTCTAAGATGGAGATTATTTCATTAATGATGAGCCAGACCGATACCAGTAATCCAAAGATTGTTTTATGCTCGAATTTAATTCCGATCTCAGTAGAAAATTTATAGATTACATAATCCGTGCTCACTGCCGCCAGAATGATAAATATATAACTTGCCTTTTTATAAATTCCGATCCGGCTTTTCCTGCTGTTCCATCCATACTCATTATTGTCGGGGTTGTCCAGTGCTTCCTTTTTCGATGCCAGCATCCCCGATATGTAGTCGGTAATCATAAGTACGGTCAATAAAGATATGGCAGGAAATAAAAGTCCGAATTGATCCATAATCCAGGCACTGATAATTCCCATCGCGCTTTTTTCTAAATCCAGTTTTTTTTCCATAGCTGCACCTCCTGAATAGTCTTTCATTTATTTATAGTAGTTTTCTTTTAACAGATTGTAAAAATTTCTTCTGACCCGGTTCACGTATTGGCGGGATACAGAGTGGCGTTCTGCAATTACTGCATCTGACTCCTCATGAAAGACAATATCCCACAGAATAACCGCCTGTTTTCCTTCTGCCTTCAATAGCATAGTTTTTAGATCCTCATGAAACAGCCAATCATCATAAACAGGCTGATCCATGCTGATCTCAGTAAAAAACTCATCCTCAACAGAAGCCTCAGCGTCAAAATGCTGCTTGCTTTTTTTATACTGTTCTAAGAATTTGTTTTTTAGGGCTCTGCTTAAAAAATAAACACATTGCCCATCTTCCTTATAATATTGCATTGAATTGATGGCCTCCAGCAGACTTAGTACAAATTCTGAATGCATGTCCTCTTTTTCATCTTTATATAACAGTCGGACATATTTATTAATCAGTGGAGTCATTTTATCTACTATCAGTAAGAATTTTTCTTTATTACCTTTTTTTATTTCCTCAATAATTACATGAACACTTTCTCCCATTTTCTTACCTCCTAAAAGGCAAAAAGAAAAAAAGGGTAATATTGTAAACTAAATTCTTCTGAATCTTTATTTTTTTCGCATAATATGATTGTAGATAAAAAACTCACTATTTAATGGAACACGTAAAAAACGCTGAATAATAGGGAGAAATCTCCATATTATTCAGCATTTTTTATAAATCTTATTATGTTAAATTGTTTTTTACCAAACCAGCATCGCCCAATCTGGTATTCCTTCTCCTCTCTCTTTGTTTCTCTTTATGAAAGATTTTCTACTGTCCTCTTTCAGCTCTGTTATATGAAATACATGATTAAACTCTTTATACCCGGATTCTTCTCCGCCTAAAACCGACTGATCCGGACTGGAATCGTCATATGTACCAATAAGATAGGAGCCATCCCGGTAAGTAAATCCAACGTATCCGCATCCATCCGATCCATTGCTCACCAGAATCAGGCAATTGTTTTGAATATATAATTCATGGACCATATACCAGCCCTCCGGTTCGTACAAATCGGCGACCTTCTCCAATCCATGGTTTAAGTAAGTATACACACTTATGGAAATCCCGTCTCCCAGAATTAATTCCGGTATTCCATCTCCATTAAAATCGTGAATTCCCAGATAAAACGATGAATTTAATCCATCTTCCCCTCTTAATTGATATGGGTCTGGCAGATGACCTCCCCCCTGGTCGATAATCTCCATATATGCAGTCCGCCAGCTGTCTTCCTCATCTGCCAAAGTTACCGATTCCTGTACCATATTACTGACCTGACTTTCGTCTGGCTGCAAAGCAGTTCCCCCCGTCATGTTGGAATCGGCGCAGCCGGTTAAAGATAAAATCAGAAAACAAAATAAGAATAAATTTTTATTCATTTGTCTTTCCCCTTTAAATTTTGAAACAAAACTGTTTTTGCTTTTTCTGGGCATAATTATTTTATTTTACTATTATTACTGATTATAGATTTTGCCTCGTAATAATTACGAGTCTGGACGTTGAAAAAGCCATAGTTATTTCACTATGGCTCATCAAAAAGCTGTATTATACGATTTAGACCGGTAAATATGTAATCACCAGACCACCTATTATCAGACTGGCCGTATTGGCTGTGATTACGTATAGCGCCAAACGTCTTTTATTAAATTCTTTAACAAGGTTAAGAAATGCAATCATTTCTACTAAAATTACTACAATCTCACAGAATAGATATCCAAATATCCAGTAATTGCTTAAATCAGGTCCTGTAAGCATTACATTCAGCCCTGCCTGTGTAATCAGATTGACTGCTGCAAAGACCAGCCAGCTTCTTTTTTGCCTGAATCCAAAGATCAGGAAAATACTTGCTTCAATAAGCAGCGTCAGAACAATCCGCATCGCGACCAGAACAGGAACCCGTAACGGAGCCTGACCCATTGTAAGGGTCTCCGATTGCATATCAAGGGTTAAAATGTTATTATATTCTCTAAATGTTTCGTCAGGCAAAACGCATTGAAAGCTTTTTTCACCGCTTTTCACCACAAGTACCGCATCTTTTAAATCCTTAATCTGAGGCGAGGAGAAATGGTAATACAGCCTGTAGTACTTTTCCCAGCCTTTTCTTTCCCCTTCAACAACTCTCATGTCTGCAATATTATGATTGGGTAATTGGAGGGATAAGAATAACTTCTCCTGAGAATTTAATACGATTATGGTAAAACCCGGTGGTTCCGCTGAGTTGGCAAAAGTTGATGAGTGAAAGCAAAGGCATAGCAAGTGAACCAGAATAACCAGGATGCAGATTCGGCCGGCATGTTTTGCAAATATTGTTTTTCCCCCCAAAAAACCTTTTTCATACACATACATTACTCTTTTCCCCCTCTATGTTCTTAATATTTTCTCCATCTTCCATCCGGTATCCTCATATTAAATCCATGTTAAGTATATCATATATAATATGGTAGGTGTAGGACATGATTAATTTCTGAAAATGGTTCCAGGTATCTTCCATTGTCCACTATTCATTAAGAATGTGAATCCTAATTATTTGCTTCTCGTCGGTCTGACAACCATGGATTTTAGCTGGATTTGTGCCATGCCTGGCACACAAATAAGACACCAGAAATTATAAGAAAATTTCTGATGTCCTATATTACAGTCTAATTTCTGCCTGTTCTTTTTTAACAGTAATATAAAACTCCTCATAAGCAGCGCAAGAAATGATAATATTGCTGGAACTAATATGATGGATCACCGGAGTATTCTCAATAACTGATTTTACCCCTAACCCGGTTCCCACAAGTTTTAATACAGCCTCACACTCCGTCCACAGCCTTGTAAATTGTATTGGCTGACCAGATGCGGCAGTTAGTTCCAACTCCACTTTCTGTTTTTTTGAGAAGATTTTATTCACTGTAGGCCAGTGTACATCTAAAATCGTTTCCACATCAACACCTATTTCCATATCAGCAACAGCCAGGACAACATATTCCCCGCTGTGAGACAGGTTAAAAAAGGCATTTCCTGAACGTAACATAGGCTTTCCATATTCTGTTCTGATAATTTGGTCATTGCTTATTACACCCAGATATTTTTTTAGTAAGAAACCGGCTGTCAGTTCCTGATCAGCCTCCTGTTTTTTCTTTATGCGCTGATACTGTTGGGCATAATACCTGGAAATGACGCCAATTATTTCATCGCCACAGGCTGCTACCTGTCTTGCATCTGCAATTATTATTTTAACTTCATGCATAATTTGCCTTATTTTATAAATTTGTATATTAAAAATCTATGAAATGCATCTACTCCAACTCCCACATAAATTACCCCCGCCAGCATTGCAAAGCCGATCTGAACAGGAAGGCTTCCCAGCTGGTTTATTTCCACAGGTCCCATAACGGTAAGGCCAATGGCCCATCCGCACAGCCATGCCGGTGTAAAGATCACTCTGTCAAATGATTCACCAATAATAACTGCAAGGCAGCCCAGAATAAACAGCGTCAGATACAGTTCTACATTGGGATTAAGCTGGAGCGTTTCCATCACCCACAAAGCAAGATATGCCCAGATATCTCCCAGTAGAAAACCTGTACATATTTTCAATGTATCCTTTCGTTTATTACCGTTTGCCACGTAAAGTCCTGCACATATCAATGCTACGGAACCGGTGTCAATCCCTAATGCCGGGGCTAACAAAGCCCAGATTGGCGGCATAAAACCAATGCAAAACGCAAGGGTCAGTATCTTTAGTCTTTTCCTCTTTTTTTCTTCCATGTTCCTACTCCCAGCCGAATCCATCCCAAACAGGCTTTCCCGTATATAGTTTCAATTCTTCTTCGCCTTCCAGTACACGGATCGCCCCTGCTGCCATAGCTTCCATTTCAAACTCACCGGGATATGCTGTTACAGGCGCAATAAAGGAACAGGCATCTGATATCTGTTTTACAAGATCCTGGCTATGCACCATGCCTCCGCCCAGCAATATACCGTCTACCTGTCCCAAAAGTGCCGATGCCATGGAACCAATGCATTTAATGATCTGGTAAATCATGCTGTCCCAGAGCATTTTTGCGTATTGATCCCCAACCTTGGCCCGGTTTATCAGTTCAAGGGCATCTGATATCCCAAGATGGCTTACAAAGCCGCCTGTGCTGGTACAAAGTTTCTTTATATCCTGTAATTCCATGTGGTTCTTTTCCATGTAATTAATAAGACCTGCCAGAGAAATACTTCCGCATCTGGTGGGAGCCATAGGTCCCTCTCCTCCAACAATGTCATATCCGTCTATCATTTTTCCTTTATCATGGGCGGATACAGAAATACCTCCACCGATGTGGCACACAACATAGCGGCATTCCTCATATCGTTTTTTCATTACATTTTTACTGTGACGGATTGCAGTTTCTTTTAAGTTCAGGGCATGAAGGTGGATGATACGGTAAACCCCTTTCATACCAGTCATACGGGCCAGATCCTGAAGTTCATCCACGTCCGGAGGATTTATAACCATTGCTATGCCACCATAAGTCTCCGCAAATTCACTGGCAAGCTGCGGTCCAAGTGAGGCTGGGTGAATTACCCCGTTGGCACAGATCCTTGCATGTTCCAGCATAAGCTCCGTTACTTTGTAGGTTCCGCCCTCCATGGCAATCAGTCCGCCGCCCCTTCCTGCAAATACATCCACCTCTTCAAGCCGGATACCCGCTTCATCTAAAAGTTTCATTATGGTATCCCGCCGGTAGGGCAGCTGTTCTGGCATTGTGCTGTACTTTTCCAGTTCTTTTGCCTGATGGGGCACATTCTGGGAGTAAAGGCATTGCTCCCCCTCAAACAATGCAATCTTAGTTGAGGTTGAACCCGGGTTGATTGTCAATACTTTGTATGCTTTCACAATATTTCTCCTTATCTTTTGCTCCCTGCCGCCCTCACAGCACTAATAACAATGTTGCCTTTAATTTCAGAAACTGGTGCACCTCTGGAACAGTCACATACTATTTTGTTAAAGCCCTGGAGCATTGGTCCGTAAGCGTCTGCATGACCAAACTGCTGAATCAGCTTTACTCCCACATTGCCTACATTTAAATCCGGCCAGATGATAACATTGGCCTTTCCTGCAACCTTGCTTTCCCTCTGTACCTTTTTTGCTGCCACTTTGGGCGAAACTGCGGTATCAAACTGGAACTCACCGTCAATTGCAAGCTCCGGTCTGAGCTCATTGGCAATTCTCACCGCCTCCACAACTTTGTCAATCAGTTCCCCCTGCCCGCTTCCCAAGGTAGAATAGCTGACCATGGCACATCTTGGTTCCCAGTTTAATAGTTCTCTTACCGTGTCACAGGCAGCGATTGCGATTCCAGCCAGCTGCTTTGCATCCGGATTGGCGCAGACAGCGCTGTCACCAATTGCCAGAAGGCTTCCTTCACTTCCCTCAAAACCCGGAATATCACATAAGCCAATACTGGAAATCGTGCTGATATCCGGTTTTAAGCCAATGACCATCTGTCCTGCTAACAGCACATCTCCGGTTGTATTATCAATTCCGGCAAAGGTTACATCTGCTTCATCCACCGCCTGCATGACCATTGCGTAATACAGCGGATTCTGCATGCGGCGGTTTAATGCCTTCTCTTTTAGTAAGAACTGAGGCAAAGCCACATACTTATCGATCAGACTCTTTTTATATGTCTCGTCCATCAAATCCACAATTGTGAAAACACTCTCCTCGTATCCTCTGGCAGACAATACTTCTCTGATCTCATCTGCACATCCAACCAGTACAGGAATGATATATCCTTCTTTTCCTGTCTCATAAGCAGCCTGCATCATTTTTTCATTCAGGGCTTCCGGAAAAGCAATTCTTTGTGGATTTTCTTTTGCCTTTTCATAAATCTGTTCGAGTACACCCATTCCATATTCCTCCATGGTTTATTCCCGGTATTGTGTGTTTGAAACTGCTATAGTTCCTTCTCAATAAGGTCTGTTAAATCACCAACTGTAGCACATGCGCTTGCCTCTGACAGCATAAGCTCTACGTCCAGTTCATTTTCTATTTCAGATACAAGTGCAACCATCTGTACCGATGCGCCTCCCAAATCTTCCTTAAAAGATGTTGACGCGGAAAGGCTTTCAACGCTTTGTTTGTATGACATTGCTACTATAGTAAGTACCTGCGCTTCTAATTCTTTACGATCCATTTTTTTCTCCTTTTTACAGCCAGGGCATATTCCACCTTAATTTATTCTTCATCTAAATCAAATACAACTGTCTTATAACCGCCATCTCTCTCAAAAATTGCCGCATGGCAGTTTAAAGGAAGTTTTGCAGAAAGCTCATCCCTGTTTTTTTTACTGATGCCGCGGATCACCGCATTCAATCTGGTACCTTCTTCTAATTCCACTTCTCCATATGCGTATTTCCCCATTTTCTTATATTCCGGTTTTGATGAAAGGGCGGCGGGCAGCACAATGGAGTGTAGTCTGGCTTTTCCGCTGATCTCACACCATTGGGTTTCATAGCTTCCGCACTCATTGCAGGCATATACAGGCGGAAATTCTACATTTCCACACCTGGGACATTTACGGCCTAAAAACTTACCTTCCTCCAAACCTTCATAAAATGTCTGCACAACCTTTTCTAATTTTATACTCATGACACGCTCCTCCTTTACTGATCCAATGTACGAAGTAAAATGGCTGCAACATTCTGTGCTCCGCCATAACCTCTGAGCATGGTTGTTTTAGGCTGTTTTTTTACCTGATGTTCCTCGCACTCATGCCACATCTGTTTGCAGGCCTCATAAACATCAGCAAGTCCTGATGCAGCATGTGCATGCCCAAAGGAAGTGCGGCCTCCATTGGTATTAATTGGTTTATCCCCATCCCATGCTGTGCGGCCGTCACAGATGTATTTCCAGCCTTCTCCATAAGGAAGATATCCGGCAATTTCTGCTGATACCAGATGGGAGGTTATAATAAAATCATTTGCATAAAACAGATCAAGGTCCTGACCAGTAAGACCAGTCAGTTCATATACCTGACGGACTGCCTCTTCCGTTGCACGAACCTCAAAGTGGGGAGTGGTAGCTTCACAGGATGCGCTTCCGATTCCCAATACTTCCACTGGCTTGTGCTTTAAATTTTTTGCTATGACTGGAATCATCTCTGTAGCGCAAACAATAACAGCTGCCGCACCGTCACATTTTAGTTCAATTCCGCCTGCCCGAAGAAAATCGCCCATTTTAGGGTTGTAAGGTGAATTCATATATTCATCCAGTGTCATTCCGGCTTCCTGGGCAAGGGATTCATAGGTTTTTCTTTCAATTGCAAGAGGATTTACCGATGCATTACGCCTGTTATTAATGCACATCCAGTTTAAGGTGTCATTCATCTGCTCAGCTGTAATACCGCGGGTCCGGACATACCATTCTGCCGCATCGTCATAAATCAGTTCCTGGCCTGCTATCAGGCTTCTTGTATAGGCCCGGTCATAAAGCCATGCAGTGGTCTTTAAAAACTTCTCCATGGTCATCTTTTCCCTCTTAAAGGGGTGCTTGGGACTTTCCACATTATCCG
>Ga0316604_10003289_pt1 | contig 11478 bp, 6 predicted proteins | sample OWC_soil_day20_C_FD_207650 | JGI IMG/M metagenome (GOLD analysis project Ga0316604, IMG submission 207650) | Wetland soil microbial communities from Old Woman Creek delta, Ohio, United States - OWC_soil_day20_CT | ecosystem: Environmental > Terrestrial > Soil > Wetlands | place: USA: Ohio... | reverse complement strand
CAAATACCCTCACCGCCCTGCGGGATGAGAATGGGAATAAGATCAAAAACAATGTGGCCATGTCTTACGAAGACCACTTCTTTAACGGTGGTATGGGGCCTGGTGGTGTGATGGAAGGTTCCATCTTTGATGCGACGGTGTTCAGATTAAGAGAAATAGGGCTTGCATATGAACTGCCTAAGAGCTTCCTGGGTAAAACACCTTTCGGCTCTGCCAGCATTTCAGTAACAGGTCGTAACCTGTGGTACAATGCGCCTAACTTCCCTAAGTACAGCAATTTCGATCCTGAGGTAAGTTCTTTGGGTGTAGGTAACTCACAGGGGTATGATAACCTCTCAGTTCCTACTACTAAAAGATTTGGTGTCAATTTAAGGTGCTCATTCTAATTGTATGATTATGCAGTCAAAAACGCTTTTATATACTTTTCTCATAGCAGGGCTTTGTTCCTGTAAGAAGTTTGTAGATATCAATACAGACCCGAATAACCCGACCACTGCACAGCGCTCCCTGTTGCTACCGTCTACCGAAGTGTCGATGGCAGCCAACATGTATGAGCTGAATAGTGGTACGGAAACGTTTATACAACATACTGTCTTCTCTTCAGATCTGGGCCGTTACCAACAGCAGGGCACCAGTTTTGATGAGCCATGGGATGGTTTTTACAGCCAGACGTTGAATGACCTGGAAGCGATCATTACTAGTGGAACAACGGAAAACGACTGGGGATATGTAGCTATTGCGAAGCTTGAAAAGGCTTATCTGGTGAGTCTGATGGTGGATATGTGGGGAGATATTCCTTACTCCGAAGCAGAGAATGGACAAACCAATGTAAGTCCTGCATTTGATAAGGGAGCCGATATTTATGAAAGCGTACTCACGCTGATACAGGATGCGATTGCCGATGCGAATAAAGTGACCACTACTACACTGGTACCTGCATCAGCAGATATGATGTACAGTGGAACAAAGACTTCCTGGCTGGCGATGGCGCACTCTCTGCAATTGAAATTGTACAATCAGATCAGATTGGTGGATGCTACCCGTTCTGCCACTGCTATCAAGGCGTTGGTGACAGATTCTACTTTGATCAATAGCAATACCCTGGATTATACATTCAAGTTCGGTCCTTTGCAGAACCCGAACAACAGGCATCCATGGCATCGTTCAGAGTATCAATCCAGCAAGACGTTTTATATGAACCAGGCGTTTATTGACCTGCTATTTAATAACGATGATCCAAGGTTGCGTTATTTTATCTTCAGGCAAAATGCTACTGCTGGGTTGAATAACTCTACAAACAGCAATGGGTATTACGGGCGTAATCCTGGTGATGGTACGGCTGCACCTGCGGATCTGAATCGTCGTTCTACATTTGGGATCTATCCGGCTGGTGGTTTGTACGATGCGACTCCTATCAATAATCTTCCATCAACGAATGTGTACCTGACCAATACCGATGCTACAGGTAGTGTAAAAGTGGTGGCTTCTACAGATGGTACAGGATCAGGTATCATACCATTGATTACAAATGCCATGGTGAAATTTATCCGTGCAGAAGCTTCACTCACGCTGGGTACAGGTGATGATGCCCGTCAGAATTTTGCAGATGGTATCACGGCAAATCTGAATAGTGTGAGCACCTTCAGCTCTACAAGAGGAGGCGTAACGATGTCAACCGCAACCATCACAGGTTATGTGAACAAGCAATTAGCAGCCTATGATGCTGCGGATGATGCGGGTAAGTTATCGCTGGTGATGACACAAAAATACATAGCGACTTATGGCAATGGCATGGAGACATATAATGATTACCGCAGAACAGCATTACCTGTATTGCGCACGCCATTGTCGCCACTCAATACTTTCCCGCTGCGGCTGTATTATTCACAAACAGAGCTGAGTGCCAACACCAGTCTGGGGGATGATGTGAGCAGTCTGCAGGTGGCGCAGCAAATTACGCCGGTGTTCTGGGATAAATAAGATACTTATCAACCAAATTATTATTTATGAAGCCAATATTCATTCTTTCAATACTAATGATCTGTGTGGGTGCCTGTAAGAAAGCACACTATGAGTGGGAAGATTATCAATATACCGGGGTGCCGATTGTAACCATAGATACCACTAAATCAGCATTGCCAACCCGTCAGGCAGGGAAGGTCGTTTTCTTCAACAAGAAGGATGTTAACCTGGCATCGCAGCAGTTTTCATTTACATTGGAATGGGCAGGGTTCAATAAGGTAACGGTCACTTCAATTGAAGTATACAACAGTTACAACAAAGCAGAGAGCAGTGTGCCCGCTTATCCTTTGGTGATCTCTTCGCCGGGTAACCAATATACCAATATAGCACAGTTTCCGCTGCCCAGTATAGTAGGGACGAATGACCATTTGTACGAAACTGTTACAGAATTCCCAAAAACTTTTAACTTCACAGCAGCGGAATTAGCTGCACTAAATAATGTTGACCTTAGTGCAGTGGCTGTCAACGATTATTTTCTTTTCAAATTCATTGTAAACCTGTCCGATGGCAGGAGGGTTGTGACCTTCTATAATAATATCTGTGATGAATCCCGTGGCGAACCGGGTGACTGTCGGGTTGGAGTAAGATTTAAAAACCAGTAAGAAATGAGAAAAATAATATTGACGGCTGCACTGTTGCATACGGTGATGACCATGTATGCACAGGACCGCAAAGGAGTGGCAGATAAGAAATACGTAACCGAAATCAAATCGCTTGCAGAGAAACCATCGGTGAAAAAAGCCTTTCAGACGATTGTGGAGATGGAACCACAGACGGCGGCTAATCACATTTTACTGACAGAAATACCTGCACCTCCCTACCAGGAGGAGGTGAGGGCAAAGCAATATGCGGCTATGCTGAAAGCAGCGGGTGCGGATAGTGTATGGACAGATCATGTGGGGAATGTAATTGCATTGCGAAAAGGCAAAGATGGTAAGAAGACAGTGGTACTCGAAGGCCATATGGATACCGTATTCCCTGAAGGCACTGATACTAAAGTCAAACATAGAGGCGATACGCTGGCAGCACCGGGTATTGCTGATGATACAAGGGCATTGTCCGTTGTACTGACAGTGTTGACCGCTATGGAAAAGACGGGTATTGAAACCAGTGCCAATGTGCTATTCATCGGCACTGTAGGTGAAGAAGGTCAGGGTGATCTGAGAGGTGTAAAGAACCTGTTCGGCGGCAAAGGTCCCGGAAAGATAGATAGTTACATCGCCATAGATGGCTGGAATAGCGAAACCATTACACACAGAGGTTTAGGTTCACACCGTTATCGTGTTACCTTCAAAGGTCCGGGTGGTCATTCCTCCGGTTCCTTTGGCTTGGGAAACCCACACAATGCACTGGGTCGTGCCATTGCCTACTGGTGTGTAGCTGCTGATTCACTTACACAGGCACCGGGTTTACGACTTACTTACAATGTGGGTGTGATAGGTGGTGGTACATCGGTGAACTCTATTCCATTTGAATCATGGATGGAGGTGGACATGCGATCAGAGAGCCCGGAGCGTGTGGAAAACTGTGATAAATTATTGCATGCAGCCGTCGCCCGCGCACTGGCAGAAGAGAATAAAATGAAGAAATCAGGTGCCGATCTCACCGTCGATATGAAACTGATCGGCGATCGTCCATCAGGTGTGGGTGATACTACACAGCTATTGATACAGCATATGATGGCCGTCGTAACTTATATGGGAGGCACTCCTTCACTGAGGGTAGGTTCCACCAATTCCAATATTCCTATATCCAAAGGCGTACCCGCTATTACCATTGGTTCCGGTGGTGTAGGTGGCAATGCACATGCACTCTCTGAATGGTGGGTGAATGATAACGGATATAAGGGCATCCAGCAGGCACTATTGATCTTATTGGCGGAAGCCGGTATAGCAAAATAACAAAGGCTTATGACTAGAACATTCTACGGCATGCTGATGGTGCTCACGCTCTCTACGACCACAGCATGGGCACAACAGCAAATCCCTTCTCCGAAAGAACATTTTGGATTCAATATCGGAGATGATTACCAACTGGCTAACTACACACAAACGGAAGCTTATTTCAAAAAACTATCAGCCAGCAACAGAACGAAACTGGTAGATATTGGTCTTACAGAAGAAGGCCGGCACCAGTACATGCTCATCGTCTCTGCACCTGAAAACATCCAGCAACTGGAAAAGTACAAAACCATTTCCCAGCAACTGGCACATGCCGAAGGTCTCACCGATGACCAGGCAAAAGCACTGGCTGCAACCGGTAAAGCGGTGGTATGGATAGATGGTGGTTTACATGCAACGGAAGTAGTCGGTTCTCATCAGCTCATAGAAAGTATGTACCAGTTAGTGTCGCGTACAGATGAGGAAACGATGAACATCCTGCAAAATGTGATCATCCTCTTTACGCACGCCAATCCTGATGGACAGGAACTGGTAGCTAACTGGTATATGCGTACGGAAGATCCAAAGAAGCGGGCCATGAACATTCCAAGATTGTATGAGAAGTATGTAGGCCATGATAACAACCGCGACTTTTATATGATGAATATGAAAGAGAGCCAGAACATCAGCAGACAACTGTTCGTAGAATGGATACCGCAGATTATGTACAACCATCACCAGCGTGGACCTGCAGGTTCTGTACTGGCAGGACCTCCGTATCGTGATCCTTTCAATTATGTATTTGATCCGCTCATTGTAACAAGTATTGATGCAGTGGGTGCGGCTATGAATAACCGTTTGAATGTAGAGAATAAACCGGGGTATACACAACGTGGTGGATCTCAGTTTTCCACCTGGTGGAATGGTGGTTTGCGTACAGCGCCCTACTTCCATAACATGGTGGGTTTGCTGACGGAGATCATTGGTGGGCCTACACCTGAGACTGTGCCACTGGCGCCGGACAGGTTGATTCCAAATGGTGCAACACCCAACCCGGTTGTGCCACAGGAATGGCATTTCCGGCAGTCAATAGATTATTCCGTTTCGCTGAACTATGCGGTATTGGATTATGCTGCGAAATATAGAAGTACGCTGCTGTACAACATCTATCATATGGGTAAGAATGCGATTGACAGGGGGAATGAGGATCACTGGACATTCTATCCACGCCTGGTAGATAGTATTAAGCTGGCGGCATCTAAAAAAGACACCACTAAAAAAGACACCAATAAAAAAGAAGAAGGTGGTGGAGACCTTTCACTTGGAAAAGAAGATACCATAAAGAATAACTTCTTTGCTGCTTATTTTAAAAATCCCATTTACAGGGATGCGAGGGCTTATATCATTCCTGCAGACCAGGAAGATTTTCCAACAGCGGTAAAGTTCATCAATGCACTGAGTCGTGCAGGTGTGACTATTCACAAAGCAACTGCAGGTTTTACTATAGGAGGGAAGCAATATCCAGCGGGTTCTTATGTAGTAAAAGCAGCACAGGCGTTTCGTCCGCATGTATTGGATATGTTTGAACCACAGGATCACCCGAATGATTTTCAGTATCCGGGAGGTCCTCCTATCAGACCTTACGATGCGGCGGGTTGGACACTGGCTTTTCAGATGGGGGTGAAATTCGATCGGATACTGGATGGAATAAATGCGCCATTGGCACAATTACCTTATGGGCAGATAGAATCACCGGCATCAAAGACATTAACTGCTACGAAGAAAGGATATTACCTGAACCCATCCGGTAATAATGTATTCATTGCCGTGAATGATCTGCTGAATGCCGGTGTAAAAGTATCCCGAATATCTTCAGGTATTTTCTACGTACCTGTATCTTCAAAATCTACAGAGATATTAACAAAAGCAACTACCGAATTGGGTATAATAGTTACTGCTGCTGATGTAGCACCTACGGGATTAAAGGCTGTAGCACCTGCACGGATTGCCATCTGGAATACTTATGGAGGCTCTATTCCTGCCGGTTGGATGCAATGGCTGATGGAGCAATATCATTATAAGTGTACCATGATTTATTCACAGGAAATTGATAAAGGAGACCTGCGTAAAAAATATGACATCATCTTATTTGCCACCGGCGCTATTCCTGATACAGGCAAACCAAAGAGAGATAGTTACTGGTTTGGTAAGTTGCCTAAGCCAGAAGAGTTGTCTGCTGAATTCAAACCATGGTTAGGTCGTATTACTGCTGATACTTCTGTTCCCCAGTTGAAGAAATTCCTGGAAGCGGGTGGTAATATTGTTACGATTGGTACCAGCACGAATCTGGCCTATCATTTAAAACTGCCAGTGAAAAATGCACTCATCGATCCTAAAACAAATAAGACATTAACTGGTAGTAAACTATACATACCGGGTAGCTTATTGATTGCAGATGTAGATACGACGGCTGCTGAAAATGCAGGTATGCATGCAAAGACAGATGTGTATTTTGATCGTAGTCCTGTGTTCAACATCAGTGGTGATGTAAAGAAGCTGATGTGGTATTCAACTGCCACTCCGTTGCACAGTGGATGGGCATGGGGACAGAGTTACCTGAAAGATGGTGTGGCTGCATTCGTAGCACCTGTAGGTAGTGGAAAATTGTATGCTTTTGGTCCGGAGATCACTTTCCGTGGGCAATCACATAGCACCTTTAAGTTACTATTCAACCAATTGTATAAATAATGAAGAAAGTAATATTGTCCCTGCTTTTTTGTGCACCGGCATTTGTCTGTGCACAGAAAGCAAATAAAGATAAAACGGCGATCATTGCAGCATTGGATGCGCAGGCACCAACGTATACAACGATAGCGCAAAAGATCTGGGGGTTTGCAGAAGTAGGTTACCAGGAGGTAAAGAGTTCTGCATTGCTGCAGGAGAAACTGACAGCGGAAGGGTTTACAGTGAAAGCAGGTATTGCAGGTATTCCAACGGCCTTCATCGCTACTTATGGAAGTGGTGAACCCGTAATTGGGATTCTTGCAGAGTTTGATGCACTGCCTGGATTATCGCAGGAAGCTAACCCTGAAAAGAAGGCGATTGTACCTGAAGGGGCAGGGCATGGGTGTGGACATAACCTGTTTGGTACTGCATCTGTAGCTGCTGCAATAGCTGTGAAAGACTGGATGAAAGCTAGTGGTGGCAAAGGTACCTTAAGAGTGTATGGTTGCCCGGCAGAAGAAGGTGGTTCAGGTAAAGTGTATATGGTAAGAGCTGGTTTATTCAATGATGTAAGTGCTGTGTTGCACTGGCATCCGGGCAATGATAACTCTGCGGGTTTAGCCCCGTGGTTAGCTAATAAAAATGCAAAGTTTAGATTTTATGGTATCGCTTCTCACGCTGCAGGTGCGCCTGAAAAGGGAAGGTCTGCACTGGATGCGGTAGAGGCGATGGATTATATGGTGAATATGATGCGTGAGCATGTACAACAGGATACCCGTATTCACTATGTGATCACTAAAGGTGGTGATGCGCCGAATGTAGTGCCTGCTTTTGCGGAAGTATACTACTACGTACGTCATCCGGATATGCAGGTTGTAAAAGATACCTGGGACAGACTGGTGAAATGTGCAGAAGGTGCAGCATTGGGAACAGGTACTACCATGAAATATGAAATCATTGGTGGTGTGTATAACATGATGCCGAATGAAACACTGTCTCACATGATGGATAAGAACCTGCACCTGGTGGGTGGATTTAAATATACTGCTGAAGAAAAGGAATTTGGTAAGAAGATTCAATCTTCATTTATCGATCAGAAGAACATTCCTGATATGGATAGTGCTTCTATGAAAGTACAGCCTTTCACGATTGTAAAAGAGGGCGGTATCGGTTCTTCTGACGTAGCAGATGTAAGCTGGGTGACACCTACAGCAGGTATGAGCGCGGCAACTTTTGTAGCAGGTTCCGGTGGACATAGCTGGCAGAACGTGGCCGCTGCTGGTTCCAGCATTGGTGCGAAAGGAATGATGGTAGCTGCCAAAACAATAGCACTCACTGCCTATGACCTGTTCAATAATCCTGCGGCAGTTACGTCTGCACAGGCAGAACTGAAAGAGCGCAGAGGAAAAGATTTCAAGTACGAAGCCATGCTGGGCGATAGAGCTCCGGCACTGGATTACAGGAAGAAATAAAATAGTTGTATGAAACAGTTATTGTCCGTCATCATATTATTTTGCGCCACTACTTTGTATGGGCAAACCGTACCTTCTCCCAAAGAACATTTTGGTTTTAATATGGGAGATGATTACAAGCTGGCAAATTATACACAGACAGCCGGGTATTTTCAGAAGCTGGCATCCAGTCCGCGTGTAAAACTGGTGGATATTGGATTGACTGAAGAAGGCAGGCATCAGTATATGCTCGTTATTTCTTCACCTGAAAATATCCAGCAATTAGAAAAGTACAAAAAGATCTCACAGCAACTGGCACGTGCAGAAGGTATCAGTGAAATACAGGCAAGAGCGATGGCTGCTGCTGGTAAGGCTGTGGTATGGATAGATGGTGGATTGCATGCAACAGAGGTGGTGGGTTCTCATCAGTTGATCGAAACGGCGTATCAACTCATCAGCAGAAATGATGATGAAACAAAACGTATCCTGGATAATGTGATTGTATTGATGACGCACGCCAACCCGGATGGACAGGAGCTGGTGGCTAACTGGTACATGCGTAATACTGATACGCTGAAGCGTACTACAGACCAGGTGCCTGTGTTGTATCAAAAGTATATCGGTCACGATAATAACCGTGACTTTTATATGATGAACATGAGCGAAAGTGTAAATATGGGTAAGCAACTGTTCCTGGAATGGATGCCCCAGATCATGTATAATCATCACCAACGCGGTCCGGAAGGCTCTGTATTAGCAGGGCCTCCATACCGCGATCCGTTCAACTATGTATTCGATCCTTTGATGATTACGGGTATCGATGCATTGGGTGCGGCAATGTACAATCGCCTGAATGTGGAAGATAAACCGGGGTATACCAGATTGAATGGTTCCAGTTTCTCCACCTGGTATAATGGTGGATTACGTACTACCACACAGTTTCACAATATGATCGGGTTGCTTACTGAGATCATTGGGAACCCAACACCAGAAAAAGTACCTGTGGTACCAAAGCGTTTAATTCCGAATGGTGCTACACCGAATCCGGTATTGCCACAGGATGTATGGCACTTCCGTCAGTCAATCGATTATTCCGTATCGTTGAATTATTCTGTGCTGGATTATGCTGCCAGACAGCGTGATGAAGTGTTGTACAACATTTATAAGATGGGTAAGAATGCAATAGATCGTGGTAACAGGGATAACTGGACTTTATCTCCTAAAGGTGCGAATGCTATTACGGCTGCTTATAAAAAAGATAAGAATGATACCACTAGAGATGATGGTAGTGATCCTTATGGCTGGATGAAGCGTGGGAATAACATTCCGATGTCTTACTACGATGCGGTATATAAGAATCCTGCTACACGTGATCCAAGAGGGTATATCATTTCAGCGGATCAGGCAGATTTTCCGACTGCTGTAAAGTTTATTAATGCACTGATTAAAACCGGAATCAGTGTACAGAAAGCAACTACAGCCTTTACGATAGAAGGAAAACAATATCCTGGTGGGTCCTATATTGTTCGTACAAATCAGGCGTTTCGCCCGCATGTACTGGATATGTTTGAACCACAGGATCATCCAAATGATTTTCAGTATCCGGGAGGTCCTCCTATTCATCCTTATGATGCTGCAGGGTGGACGTTGGCTTACCAGATGGGTGTGCAGTTTGACAGGATACTGAATGATTTTAGTGGTCCTTTTGCACAGTTGCCATATGGTGAATTGCAGGAGGTGAAAGCAGGAACATTGCCAGTAGGCAAAGCGGGTTATTTACTAAGTGGAAAACAGAATGATGTATTTACAATCGTTAACAAATTGCTGAACGTAGGGGTAGAAGTGTATAGAACAAAGACGGGCGATTTCTATGTAAGCAATAAGAAAGCAGCAGTAGATATATTAGGTAGTGCATCCATCAATATAAAGCCATTAAGCAAAAAGCCTGCTGATCTGGAATCAGTAAAACCTGCACGTATTGCATTGTGGGATAGTTACGGTGGTTCTATTCCTTCTGGTTGGGTAAGATGGTTATTAGAACAATACCACTTCCCATTCAAAGTGATCTATGCAAAAGACATAGACAAAGGCAACCTGAAAAAAGACTATGATGTCATAGTATTTGTAACAAGAGCCATCCCACCTGTTTCAGGAGAAGAATCAAACCGTTATGGTTTTGCACAAAAAGCGCCTTCACCAAATGAAATTCCTGAGCAATATCGTGGCATGCTTGGTAAGATCACCAAAGACACATCCATCCCTCAGTTAAAGGCCTTCCTGGAAGCAGGGGGTAATATTGTTACCATTGGTACCAGTACGAACCTCGCTTATCATTTAGGCTTACCTGTGAAAAATGCACTGGTAGAAAATGGAAAGCCATTGCCGGGTACGAAGTACTTTATACCGGGTAGTATATTAAAGGCTCAATTTGATAGTACACTAATGGCGGCATATGGTATGCCTGCAACTGGTGACATCAATTTTGATAACAGCCCTGTTTTTAAAATTGATGCAGGTGCAAAAGATGTAAAACCCATAGCCTGGTTTACTTCGGAAACGCCACTTCATAGTGGATGGGCCTGGGGACAAGCTTACCTAAAAGGCGGTGTAGCAGCGTTTTGCGCACCAGTTGGTAAAGGAATGTTTTATGCCTATGGACCGGAAGTCACCTTCAGGGGACAGTCGCACGGCACGTTTAAATTATTATTCAACACACTATATCAGGAAGGGGGGCAATAAGCCCCCTTTTTTTTGTACCAAAAATTCCACCTATATTTCCGTACTATTCAACAGTACACATGAAAAAGCCTATCCTTCTGCTGTTACTGCTGGTGTACACCGGTAGTATCGCATTGGCACAAAAAGCACCATCACGTGGCGCCGACACGACCTTATTCGGCGACAATAACCAACCAACAAGAAGTGATTACCTGGCCGGGTTTGAAAAAGTTTTTCAGACCATGAACAAAGTACCACTGGTTACGAGTTCTTTTACCCATCTCCCGGACATCCAGTCCCAGCTGAAAGATGCGGATTCTGTGCTGGAAATACTGAAAGACCGTTTTTCCGGCAATGACAGGAGTCTCAATATCCGAAACCTCCAGATGTACCAGTCTTTATTGGAAGAACTGAACAATACCATGGGAGAATTCGGAAAGACACTAAATGGTTATGACCAGAAACTGGATGAGGTCAAAAAGGAAATCCGGGACCTCCGCAAGGATACCCTGATGCGTGGTTTGTTCAAGGACACTGTACTCAGAGCCACCTTTACGCCACAACTACAAACCTTACGGACCAAGTTCAAAAGAGCCGATAGTCTGGTAAAATCTAATACCGCTATCCTCAATGACCTGAAGGCAAGAGTCTCTACCAATGCTATTACCATCGAAGAATTGGGG
>Ga0316604_10003287_pt1 | contig 11483 bp, 11 predicted proteins | sample OWC_soil_day20_C_FD_207650 | JGI IMG/M metagenome (GOLD analysis project Ga0316604, IMG submission 207650) | Wetland soil microbial communities from Old Woman Creek delta, Ohio, United States - OWC_soil_day20_CT | ecosystem: Environmental > Terrestrial > Soil > Wetlands | place: USA: Ohio... | reverse complement strand
TATTTTAAGTCAGCATGCGATGGCAGCGGCTGTTGAACTCTCACTGGATGATAGCATTGCTTTAGCTTTGAAAAATAATCCAAGTATACAAATTGTAGAAGCCGGCAAGGAAAAATCGGTTTGGGCGGTAAAACAAGCCCAAGCCGATAAAGGCTTTACGGTCGATTACAACCATACTGATATGCGTTCAACTGCACCGCCGACATGGGTATCTTCGTTGTCAGCCGTTTCGCCTTACAACTATTTCAGCAATCAGTTGACTGTCAGCTTGCCTATTTATACAGGCGGTAAACTGGAAAGCAGTATTGATCAGGCCAAACTTGAGCTTAATGTGTCTAAGCTTACTATAAGTGCTACCAGACAGCAGCTTAAGCTGAGTACGACCACTGGCTATTTCAACGTGCTGCAAAACCGTAATCTACGGGAAATCGCCAGACAAACGGTCGATGATTTTAGCGCTCATCTGAAAAATGTCCAGGCTATGTATGACGCAGGCACAGTGGCATTGCCCGATGTGTTGCAGACCAAAGTTCGGCTGGCCAATGCAGAGAATAGCATGGTTAAAGCGCAAAACAATTATGATCTGGCTGTGTATAGTCTAAATAACACGATTGGACTGCCGCTGCGCAGTGAGATTAAGCTTAAGGAAGAGCTTAAATACCAGCAGTACAACTTCAACCTTGACGACATCATTAGTTATGGATTGACACATCGGCCGGAAATGGCCCAGAAGCAGGCTAATATCAAAATTGCACAGGCTCAAATCAAAATTGCACAGAGCGATAAGCACCCAACAGTTTCTCTAACCGGAACCAATGCCTGGGATGATACCGATTTTGCCGGTACAAGTAACAGAAATTGGACTGCAATTTTGTCTGCTAAATTTAACGTGTTTGATTCCGGCCGTACCAATTCCCAGATCAAACAAGCACAGTCCAGCGTAACCGCTGCGCAAGAACAGGCACGACAGAATCGAGATGATATTTCCCTGGAAATCAGTTCGGCCTATTTAAGCCTGAAAGAAGCGGAAAAACGGATAAATGCCAGCAGCGTAGCTGTAGAAGAGGCAGATGTGAATTTCAAGCTTGCTCAAGAACGTTATAGTGCCGGTGTAGGTACCAATTTGGATGTTATGGATGCTGAATTAGCGTTGGCCCAAGCGAAGACTAATTATGTTCAAGCTTTGTATGATTATAATACGAGTAAGGCGCAACTAGATAAAGCTATGGGTATTGATGTAAACTAATAAAAAGTGAGTCAAAAATATACTTGTTAGACGCTTATTATAAGCGTTCAGCATAAGAGGAGACGTGAAGAGACTCACATAACCTCGATTTAATAAAAAACTTTAAGTGTAAAGGAAGGGGGGAGGATATGGAACACGGTGGAGGGCATGAAATCGGAAGCCATCAGCTAGCTCATTTTGCTGGTTTAACCTTTAATATGGATACGCTGATCATGACTTGGATTACGATGGCAATTGTCATTATACTGGCAGTGGCAGCAACAAGACGGATTGAACTTCGACCAAGAGGCTGGCAGAATTTCTTGGAAATGGCTGTTGTTGCCTTGATGGAACAAGTAGAAGCAAACATGGGACCTAAGGGAATAAAGATGGCACCGCTCATTATTACACTGTTTCTATTTTTAGCGGTGGGTAATGAATTAGGACTGATACCGGGGTTTACATCGCCGACTAATGATATTAATACGACGCTGGGATTGGCATTAATGATTGTTCTGATTGTCCATGTTCTAGGAATAAAGAACAAAGGGTTTGTAAGATATATCAAACATTTTTTTGAACCCTATGTGCCTTTTGTCATTATTAATATTATTGAAGAAGTAGCTAAACCAATTACGTTATCATTCCGTTTATTTGGCAATATTTTAGCTGGTGAAATTTTGCTGCTGGTTTTGGGCATGCTGGTTCCCTATGTTGTACCTACATTGTGGTTGGCCTTTAGTGTGTTTGTTGGTATTGTACAAGCATTTATCTTTACGATGTTGTCAATATCCTATCTTTCAAACTCGCTACAGGATGATCATCATTGAGAAAATGTGTTGCAGAAAGCACACTGCTTTGCTGTACAAAGATTATTTTAGGACAGACTTTACAATGGATAAAATAAAAAGGATTTTTAAGGAGGATTTTTGATTATGGAACATGCAATTATCGTGGCTGCTTCCGTTCTTGGGGCAGGATTTGCTATTGGTTTGGCTGCAATTGGTGCTGGTATTGGTGATGGTGCTGTAACGGCAAAGGCAATTGAGGGAATGGCTAGACAGCCAGAAGCAAAAGGCACTATTTTAGTAAATATGCTAATTTCTGTAGGTTTGATTGAATCCATTCCTATTATTGCTGCTGTAATTGCCATCGTATTGGTATTTGCTAATCCGTTTTTAAAGTAAGGTATTGTTATAAGGTTACTGGCATAGCTTTTTTCTTACCAGTGTTTCCTTGATACCGTTCAAAGAGGAGGTGCTTTCATTGGTTGAATTGAATGGGACGCTGCTAGCGCAAATTGTAAATTTTCTTATTTTAGTTGCTATTCTCGCTAAATTTGCCTATAAACCATTAATGCAAGGATTGGCAGAACGCCAACAAAAAATTGCTGATAACATGGATGCGGCAGAACGTGAAAGACAGGAAGCAGAGCAGCTTAAACTGGAGTATAGGCAACAGTTAGTAGATGTACGCGCCAAAGCTCAAGCAATTGTTGAGAAAGCTGAGAAATTGGCAGAAGAGAATAAGGAAGAAATTTTAAAAACGGCACGGGCAGAACGTGATCGTATTTTGAAAAGTGTACAAGAAGAGGTGGCTCGTGAACGTGAGCTGGCACTTGCTAAGCTTAAAGGTGAAGTGGTTGCTTTGTCCATGACAGCTGCTACTAAAATTGTTAGAGAAAATATGGATACTGAGATCAATGCCAAGTTAGTGTCTGATTTCATTGAAAAACTGGATGATCAGAAAATAGGTGGCCTGCCATGCTAATCAATCAGTTAGCCATAAAATATGCCCAGGCCGTTTATGAGTTAGCTGTTGAAAAGGATATGCTGGATGTAGTGGAAAAAGAATTACTTCTCGTAGAAAGTACCATTACCTCTTACGCTGACTTAGCCACACTGCTATATCATCCCCAGGTGCTGGCTCAGGCTAAAAAAGAAATCATTCGTAAAATTTTTGGGCAGGATGTAAATGATTTTGTCCTTACATTTTTATTGCTGCTGCTAGATAAACGGCGAGAAGCAGCTTTGCCTGCTATTATTGCCGAATATGTAAAAATAGCTAATCAAGCTCGCAATATTGTAAAGGCTGAGGTAACAACTGCATTACCTTTGGCTGAAAGCCAGCATGCAGCTCTAGTAAAGAAACTAAGCTTAGTAACAGGTAAAACAGTGGTGTTAACGACTGAACTTGATCAAACAATTATTGGTGGAATGATTATAAAAATTGGTGATAAATTAATTGATGGAAGTGTAGTTCGCCAATTAGCAACACTGAAAAATGCCCTTTTAAATAACGAAGTGACGGGGATTGGGGTGACAGACTCAATATGAAAATAAGGCCAGAAGAAATAACTGCTATTATTAAACAGCAGATTGAAAATTATCAGGTAGACCTCAATGTAGATGATGTTGGTACTGTTATTGAGGTAGGAGATGGAATTGCCCGTATTCACGGCTTGGCAAAAGCCATGGCTGGTGAATTATTGGAATTTCCTCATGAAGTATACGGCATGGTATTAAATTTGGAAGAAGATAATGTAGGTGCCGTTTTACTAGGGGGAGAAACCGTAATTAAAGAAGGCGATACAGTACGTCGTACAGGCCGTATCATGCAGGTACCCGTTGGCGAGGCCATGGTAGGTCGAGTGGTAAATGCGTTAGGTCAGCCGATTGATGGTAAAGGACCGATTCACACGACTGAGTTTCGTCCGGTTGAATTTCTGGCACCAGGAATTGCAGCTCGTCAATCAGTTAAACAACCGCTGCAAACAGGGATCAAAGCAATCGATTCTATGGTGCCGATTGGCCGTGGACAACGTGAGCTTATTATCGGTGACCGTGGTACAGGGAAAACAGCCATTGCAATTGATACGATATTGAATCAAAAGGGACAAGATGTAATTTGTATTTATGTGGCAATCGGGCAAAAGGCATCAACAGTGGCTCGTGTCGTACATACCTTAGAAGAAAGTGGCGCAATGGCCTATTCCATAGTTGTGGTTGCCTCCGCATCCGATAGCGCACCGTTACAATATATCGCTCCTTATGCCGGCGTTGCTATGGGTGAATACTTTATGTATAAAGGCGGTCATGTGCTTTGTGTATATGATGACTTATCGAAACATGCAGTAGCCTATCGCGCGATGTCATTGCTGCTGCGTCGTCCTCCAGGACGCGAGGCGTATCCTGGTGATGTCTTCTATCTACATTCTCGTCTATTAGAACGGGCGGCAAAGCTGTCCGATGAATTAGGCGGCGGTTCCATTACGGCGCTGCCAATCATAGAAACACTTGCTGGTGATGTATCCGCTTATATTCCGACTAATGTTATTTCCATTACCGATGGTCAGATTTTCTTAGAAAGTGAAATGTTCTATGCTGGTATTAGACCAGCCATTAATGCTGGCTTGTCAGTATCCCGGGTAGGTGGTTCTGCACAGATTAAAGCGATGAAACAAGTTGCGGGACGTTTACGTCTTGATTTGGCTCAGTATCGCGAGTTGGCAGCCTTTGCTCAGTTTGGCTCTGATCTTGATAAAGAAACCAAGGCTTCTCTGGACCGGGGACAACGTACGATGGAAATATTGAAACAGCCGCAGTACTCTCCGGTAGTAGTTGAAGAACAAGTCATGATCATTTATACCGCAATTAATGGTTATATTGATGATATTCCATTAGAAGATGTGGCTAAATTTGAACGGGATTTCATTAAATTTCTAAGAACCACTCGTTCTGACATTGGCAAAACCATTAGAGAAACAAAAGTTCTTGATAAAGAGACAGAAGAAATTCTGAAACAGGCTATCAAAGAATTCAAAGAAACTTTTGTTACTGACGATAAAACGGCGAGGTGATGTAAATGCCTAATGCACAGGATATACGCCGCCGTATAAAAAGCGTAAAAAGTATTGAACAAATCACGAAAGCTATGAAAATGGTGGCTGCTGCTAGGTTGCGTCGGGCCCAGGAAAAAGCTGCTGCTAGTCTTCCCTACACAGAAAAAATTAGGGCAGTACTGACAAGCGTAGCCAATCATACGAGTGACCTTTCTCATCCATTGTTGGAAGTAAGAGAAGTCAAACGTATTGGCTATTTAGTACTTAGTGCTGATAAGGGGCTGGCGGGGGCCTATTCTTCGAATGTAATCAAAGAGGTGCTGCCTCATATTACAGCTAAGGATAATAGCGGTATTATTGCTGTAGGTCGTAAGGCCAGAGATTATTTTAAACGGCGTGGTTATCATGTTGACGAAGAATATACTGGTTTTTCGGAGAAACCTACCTTGCAAGAGGCAAGAACAATTGCAAGATCAATAGCTGAGGGATATAAAAGTGGTAAGTATGATGAAATTCACTTAGCATATACGTTATTTCATTCAGCGTTAACCCAAAAACCAACCAGTGTAAAGCTGCTGCCGATTGAAGATCTGACAACCAATTCTGGAGGTCAGGAGTATATCTTTGAACCTTCTGCTGAAGAAGTGCTGAATTTCTTAATACCTCAATATTTAGAAACCACCATTTATGGAGCGTTGCTGCAGTCAGCTGCCAGCGAACTGGGTGCTCGTATGACAGCGATGGGATCAGCGACAGATAATGCGGAAGAACTCATTGCAAAACTGATTCTAAATTACAATAAAATTCGTCAGGCCACCATTACTCGGGAAATTTCCGAAATCGTGGGTGGCGCTGAAGCGTTAAAGTAAAAAATAGATAGGAGGGGGAAACCTTTGAGTATAGGTAAAGTAATACAGGTTATTGGACCTGTCGTTGATATTGAATTTCCCCCCGAACAGCTACCTGCCATCTATAACTCTGTTAAAATCCGAGATACATCCACCGATGTAGAGGTTAGTCTCATTGTAGAAGTTATGCAACACCTTGGCGATAATGTCGTTCGTTGCGTAGCCATGTCCTCTACGGATGGTTTGACTCGCGGTATGCAGGCTGTAGATACTGGCGCCCCTATTAAAATTCCTGTGGGTAAAGGTACGTTGGGTCGGGTATTTAATGTATTAGGTGAGACGGTAGACAATAATTCTGAAAAAGTGACAGTGGACGATTATTGGCCGATTCATCGTCCAGCACCAAGCTTTGAAGAGCAAGAAACCTCCACGCAAATATTAGAAACCGGCATTAAGGTTGTAGATTTGATTGCTCCTTATTCTCGTGGTGGTAAAATTGGTTTATTTGGCGGTGCTGGTGTAGGTAAGACTGTACTGATCATGGAGCTTATCCGTAACATTGCGACAGAACATGGCGGCTATTCCGTATTTGCTGGCGTAGGAGAACGTACCCGTGAAGGAAATGATCTTTGGGCTGAGATGCAAGAATCTGGTGTTATTGAGAAAACGGCCTTGGTGTATGGACAGATGAATGAACCGCCAGGAGCTAGAATGCGGGTTGCCTTAACGGGTCTTACCATGGCAGAATATTTCCGTGATGTAGGAGGACAGGATGTACTGTTCTTCGTAGATAATATTTTCCGCTTTATCCAGGCTGGTTCTGAAGTTTCTGCACTCCTCGGGCGTATGCCGTCAGCAGTAGGTTATCAACCGACATTAGCGACAGATGTAGGGGCATTGCAAGAGCGTATTACTTCCACGAAAAAAGGTTCAATTACCTCTGTGCAGGCAGTGTATGTGCCGGCAGATGATTTGACAGATCCAGCTCCTGCAGCTACGTTTGCTCATTTGGATGCGACTACCGTTTTATCCAGACAAATTGCAGAGCTTGGTATTTATCCAGCAGTGGATCCCCTGGATTCTACTTCCCGAATTGTTGACCCTAATATTATTGGGGAAGAGCATTATCAGGTGGCCCGTGGTGTTCAGGAAATATTACAACGGTATAAAGAACTGCAAGATATTATTGCGATTTTAGGTATGGAAGAATTATCAGATGAAGATAAGCTTACTGTATCTAGAGCGCGCAAAATGCAGCGTTTCTTAAGTCAGCCATTCTTCGTGGCAGAAGCCTTTACCGGTACGCCTGGTAAGTATGTACCACTTAAGGAAACCATTCGGGGCTTTAAAGAAATTCTTAGCGGCAAATATGATGATTTGCCAGAAACCGCTTTTTACATGGTTGGTTCGATTGATGAAGTGGTGGAAAAGGCACGGACAATGAAAGGGGAATAATAAATGGCTAAAACAATTCGGCTGGATATTGTTACCCCAGAGAAAATGGCCTATTCTGCTGAGGTTAGCATGGTTATTGCCCGGACGACAGCAGGCGATATTGGTATTCTTCCAGGACATGCCGCCCTCATTGCCGCACTGGCTATTTGGCCTCTGAGAGTCATCACAGATGGTGATGAAATCGAAATTGCCATGTGTGGTGGTTTTATTGAAGTGCAGCCTGAGAAAATTACAATACTGGCTAATTGCGCTGAACTTGCTAATGAAATTGATGTTGAGCGGGCAGAAACAGCCAAAGAACGTGCTGAAAAACGTTTGCATAGCAGTGATGGAGATGTTGCTAGAGCCGAGGTTGCTCTTAAAAGAGCTATGGTTCGTTTGAGAGTGGCAGAGCATAGTAAACATAAAATGTAATAATAAATCAAAGAAAGCGGATTGAGTATTTGTACTCAGTCCGCTTTCTTTGTATATCTCACTTAACAACTGGCAAGAATAGGCATACAGAGTAAATCGTAAAATAACAACCTGTTTTTAAAAAGGATGGGGAGAAATGTATACTATTCGCGTGAAGTTAGGTGTAACAATCGGTTTTATACTACTCATTATGTTCACCATGATAAAATATGTACCTGCTTTATCTCAGGATCCTTTAAATTCAGCCATGCAAGCTACTGGTGCACACTTGCAGGAATATAGTATAAATGCCTGGGTGAAGGTGCCGAGTTCCCATTTGAGTGATCAGGAGCTGCAGAATATAGTAGAGCAGGTTATGAAAGAATTAGAGATGAATGAAGAAAACTATGAAATTGTACATCAGCAAAGAAACAAACAGCGTATTGTCCGGGCTGAATTCATAAGACCTGATTATCATGCTGTAGCGGTAGCACAGGTTGTTCCCGCTAAAGAGAATGGTTTGGAAGAAGAAGAAGAAGCGTATTTGGTGGTCAACCTTGAGTCGATAATAGGAGAACCGATCTCCATTATTGCGTTGCAGGAAAAAATGAATGGGATTGCTAAAAAAATTGGCGATTCTCCAAGGATTAGTACTTGCCTGATAGGATGGCTTGATGGTAAACTAATGGATGGAGAGTCACAGAATCTGTTAAAAAGTGCTTTTTCGGCAATCGATGGAGTTATTGTTGATGAACTTGATCAAGAACAGTATGTTAGTGTTACAGGATTTTCCCCAGTAATTACAGATTATCTGCAGGTAGGCGGTAAAAAAATAAATATTAATATGGCAGTACGCTATAGTCAGTATGATAATCGTACTTATCTAATTATTGGCTCACCGATTATTACAAGGGAATATTAATTTGTAAGAACGAAATTTATTTTATAACGTATTTAGTAGTTTTTTTGGGAGGATATAACCTTATGGAGAGATTAGTTATCCGTGGAGGTAACAAACTATATGGAACAATTAAAATCAGTGGAGCAAAGAATGCAGTATTGCCACTCATAGCAGCAACATTACTTGGTACATCGCCAAGCACGCTTGAAGGAATACCTGATTTGGAAGATGTGCGTACTTTTACCCAAGTGCTTAAGCACTTAGGGGTGGCAACGCAGTATAATAAAGCGGAACAAACGTTGTTTGTGGATAGTACAATTATTAGTAGTTGTGAAGCACCTTATGAATTGGTGCGAAAAATGCGTGCTTCTTTTACGATTATGGGGCCGCTGTTGGCTCGTTATGGACATACTAAAATCTCTCAGCCTGGTGGTTGTGCAATAGGTACACGCCCTATTGATCTGCATCTAAAAGGATTGGAAGCCTTAGGAGCTAAAATCGATATTGGGCATGGTTATATTGAAGCCACAGCACCTAATGGTTTAATTGGTGCTAGAATTTATTTAGATTTTCCCAGCGTTGGTGCCACCGAAAATATTATGATGGCAGCCAGTATGGCGAAAGGGCAGACTATTTTAGAAAATCCTGCCCAAGAACCAGAAATTGTTGATTTGGCCAATTATCTTAATACCATGGGCGCACGCATTCGTGGTGCCGGTACCAATATAATCAAGATTGAAGGTGTACCCGAAATGACCGGTAAAACCTATGAAGTCATTCCTGATCGAATCGAAGCCGGTACTTATATGGTAGCAGCAGCCATGACTGGTGGTGACTTATATGTTGAAAATGCTTTACCTGAGCATTTGAAGCCAGTGATTGCGAAATTAAAGGAAGCTGGTGTAACCATTGAGGAAGATACCAATGGTATAAGGGTCAAGAGTGATGGAAATCTTCGGGCAGTGGATATTAAGACGCTACCATATCCTGGTTTCCCTACGGATATGCAAGCTCAGTTTATGGCAATGACGACTGTGTCTCATGGGACAAGCGTGGTAAGTGAAACTGTATTTGAAAATCGTTTTATGCATGTTGATGAACTAAAACGTATGGGTGCCAACATCAAAATAGATGGACGTAGTGCAGTAATCGAAGGGGTAACCACATTAATGGGCTGCCCGGTGAAAGCCACGGATCTTAGGGCTGGAGCTGCTTTGGTGCTGGCTGGTTTAGTAGCGGATGGAGAGACAGAAGTGGGATATCTTCATCACATTGATCGCGGTTATGATGGCCTAGTGGAGAAATTATGTGGTGTTGGTGCAGACATCAAACGCGTTGGCGCAACCGAACCTAAAAAGTAAAACTGAAATTCGAGATTGGTGAGATATTTATCTCACCAATCTTTTGTTGTGCTGGAAAGTATGTATCTTTTCTCTGTACCTCTGCGGTTTGTAAGCTTTATCCCTTTTCTAAAGTCATACTTGCCCTAAACTTGGCATAAGATGTAGTACTTATGTAGAGCAAGGGGAGGGACATGTGTGAAGAAAGGGCTAGCATGGGCTGTTTTGTTGGTGCTGGTGTTGGTTATTGTTGTTCCGATGCTAGTGGTAGGAGGTATCCATACAAGAGAATCCAAATTAGGCAGTAGTGGTAAGGGGGGCAAAGGGGAGGACGTAGTGATAAGGGTTTATTTTCATGAGCAGAAGAAAATTATTGCTATGAGCTTAGAAGAGTACATAAAAGGTGTAGTAGCAGCAGAGATGCCAGCTGAATTTGAGTTGGAAGCCTTGAAGGCGCAGGCGGTCGCAGCTCGAACTTACGCTGTTAAAAATATGGCTATTTATGGTGGCAGTGGTTTGCCAGAACAACCAGGTGCGGATGTCAGTACTGATTATCGGCAAAGCCAGGCATGGATGGGGGAAGAGAAGTTAAGGGAACGCTGGGGTACCAATTATGACCGATTTTGGAAGAAAATCAGTCAAGCAGTAGAGGAAACAAGAGGTGAGGTAGCTACCTACAATGGTGAGTTTATTCATGCTGTATTCCATTCTACAAGTGGAGAACGCACAGCCAGTGCGAAAGAAGTATGGGGTTTTGATTACCCGTATTTGATTAGTGTACCCTGTAAGTGGGATCAAAAATCACCCCGTTATTATGATAAAAAAGAATTTTCCTTGGCTGAGGTGGAACAACTATTAGGACCGGAAACCCAGGTTTTGGCTGCCATGCAAAATGACAGCAGCGGGGCTGTAAAGATTCTGAATACCACAGAGTCTGGTCGGGTGGAGCAAGTTCGTATTGGCAGCAAAGTTTTGTCTGGAGCAGCTGTTCGCGAGAAACTGGATTTGCGTTCCAATAATTTTAGTGTGGAAATGAAGGAAGGCAAGATGGTGTTTAACACAATTGGGTATGGACATGGTGTAGGATTGTGTCAATATGGAGCGAATGGAATGGCTAAAGAAGGAAAGGATTATCGGCAAATTCTTACCACCTATTATACAGGCGTGGCTCTCAAGAATATTATGCCTTCTCATTAGGGAGGGGGGGCGAAAGCGACACCCTGGTTATCGATCTAAACTTCCTGATAGATGTAACTATGATAGAGATAGAATGAAGCCAGTTGAAGTGTCACCTTGGCCAGCTTTGTAATGAAGCTAAATTAATTTAGAAGAACAGCCTAAATAAGGAAAAACAATCCTTGAGTTTAGGCTGTTCTTCTATTTGAGTTTTCAAAAAAATGTATACGTACCTATACTTATTTGGATTAATTTGTACGGATAAATAATAGTAGAACAAATCTAAATTAGAAGAACCCCTATA
>Ga0316604_10003286_pt1 | contig 11483 bp, 10 predicted proteins | sample OWC_soil_day20_C_FD_207650 | JGI IMG/M metagenome (GOLD analysis project Ga0316604, IMG submission 207650) | Wetland soil microbial communities from Old Woman Creek delta, Ohio, United States - OWC_soil_day20_CT | ecosystem: Environmental > Terrestrial > Soil > Wetlands | place: USA: Ohio... | reverse complement strand
GGTTGCCAACTTTGCCGCAGCGAAAAAGCAACGGTTTCCTGACCGACAGTGTCTGGTTTGGCTTGAAGAATATATACCGTACGCATTTTACCGCCTGCCAGGTTTGGCGTTTCCATCACCGAATAACGATTTTCGACTTCAACCAACTGTAAATCCTTATTGAGCAATTCCCATTCATAACCAGTACCGCTGGCCGCATATAATTCGACCTTGAAAAAATTGCCCGCTTTGATATCAACAACCAATCCTTCGTTGGCTGCATCGTCGGCATCCGCTTTAACCGTCATGGCTATTGGCGGCTCCTGAACAGTCATGTCTTCCGCCAATGCCACTGCTGTTACCATACCCCAGATAAGAAATGAAATGCTCAGCATGGTAAGCACCTTCTTAAGCATTTTTCCATATGGAAATTTCACCATATCCACCGCCCACCTTTCGTTTTCTACTTTGGCCGTCAAAAAATGCTGGTACCATCACCAACAAAGAGGATTCGATACCCACAAAAACCAATGATGACAAATAATATTACAGCAGCCTCCATAGCCTCAGCCGGCAAAAAAGTTAGAACAGCAATAACTATCAACAAATAACCCAGACATAGCAACCAACGCAGACCCCGCAACAAACTAATCATATTGTCACCTCATTTATGTAATACTGACTATACCTGCTTTCCGCTAACTAAAATCGTATACTATACCAAAAATAAACATTGCCAATCCTACAATAATCATTCCTACCATAGCAGCTTTTCTTGAATGGTCATTTTTGACCGTAAACAGTTCTTGTTTTTCTTGACTATAAACAATCTGAATCTCAGTTCCTATCGAGTATTTTGGTCGATTGCTGCCTGCCTGCTCTGGTGCCTGGATGATTTTGCCATCCCTCAACTTATATTCAGCAACCATGGTATACATGGTAAGTCTATATATATCCTCATACTCATTATATTTGACAACCGTTGCTTTAGTAGTAACAACATTCTTGAATAATCTAATTTCCCGCTTCAGCGATAATAGCCCTGTTAAAAAGGTAATAAAGCCTATGCCGGAAACAATCATTACATCCATTTTATCACCTCGTGCGTACAGTGATCTCACAGCCCCGGTGCTGCTGACGTCTACCGTCAAATACAACAGCCCGCGAATTGGCGGGCGTCAGTTGTAACTATTTGTATTGGTAGGCGATCCGCGACTTTGCAAATCCATCCATTTAAGATTAATCGTAATGCACTCTATTTTCCGGTAATCTTTCTCAACACATCTGCAGTAATATCTACACCACCGCAGACAATTTCATTTTTCCCGATTACGATTGACAGTCCTTTTTCGCTTGCCACTTCATTGGCAGCAGCCACAACCTTAGCCGAAATTGGTTTTACAAGTTCCAGCCGTTTTTGCTCCACCCGCTGCCCGATCTGACGATCAAGGCCTTGTTTTTCCAGCTCGTTCAGGCTGGTCGACTTTTCGGCGAACTCTTTTTTCGCTGCCTCCTGTTCGGCTTTCAGGTCTTCATTGGCCTTTGCCGTGTCCGGGTGATGGTTGACCAGATAGATGAAGTCAACATAACCAACCTGCGAAATGGCTGGCGCAGCCTGGACCGATGATACTCCGATTACCAAAACGATAAATAGTGCCGTGAGAATGGCTCCTAAATAAATTCTCTGTTGTGTAAGTATTATCATTCCCTCCTTCGTGTCTACTACTCTTTTCTAGACTGGCTATCCGCCTTATTCTCCGACAGGTTGACGACGTCTGCGGCTTCCGATAAATTCTTTTTCAGCACACCGATGTCGATGAGCTGGCTGACGATATTTTCCTGTACCGCCAATGACTGAACAAAACCTTCCAGCGGCATGATGATCCGATTACTGATATCGACTACCGGCTGGCCGGTGTCGCTTTTCAGATGAGGCTGCACCGTCATCAGGTCGATGCGCACGAGGTTACCGGTAACGTGGACGGAACTGATGCCGTCGGCGAAGATTTCCTTGTTCATCGCTAGCCCCTCCCTTAGTTATCAGTCTGCTCGGAATTAGGCAAAAGGGTTAGCGGCGCATAACCGTCCAGGTTAACACCTGTCAGCACAATTCTGAGTATTCCCGCGCCATCGTCGTTACCGGTCAGGTAGCCGGCCGCCGGAACCAAGCGGTCGGCGAGCATGCCATTGGCAGATTGAATGGCCGTAGTAACCGCAGCGATATAGTGGGCTGTTTCTGGTGTCGGTGCCGGTGTTGGTGCCGGCGTTGGTGTCGGCATTGGCGTTGGTGTCGGCGTTGGCGTCGGTGTTGGTGTTGGTGTTGGTGTTGGTGTTGGTGTTGGCTGGCTGATGGTCAGCGTGCCCGGTCCGTAGCTGATGTCATAGCCCTGCTGACCGGAATAGAGGCCGGTGAGGCCATAGCTTCCCGCGCTGCTGTCGCTGCCGTAGGAAAGCGTGCCTGACAGCAGGCTGAGATCGGTGCCGGGCGAATAGGTCACGTTGGTGAGCGGGCCGCTGTAGGCGGCGCCGTCATAAGTCTTGCTTACGCTGTCGGCGTTGACGGTGGCCTGCGTCAGTAAGGAGCGCAGGAGCGGGGCGGTCTGGCCCGCATAGATGCGCCAAACCGTGTTGTCGCCACCGACGTCTGATATATCCCAACCAACAAAATTGGCAGCCTGTTTCATTTGCTCATCGGTCAGGCCGGTGGCCGTAGCAAGAGACCCGGTGGTCTGGGCATCGATACCGTCCAGCCCGCTGTTGTTGGTGGTATTCCAGTAGGAGCCGGTGACGCTGCCTTGGTCGCCGAAGATGCCGGTGCCATTCCAGCCCACCAGCCCGCCGATGCCGCCTGCGCCTGTGCCGCCGATCGTGCCGGTGACTGAGCCGGTACTGTAGGAGGTCGTAATACTGCCGCCGTTATAGCCTACCAGCCCACCGATGCCACCGTTGGTGCTGATAGTGCCATCGACCGGGCCGGTACTGTAGGAGTTGGTGATGCTGCCGCCGTTGTTATTTCCCACCAGCCCGCCGATGCCGCCCGTGAGCAGAGTGTTGTTGATGATGCCCCCGACTGAACCGGTACTGTAGGAGGTTTCGATGCTGCCGCCGTTATTATATCCCACCAGTCCGCCGACGTCATAGCCAGTACCGGTGACTGAGCCGGTGCTGTGAAAGGAGTCTGTAATGCTGCCTGAGTTCCATCCCGCCAGCCCGCCGACGGTATTGGCGCCGTTAACCGAGCCGGTACTGTAGGAGCTTGTGATGCTGCCGTCAATATAGTTCTCTCCCACCAGCCCGCCGACGTAGCTGCTGCTGCCGGTGACTGAGCCGGTGCTGTAAGAGTTGGCGATGTCGCCATCATTCTTGCCGGCAAGTCCGCCGACATAGGAGCTGCCGGTGATGCTGCCGCCCACCAGCCCCACATTGCGGATAGTCCCAGTCCCGGCGGAATAGCCGAACAGTCCGATATTGTCGCCCCCGGGTCTGTTAATCGTCAGCCCGGTGATGGTGCGGCCGAGGCCGTCAAAGGTGCCTCTGAAGATGTAGGTGCTCGAAGACAAAGGGTCAAAGCCGATGGGGTTAAAGCCTGCGCCGCCGTTCCAGTTTACGGTGCCGCTGGCGTCGATGTTGTCGGCCAGAGTATAGTTCTTGCTCAGCATATTGATCTTGCCCGCCAGAATGCCATCCAGACCGGAGCCGATGCCCTGCAGGCCGTACTCGTCGCTGATTTGGTAAGGGTTGGCGGCGCTGCCGTCGCCCGCTAACGCCCGGATGAAGGTGCCGCCGTTTTCGATGCGGAAGTCGGCGGCGCTGAAGACGGGCAGAGTACTGGCGATCTGGCGCCAAGTGCCCTGGCTTAAAGTAAAGGTTTTGACATTGACATCCAACGGACCGACGCTGACATCCGGAAAGGTGATGACGCCGGTGGTTATGCCGTCGCCGTTATTGCTGGTGCCGGCCAAAAGCGTCAGGCCGCCGTTTGGTCCGACGATGGGCATATTGATGTCGATGTTGTTATAGGCCGACAGGGTCAGGGTGCCGGTACCGGTAACCCAGAGGATTTGGCCGTTGATGATAATGTCGCCATTGCCGGTGCCGATGGTACCCATCCCGCCAGTACTAATTCCGCCGCTGGTCATGTTGACGGAACTCCCGGTGGTCAGAAGCATGACATCGGTGTTACCATTCAAAGCGGTGCTGATATTGCCTGCTTCCGCCATATTCACAGTTATGTTTAACGGGTCCAGGAGCCAGCTGCCGTTTTTACCGTTCACCGCCCCGGCGTTGACCGCGCCGCTGACCTGTAAGGTATGCCCTGAGGTTTCGACGCTGCCGCCGTTGCCGCTTTGACTGCCGCCCCTGGCGGTGATCGTGCCGGCGAAATTTGTCGTGTCATTGGCCCAGACGACCACCTGGCCGCCGCTACCAACGGTTAGCGCATCGGCAGTAATGGTGGCGCCGGCAGCTACAGTGGTGTTCGTCGCGGCATATTCACTGCTGCCGCCCTGATACGCCCCGCCGATGAGGGCGCTGCCGCCGCCGGCATTGCCGGAAACGTCAATACTTGAGCCGGAAGCCAGGGTAACGGTATCACCCAGCACCTTGACGGTGCCGCCGATCTGGCCGGCGGCCTTGCCGCAGGCGTCAAGGCTGCCGCTATTCGTCACCGTGCCGCCTGCCAGGCGGATGACGCCGTTGACATTGTTTACGCTCCGGGCCCGGATGACGCCGCTGTTGTTGACCACGGTGTTTAAGAGGGCGTCCTTGGTGCCGGCGCTCATGATGACCAGGCCGCCGTCGGCTCTGATACTGCCGGTATTCACTGCGCTGCCGCCCAGAACGCCGGTGTCGACAGTAACGTTCAGCAGCTTGTCGCCGTTAAAGTCGAGGCTGACTTTGGCGCCGGCCGCCAGGGCGCTTGCCCTGGCGGCGATGACGCCTTCATTTCTGACCTGTGGCCCGAGGAGCACCACATGGTCGGCGGCAGTAATGGTGCCCTGGTTGACAACGCTGCCCGCGTTCGCATCTTTGGTGAAGGTGTATTTGCCGGCTAGAAAGTCGCTGTCGGAAATATTCAGGGTGGAAGCCACCAGGCCGCCGGCGTTGACTTGCGCGCCCGGAGCGAATAGGATGCCGTTGGGGTTAATGAGAAACACTTTGCCATTGGCGTGTAAGCTGCCGTAAATGGCCGAAGCGTCGGAGCCGACAACCCGGTTGAGGGCGACGGAAGCTGCCCCCGGCTGGACGAAATTCACGGTCTCGCCTGTGGCGATGGAGAAGCTCTGCCAGTTGATGACCGCTTTATTGGTCGATTGGTTGACAGTCATGGTCGAACCGTTGGTCGTGATAGCCGCCGAACCGCCGGTGACGGTGCCGACCGTCGGGTTGGCCCAGCCCACGTTGGCAGTACTCAATAAGATTGTCGCCGCCGCCACCGTGGGCAGCAGCTTTTTCGCGAACTGCGATGCTGTATAGGTAATTTCTGTCTTGATTTCCTCCGCCCGGTGGGTTGCCCAGCCGGGTTTTCCTTTCACCCAGTTGCGTCGCCATTTTCTTTGCATCTTGGTTACCTCCTCCTAGTTCTCAACCGGATGTAAAATCCGCTACATTTTTTTCGATAGCCCAGTGAACTCGTTTCAGCAGAGCTGAAACATCGGGTGTTCAGGTGGAGAGTCTACTCCACCTGAACTGACGCCGCCTGTAGAGGCGGGAGTCTTGACTCAGCAATTAAGATAAAACATGCCGTTCCTGCGAGTCATACTGTGTCGGCATTGCCCCAACTCCTGTCCGCGCTGCTGCGTTTCATATTTTTAGAAATATTTCACACCCTGCAGCCAGAAACGGCCGCTCTTGTCGCTATCGGCGGTGGCCTGCTCGTTGCCAATTTTCCAAGCGTAGTCCATACGGATGGCGAAGTCCCGGTCCCTTGCCCATAAGAGTCCCAGACCTGCCGCCATCAGGCTGCGCCGGTTGTCGTCGCTGCTGTAGGGATGCTTGTTCATCATGACGTTGCCGTAATCGTAGAAGGTGTTCAGATAGAGGTTGTTCGGGCCGCCGGACAGGCCCGGCAGCCGCCATCTTAGTTCTCCTGTCAGTTTGTAGCCTTGGTCGCCGGAAGCCTCTCCCTGCGGATAGGACCGCACGCCGTCCGCGCCGCCGAGGTAGAGTTTTTCCGAGGAATCGAGGTTTTTGTCGGCCAGTTGGCCGGTGAAGCTGAAGTTGAAATTGAGGTTTTGGGTCACATATTGCTGCCGCTGGTAGGTTAGTACGGTTTTGCTGAAATCGCCGCTGGTCTGGGCGGTGGAAGCATCGCTTACCCGTGCTGCCGTGTCATTGATGTCGAGATTGCCCCGGTAGTGGGTGAGGCTGAAGGCGTTATTGCCACCCCCCAGCCAGGTATCGGCAAAACTGCCGGACAGGCCCAGGTTCCACAGGCCGCTGCTGCGCGACGCGTAGCTGCCGTAGCCGGCAATGTCGTCCTTAAGGTGTTTGACGTCATAGCCTAGGGTGCCGTAGAGGCTGAATGACCGGCTGCGGATGAAGGGGTAGCTTATGGAGTAGCTGGTGACGGCCGCCCGGCCGGTGGCCCCGAGGTCGGCGTATTCTTCGCCCAGTGTATAGCCGACGTGGGAGTATTTCACTTCGGCTTTGGCGCCGTCATAGCCGAGAGGTGCGCTGTAGCCGAAGTTGTAGTTGTTAATGCCGTCGCTAGTCGTGAGGCCGCCGATAGTTAGTGCGTCGCCGTAATGATCGCTGAAGTTGTTGACGGTGATTTGGGTACCGTAACGGGTCCGGCCGGTGTAGCGATTGCCCCAGTTATCGGCATAAACTGCGCCGCTGGTTTTGTCTGTGTCGCTGGTTTCGAGGATGAGATCGGCGGTGCCGGCTTCTTGGCCTGGCGATAGAGTAGCCTTAACAATAACGCCTGATAAATCATTCATTAAAAGCAGGGCCCGCTCTAGCGGCGAGCGGGTGATGACCATGCCAGGTTTGGCACAAAACAGCATGGCTTTGAGGCGTTCCGCACTGATATGGCCGTTGCCGTTGATTTTCACCTGACCGTATTTGCCGGGAACAACGGCGATTTCGACGATGCCGTCTTTTACGTCCTGAGCCGGTATGTAGGCGAAGGCGACTATGTAGCCTTGCTGGCGAAGATACTTAGTTATGTGGGCGGCGAGTTTATTGAGGTCACTTAAGGTTATTTCCTTGCCGGCTTTATTTTTGATGAGGTTTAAGAGTTCGCCTTCCGGCAGCGGAGACTCGCCGCTAATGCGAAAACCCTTGACCAGAATTTTCTGCTGACCGTCAGCACTGACTACTGGCTCGCGCTCTTCGACGGTTATGCTAGGCGCCTTTTGTACCGGCGCTTGAACCGTCGGCGGCTTGACGCCTTCCAGGGCAGTGCCGCTGTTAGGCGGCCCAGCGGCGTAAGCCGGACAGGTCGCCAAGACGATTATGGTGAAACCGGTGATTACTTGTTTTTTGCCACTTAAAATTTTACTTTTCATCGTTTTCCCTCTCTCTTGGGTTGATTCTTCTTTCTATCAATCAATAGCAGCGTAATCCAGGATTAGCCGCGCCGGTTCCTCCCCGGGGATAGTGCCAAGCTCAGGTTCCGGGGGCCGATCTGCATTGTTCCGAAATCAAATGTTTTTGGATCATATTTTGCAGCTCGTCGACATTCCGTACCTGGTCCTGCGAATAAACCATCGTCGCGCCATTCTCGGGATTTACGGCAATAACAAGAGCAGTCGGATAACGCCTAATCAGCGTTTCAAACCCATCCCGGCCGGCAGCACTGTCGACTATAACCGCCGCCGGTTCCACGGTTTCCATCATTTGCCCGGCCTCCGTCGTATCAATGGCCGTGATGACCCGAAAATCGCTTTTATTTCCCAAAGTTAAAGCCAGCCCGTCAATTAATACCGATTTTCCGCACAGAATTACCGGCTGCTTTTCCGTCACTAGCCACCGCCTCCTCTTCTTTTCATGTCACCCACAGCATAGCAAATTATGTAGTGTTTGCTAACTGTCACAAGTGACAGGAAACATACGTTCTCACCTGTGCTTCCCGATGTCACCCGTGCCCCTAAGCCCTCGTATTATGCGCTTTACTACACGATTTTTACTTAACTATGTTTGTTGTAAAAAATTAAAAACCGAGGGTTTTATTTTCCCTCGGTAAATGTGGTACTGCCGGACAAGTTTTATTGAGCCTTATTTGTCTGCCTCAGCTAATTTGGCTTGGCTTGCGTAGGCAATGGCCTGCACCCGGTTTTCCAAATGCAGCCGCTCCAGGATTTCGTTCATGTGAAATCTCACGGTTCTGGCGCTGACTCCAAGCAGTTCGGCCACTTGCTTGTAGGTTAGGCCTCCGGCTATAAGAGTCAGAACTTTTTCCTGCCGTGGCGTCAGCGACTTTCTTGCACAATCGCCATTTGCCGGCGCTCCCGCTGGCTGACTGCCTTTGCCGGGAACAAATTCCTGCAGCAATCGTTCGGCCAGGCCCGGTGAGAAAGCAGTTTCTCCTTTCGGCAATCCTGCCAGCAACTCCAGTAATTCCATCGTTTCCAGATTCTTGAGCAAATAGCCTGACGCGCCACTTTTCATTGCTTCAAATAATGATTGGTCATCATCATTCATTGTCAGTATCACAATCTTGATTTCGGGAAATTCAGTTTTAATCAGGCGGGTGGCGGTCAGTCCGTCACAGCCAGGCATCTGGATATCCATTAAAACCGCGTCGGGCCGATGTTTTCTCACCGCCGCGACAGCAGCCGCGCCGTCCCGGGCCGTGCCCACTACCGTCATTTCAGCGGCCTCAAGCAGGACTTGCAGACCGTCGATAAATAGAGGATGGTCATCAACAAGCAGAATTTTCATATCGCACTCTTTTCCTGTGTCTTTATTAGCAGAACCTCGACAGTTACCACCGTCCCCTGATCAGAAGCCGACCGTATCTTGCAGGTGCCGCCGATTTCCTCCGCCCTTTCCCGGATAATTCCAAGACCAAAGCTACCTGAATTTCCCTGGCTTTTTTTCGCATTAAACCCGCTGCCGTTATCCGCTATCGTCACGATCAGTCTGTCATCGCCTACAAAAAAGGCAACTTCGGCGCGGGTGGCGCCGGAGTGTTTTCGTGCATTAACCAGAACTTCCTGGATAATCCGCAAGAGTTGCACTTCGGCCTCCGGCGCAACCCATTGCGGCGGCCTTGACTCCGGCCCGGTATAAATAGTGGTGATAGCGGAACTTTTTTCGAACTGGCTTAACCACGTCCGCAGATTATGAAAGAAATTCCAGTCTTCGGCGGTAATCTTCAGGCCGGTAATGGATTCACGCACATCAGCAAAAGCTACATCGGCAGCATTGGTCAGACGTTCCAGGTGCCGGTCCGCATCCTCAACCCGTCCTTTTTGCAGCAAGAGCCTGATTGCCTGGGTAAGTGTCTTAACATAGCCGGGAAACTGTCCCTGGGCATCATGCAGCTCCCGGCCCAGACGATTCCGTTCTACCAGGATGGACAACGCCTTTTGCTGCTCAACCATTGTGGCCTGCGCTTGTTTTTGCTCAGTAATATCTTTGATTATTATCGTTTTGCCGAGCAAATAGCCTTGCGGATTTTTCAGCAGTGTTGCACTTATTTGATAAAAGCGGCGTTCATTGGCAAAGTCCCGGGCCGCTTCCAAAGTCTCCAAATCGTGGTTATCGCCAATTCTGGTCAAAGCCGGCCAGCCGGCAAAAATCTCGGCTGCCTGGCGCCCGACAGCTTGGGATACCGATATGCCAAGCATCGCGGCGGCAGCAGGATTCAGTTCATAGATATAGCCCTGGTTATCCACCACCGCAAAACCATCGCCCATATTTGTAATCACGGCATCCTTGGCAATGGGTATAATGTTGAGGGTTCGCCAGCGGAGCAATGCCCAGCACCAAATCAGAGCGGACAGCAAAAAACCCACCGGCAATAGCATTGGGGCATACGCCCATTGACTGAAAAGGCCGGTGACTTGTCCGGCAAAACTAAAAAGCGGGCCAATCGCTATGATTACGGCCTGCCTGCGGCGTAACCCTGACGATTGTCTGATCCACTGAAGGTTAATATACCAACAGACCAGTGCCAATAAATAATTATAGCCCAAGATTAGCCCATGCAGTATTCCGCGCGCCGTAAACCAGCCGTGCCATTCGTTGGTGAAGATGAGTAGAATACCAACTGCCGGTGCAAAGATAAGCGCCCCCAGCCGACGCCAGGTAAGCCAGCTTCTCCGGCCGGAAATCTGCAGGATAAACGCAAACCAGCTCGGAATAAGGCTAACGCCACCCAAAAAGGCCAGTTTATTCCAGACAAGCTGCCAATATAAGCTGGAGCTTACAGAAAACATTACAATACAGGTTAACCAAAGAACTCTGGCTCCCAAGGAAGCTATCAAGGGCAGGACACCGGGTGTTTTGCGATAATGGCACAGATATGCCGCCAATGCCACCAGTATTATAATTACAAACAGATGCAGTCCGATACCGGAAAGCCGGGGTAAAGCTATTTCCATTATGGAGTATCCTCCTGGAAACCAAAGTATTTTTATGGATGTTCTTCCCAATCCTCGCTGCAGGCTTTATAACCTGGCGGCAATCGTCTTGGCAATCCGCTCCATCATTTCCACCGCTATGGGATACCGGCCGTCGTCGACATATCTGGTGACAGTGATGGTGGTATCACCTTTGCGAAATCCCAGCATCCGGGGCGGATTTTCGTTCTTGGGTCCCCAAAAGGCACTTTCCATCGTTTTATAGTCCTGTGATCTGAATTCACTGTACATCTTTTCGTAATGACTGCCAGGTAAAACGGTCACGGTAAGAACGATGTGACCTTCATCGGTGGTGGAAAAAGTAAGGTCAGGCTTGCCGTTGAACTTCATATCAGCATAAGTCATTTTGAACTTGGTACCGGTTATATTTATCAGGTCTTCCACCGTAAGATATTTACGGTAATCTTTGACTGCCGCTTGGGGAGCAGGCGCAGCTGCCGGCGGTGCTGCGGGTGCTGCTGCCGGCGTTTGGCTCGTGGGCGGCTTGGCGGCCGGCTTTTTGACAGGCTCATCATTCGCACCGATAAAAAGGACAGCCGTAAGAACAACGATAATTCCGGCAGCAAACCCCAAAATCACTTTTTTGTTCATGGTCATTTCCCCTCTTCCTCGCTTCTCCGCATTCCTTTCCGGAAAACAGCAAAGCCTCACTGACATTTTTATCAGCGGGCCTTGGCCGTTTGCAAAAACCACTCAGACAGTCCCGTTCTTTACGGGCTTATTCCGGCGACCAATACAGGAATCCATCTTCCAGCTCGTATTTTGCGAAAAATTCTGTTCGCATTCTAGGTCCTTCCGGGCAGGGTTGCCCGTCATAATAGGAAAACTTATTACCATTTACCGTACGAGTCACTGAACTTGGTATCCCTTCGCCGCCCCACGTCGCTTCCGACGTCTTCACAAAAAGATAAA